>Ga0210003_1000885_pt1 | contig 26861 bp, 33 predicted proteins | sample LantaG_FD_182804 | JGI IMG/M metagenome (GOLD analysis project Ga0210003, IMG submission 182804) | Deep subsurface microbial communities from Baltic Sea to uncover new lineages of life (NeLLi) - Landsort_02402 metaG (SPAdes) (version 2) | ecosystem: Environmental > Aquatic > Marine > Oceanic >... | reverse complement strand
TGTTGCGTGATAAACACTTGGGAGTTTAGATATATTAGGATGTACTTGTTCCGGTAATACTTCTTTTATTGCTAAAGATTTTTTAAAAGCTTCTTCAAAAAGATTAGTTGTTTTCTTCATAATAGTACTTATAATAAATATGTGAGTATTATAGATCAATACAAAAAAGAAATTGAACCGGAATTACATGTTGATGAGTTTAACATTAAAGATGTAGCGATGAAAACACCGGGTAGAAAGCATTTTTGGGTATGTAAATTAATACAGCATAAAAAGACATTGATCAATCTTAAATCAGAGCGGTTTAAACTTAAGAAAGAGATTGCAAAGTTAATACAAACCCAATCTCCAGTTAAAGTTACAGCACCTGTAGCTGAAAAATCTGCGTATCAACACGAAAAAATGATTGATATGCAACATAGTATAGACGAGCAGGAATTAATTATAGAGTTTTTAGAAAAAACTGAAAAAGTATTTACCTCGTTAAGTTTTGATATTAAAAATATAATTGAGATTATGAAAATGGAAACATTATGATCGAATTTTTTTTAAAAAGGAATAAAATTGGAATAAAGGGAGATTTATTTCAAGACATTCGTGAACATTTTAGTGTAAAGGATGAAACAGCTAGATTTAGAATGAAAGGTAGGGCTAGGTTTGCATCTAATCGAACATATTGCATTACACCAACTGGCTTGTTTGACTCTGGGCTCTTTTATGATATTTTAAGGCATATAAAAGAAACATACCCTACTGAAGATATATTAATTAATGAAGGTATTGCTGGTATAGTAAAGCCTGGGTTGATAGATGCGAGAGTTTATGATAACCTAACTTTTGGCTTGAGAGATTATCAGTTAAAAGCATGCGAAAATGCTATTAAATTCGGCCGCGGTATACTTAAGATGGGTACAGGAGCTGGTAAGACAGTTACTATATGCTCAATATTAATGAGTGCATATATAAGGCAGAGAGATAATTTTAAATGTCTGTTAATCGTACCGGACTTGTCGTTGGTTAACCAGACTTATACAGACTTCGGGGAATATAATGCCTTATTTAAATTTACACGATGGACAGGCAAGATTAAACCAGATCTTACTGCTAACGTGATAATCGCAAATATTGGTATACTTCAAAGTCAGTTTGATAAAAATTCTTGGTTACAAGATATCGATATGCTTATTATAGATGAATGTCACAAATTAAAGAAGAGTAATAAAATTAATAAAATGGTCGAGGCCATTAAGACTACACATAAATTTGGTCTAACAGGAACGTTACCTGACAATAAGCCTGATGAATGGAATGTTATTGGTAAAATAGGTAGTATAATATATGAGAAGGATAGTTTTAGTTTAAGAACAGAGCAGCATTTAACAACAGTAAAGACATCAATACTACAGTTAAAATATAAAGATAAGCCGAAGTATAAAAAAACTGATAATAACTATAAAAAGGAGTTAGATTTTATATATGAAAGTGAATTTAGAAATAATTTAATTAAAGGTCTTTGCGGTAAATTTAAAAATAACTCTCTTGTACTTGTTAATCACCTTACACACGGTGATGCCTTATACGATAAGCTAGTTAATTACCAAGATAAACAAGTATTTTTTGTAAAAGGTGAAATGGAGGTTGACGTAAGAGATGAGATTAAAACCATAATGGAAATTAGTAATAATATTGTATGTATTGCGATGAGTTCAATCTTTAGCACGGGTATTAATATTAAAAATATACATATGATTATATTTGCTGGAGGCGGTAAGAGTTTTGTTAGAACAATCCAGTCTATCGGCCGCGGATTACGGTTGCATAAAGATAAGGCAAAATTAATTATTATAGATCTAGCTGATAATCTTAGATATGGGGAGCGTCATGTAGAAAAGCGAAAAGAAATATATATAAAGGAAAAAATACCTTTTAGTATAACAGAAATAGTTGAAAATTAACTATTATATATTATAATTGTAGTATATGACCGATAAAGATGATACCACAGTCGTTATAAAGAAGAGAAGAGGACCTAAACCTAAAATAGATGAATATTATGTGGACCCCTTTGAATTTAAACAGCAAATTGTAGATTATTATAAGTCTGGAATATGCATACCAAAGCTAGCAGATGCATTAAAAAAGATCGCATACGGTTTAGGTAATAAATCAAACTTTATAAATTATACGTATAAAGAAGATATGATAGGAGATGCATTAGTAAAGATGTTTACTGCTCTTAAAAATCAAAAGTTTAGAGTAGAATCTGATTTTAGCCCGTTCTCATATTTTACTACAGTCGCTTTTCATGCTTTTATAAATAGAATTAAGAAAGAAAAAAAATACCATGAGACTTTAACAAGCTTTAAAGAGAAAGTGTATGAAGAAGAGTTACATAGTCAATCTGGAGGTATGTTATATATACCACCCTGCTCTGATGAATTAGACTATACATCTTAATGAATAAAAAAATTGCGATTTTTTCAGATCTTCATTTAGGTATACATCAAAATAGTGATTTTTGGTTAGGTATTTCTAATAAATGGGCTGATTGGTATATAGGTGAATTAAAATCTCATGGGATTACTGATATTATATTTGGTGGAGATTTCTTTCATTATAGAGATGAGATTAGTGTAAAAACTCTTAACTTTGCTAAAGATTTTTTAGATAAGTTTGATGACTTTAATATTATTATGATTACCGGTAATCATGATGCATGGTATAAAGATACAAGTGAAATTAATAGTCTATCTATCCTTAAGGGCTCCTCAAATTTAAAGATATATGATAAGATAATTACATGTAAATACGGCGACCGTACATTTACTTTTTGTCCTTGGGGTACAAAGATTGATGATATACCGAAAAGTGATGTTGTAGTTGGTCACTTTGAATTGGAAAACTTTAAAATGAATGGGTTTAAAATATGTGACCATGGCGATGATCCAGATATATTAATAGAAAAAGCTCCTCTAATATTTTCTGGTCACTTTCATACTAGAGATGAGAAGTACTTTAAAGACAAATCAAGAATTATATATGTCGGTAATCCATTTGAAATGGACTTCGGGGATTCTGGTCAAACAAAAGGATTTTATATTCTTAATACTAATGATTTGAGCTATACATTTCACGAAAATAATATAACCCCTAAACATATTAAAGTATACTTATCTAAATTAATTACAGAGAATAATGTCATTAATTTTATTAAAACCGTTATATCCAATAATATTATAAAATTAATTATTGATAAAAATATTAATACCGAACATTTAGACTTATTAGTAGCTAAATTATTGAGCTACAAGCCTTGTGATCTTAGAATAGACTATGATGTAAATTATAATAAAGTTAAGTTTACTGAAGAAGGTGAATATGACCTATCAGGTATTGATATAATCGAAGCAGTTAATGAGTTTATTAATTTACTCGATATTGAAAATAAAAATGAAGTTGTAAAATACACTACCGAATTATATAAAAAATCTATAGATAAAGCTACATGAAATACGTTGAATTTAAAGAACTGAAAATACAGAACTTTCTATCGGTAGGGGATACACCTGTGTGCATAGAATTTACAAAAGGTCTACATATTGTGACAGGTATTAATAGAGATAAGGAAGATCGTAGGAATGGAGTAGGTAAGTCTACTATTGCTGATGCCCTATACTTTGCTATATTTGGCAATACTTTGAGAGAGATTAATAAGAATTTTATACCTAATAATCTAACTAACGGTAAAACTGTAGTCGAACTATTATTTACAGTTAATGATCCGCATTACGGTGTGAATGATTTTCATATAGTTAGAACTTTAGGTCCTTCCAAGTGTAGTGTATACAAGAATGGCGTAGATAAGACTAGAGATACCATAGCTAATACCGGTAGTTATATAGAGACCATATTATCATCATCTCAGGAAGTTTTTCAGAATTGCGTTATTATGACTCTTAATAATCATATTCCGTTTATGGCTAAAAACAAAAATGAGAAGCGTAAGTTTATTGAAAGAATTTTTAATCTTGAAGTATTCTCAAAGATGCTATCTGAATTAAGAGCAGATCAATCGGAAATTAAAAAAGACTTTGATATTAATATTACGCGTATGGAGGATACTAATAATTACTTAAACTCTCAACGGGCACAAGTACATAGCTTTGAGAGTAATAAGAATAAGAAAAAAGCTGTATTAAGTAATTCAATGCGTCAGCATTCGCAAGACGTTCTAGATACTAAAGAAAAACTAGATAAGATAAAAGCTCTAGACGATCAGCCATTTATTAATAAGCTTAAAATGCTTACTTTAGCGGTCGACGAAAAGACTGCACACCAGAGAAAACTTAATGATGATATATTGCTACTAACTCATACATTAAAAAATAATGCAGGTGTATTTAAACGTATAGGTACAGAGGACGATACATGCCCTGTATGTTTGAGACCTATTGAAGATCACGATATAGAAGTTATCGAAGAGGAAAAGACAAAACTTAGGGCTATTATTAATGAAGGTAAGTGTAATTTAGAGCTCCTTTCTGCAGAATTTAAACTTGTTAACTGCCAAATAGTTAAAATTATGGAAGCTATTAATATTGTGAATACCAAAATATCTGATATTGAAAGGCAGAGGTATAGTATATCCCATTTAAATGACTCTATAGAATATATAATAAGATGTATATCTGAAATTGAAGAAGAGCAGGCAACTATAGATATTGAGATGAATACATATACAGGTAATGTCACTGAGCTTGAAGAAAAGATTACTAATATTACTAATCAACTTAGTACTATAAAAAGAAGTTTAGATTTATTAGATGTCGTTAAGTTTGTAGTAAGCGAGGAAGGCGTTAAAAGTTTTATCGTTAAGAAAATTCTTAGAAATTTTAATTCTAAACTAACATATTATCTTAAAGAGTTAGATAGTAATAGTATATGCATATTTAACGAATACTTTGAAGAAGAAATTGTTAATGAGAAGGGTAAAATATGTCAATATAACAACTTTTCAGGAGCCGAAAGAAAAGCTATTGATATAGCATGTTTATTTTCATTTATGGATATGAGAAAGGCTCAAGGAGATGTTCATTATAATCTAAGTTTCTATGATGAATTGTTTGATAGTAGTCTGGATGAAAAGGGGGTAGATCTTGTTCTTGAAATTTTAAATAACCGGGTTGAAAAAAATAATGAATGTGTGATTGTTATTAGTCATAGAAAAGAAAGCATTAAAGCTGCTACCGGGAGCATAATTTTTCTTGAAAAGTCTAATGGTATTACAAAACGCGTAAATTTTGTTGATTAATATATAAATTTTACTAACTATCTATATGTTAATACAAGGCAACGCGCCGTTTCAAAAAGCGGCTCTAATAAAACCATTTTCGGCACCTATTTCCATGAGCAACCCTGTACCTGTAATTAGTAATACACCAGTACCTGCTGAAGTCGGGCTGCCTAGGTTTATGAACTATTATGCTGATTATAGCGGGTGCGGGCACTGGAGAATGATCTGGCCGGAGCAAGTCATGAATGCTCATAGTAAGGCAGTAGTTCATGGAACGACTGTAATGAATGGCGATCCAAGATACTACGGCCAGGTAAAGAGTGTTAGAATACAACGACAGGCAACTCCGCAGCAGTTAGAATTTGTTAAATTCTTAAGACAGGTCGCTGATAAAAATCAGATGAGGTTAATTTATGAAATTGATGATATTTGCTTTGCTGAAGATATACCAGATTATAACAAATATAAACCAGCTTTTACAGATCCAAAAATTAGACAATCATCCCAGGCGATGATGGAGATGTGTGACGAAATTACTGTAACATGCCCCTTTATGCGTGATTATTACGCTTCGAAGACAAACAATAAAAATGTAACTGTTATACCTAATTTTATGCCGAAATTTTGGATAGGTGGTAAGTCAGACCTTAGCCGTACAATGGAAAGTTACGAAAAGAATAAGCGAAAGCCGCGTATTCTGTATGCAGGTTCTGGAGCTCACTTCGATGTCGATAATAGAGTTAAACAGCGTGATGATTTTTACCATGTAAATGAAGTTATAATGAAAACAGTCGATAAGTTTCAATGGGTATTTTTAGGTGCATTTCCATTAAGTTTAAAGCCTTTAGTACAATCGGGTAAAATAGAGTTTCACCCATGGAGACGCTTGTATGAATACGGTCAAGGCTTATATGACCTGAATGTCAATATGGTAGTTGCTCCGTTACAGGATAGTATTTTTAATAGGTCAAAATCTGATCTAAAATATATTGAAGCATGTGCTCTAGGATTACCTATTGCGTGTCAAGATATGTGCACATACGAAAACGCTCCTATTAAGTTTAAGACTGGCGATGATATGATTAATCAGATAGAAGCTACATTAAAAGATAGAAATCGGTATAAATCTTTATGCAAAAAAGCTTCCCAGTATGCTAATACACGCTGGTTAGAGGATGATAAAAATATTGATTGTTATACAGAACTTTATCAGTATGCTATAGATGATCCAAAGAGAATAAATCTTAGTAGATATAATTAGGAACATATGTATAATAGGTAGGTGAGCTACCGTAATGCAATTTATAATGGACGTGAAAATACCGTAACGCTATTTACCTGGGATGAAGATGGTAATCGAATTAGATTCGAAACTACTGTTGAACCATACCTGTATATAGAAGGTAACGGTAATTACGAATCGATCTTTGGTACTAAACTGATTAAGAAGAAATTTAATAATCAGTATAGTAGGTATAAATTCTTAAAAGATTCAGGTATTAAAAGAGTATTTGAGAATATACCTTTACCTCAGCAATTTCTGGTGGATACTTACTGGAAGGTAAATGAAGAGTTGGAATTTAATACTCATCCGATCAAGACAATGTTTATCGACATTGAGACTTACTCGCCTGATACCTTCCCGGATATTATAAGCGCTAATCACCTGGTAAACGTTATAACAGTATACGATTCTCTATCAGATAAATTTATAACCTGGGGATTAAACGATTATGAAAATACTCAAGATGATGTTACTTACGTTAAATGTGCAGATGAAAAGGATTTATTTAAAGCTTTTATACAGCATTTAGAAATTGATTATCCAGATATTCTATCTGGTTGGAATTCTGAATTCTTTGATATACCATATATTGTTAATCGTTGCCGTCGCATACTTGGGGATGAATGGGTAGATCGACTATCACCAACAGGTAATGTTTATAGTCGAACTATTAGAGGTCAATTCGGTCAGGAGCAAGTAAAGTGGTATATTGAAGGTATATCCCTAATTGACTATCTGGATGTATATAAGAAGTTCACTCAAGGCTTACGCGAGAGCTATAAGCTTGATGCTATTGGTGAGATTGAGTTAGGGCAGAATAAGGTAGAGTTTGGTAATATGAATCTCGCTACACTATCTGATGAGGATTGGCAGACGTTTGTGGATTATAATATTCAGGACGTTAGATTGCTTAAGCATTTAGAGGTTAAATTAAAATATATAGAGTTAATTCGAATGTTAGCATATACAGGATTAACTACCTTTGAAGCTGCGATGGGAGCATTATCCGTAATTAATGGAGCTACTGCTATTAGAGGTCGTCGCCGTAATCAGATTATTCATACATTTATTCGCAATGAAGATACCGGTAAGAATCCTGGGGCCTATGTAGGTGAACCTTTAAACGGATTTCAACAAAATATTATATCTTTTGATGCTAATTCACTATATCCGAACGTAATGATATCATTAAATATTTCACCTGAAACTAAGGTAGGTAAAATTGAGGAGAAGACTGATAAAGACGTAACTATTCGACACGTAAACGGTAAGACATTTACTCTACCGATGAGTAACTTTATAAAGTTTGTAAAGGATGAAGAGATTGCAATTAGTAGAGCTAATGTCTTGTTTACACAAAAGCGGAAAGGAGTTATGCCTGAGATTCTTGATGAATACTATAGTAAGCGTGTCGAAATTAAGAAGGAGCTTACTACCTTAAAGCATGAGTATAGTAAGAATAAGAATAAATCGACTAAAGTTAAGATTGATCAGCTAGACTCTAAACAACTTTGTATTAAGATTTTCATTAACTCAATTTATGGATACTTCGGAAATAAGCATGCACCATTTGGTGACGATGATATAGCTGCATCGATTACCCTTACCGGTCAATCGGTAATTAAGAAGTCTAATGACTTACTTAAAAACTATATTACCGAAAGGGTAAACATAACTGACGAAGCTATATTAAATGGATGCGTTATATATAACGATACTGATAGCTCATACATTTCTATTAAATCTATTATAGATAATACTGATATTGAATTTAAAGGTACTGACGGTAAATTAACTCCAGAGTTATATACAGAGGTTCAGAATATTGAAGACTATCTGAATAAACATATTAAGGTATGGGGCGTTAAAAATTTAAATTCGAAAGATTGTAGATTTGTATTTAAGCGAGAGGTAATTGCAGATGTGGGAGTGTTCTTGCAAAAAAAGCGGTATGTAATGCATATTTTAGATGATGAAGGTATTGAGATGGACAAATACAAATATACCGGCGTCGAGGTTGTTAGAAGCACTATGCCAGCTGCAATTAAACCGTATGTAAAGGATATTATTGAGACGATGTTAAGTACTCAAGATATTACAAAGACTAATAAGGTATTAAACGAAGCGTATAAAACATTTAAGAGTCTACCGGTAGAAGATATCGCGTTCGTATCCGGTATTAAGAATTACGAAAAATATGCTTCAGGTTGCGACGGCTTTAAAACTGCTAAAGGCATGCCTGGTCATGCTAAAGCGGCGTATTATCATAATTTACTTCTTAAGAAATTTAATATTGAGAATGAATACGAGCCAATTGGTAGTGGTGATAAGGTTAGGTATTTTTATGTAGAGAGACCAAATGCTTATAATATAGGAAATGTTGCATATAAGTACTACTACCCGGATCAATTTAAAAAGATATTTCATATTGATTATGAAAAAATGTTTGAAAAGATTATCTTCTCTGCGATCGAACGATTTTATGTGAATGTTAACTGGTCAGTTCAGAAGCCTGGCTCATTAACGCAGACAAATTTATTCGATCTTTTAAGTTGATTATAACATGTTATAATATATAATAAAGGTATGTCAGATAAAACATATATTACATTCATCGATAATGCCGGTCGCTCTATTTTTGGCGAAGTTAAAGACGAGTCAGAAACTCTGATTGACGTCAAAAATCCAGTTATGATCGCTGTTCAACAACAACAAGACGGTCAAATGGCGGTTCAGTTGTTTCCACTATTCTTCGCTGAGTTCGTTACTGAAAGTGATACTACCGGGCGTAATACCGTTTTTAGTTATATTAAGAATAATATTGCTATCGGTAAGGAATTTGACGTCGATCCTCGAATTGCTGCTCAGTACGAGAAGGTAGTCAATCCTACATTGGTACCAGTCGGAAATGAAGCGGTTGAAGATGCAGAAGTTATTAAGCTTTTTGATGAATAATTAATAATAAATACCAATTGTAAGCCTCGGCTATATCTTTATTACCCGTTAAAGTTAAAAGATACCGAGGCTTCTTTTTGGACGCTTACTTGAAATACAAAATTTAACCGATAAAATACATATATGAATTGGGATACAACTGTCGGGGCGAAATCTTTTAGACCACCTAGTGATACAACATCGTACTTCGATAAGGTAACAGCTGAAGCAGAGCAAAGACTTCGAGTTGAGATTAATCAGCAGGTTAGAGACGAAGCTAATAAAGTTATACATGTTATTGTTACTTCAAAGGATACTGAAATTGAGAATCTAAAACAAGCACTTGCTGAAAAAGATCTGAAATTAGCTGCAAAGCAATCAACGATTGATTCTCTAAATAGAGAAAAAAGGCATTTTATAATACCGGAAGAGCTGGAATTTAAAGTTGAAGAGCCGACTATTAAAGTTGAGGCAGACGTCGATAATTTTACACAGGAAGTTATTAGTATTTTTAAGTATGGTAAATCCGAATCTGGGTTTGTTAATGAAAACCAAGAAAAAGTACGTAAGGTAGCTTTAATATGGAAGCAGTTTTTTGAAGAATATAAATGGAAAAGTAACTATATATCAGTAAAGATAAAAAAGCTGTTGAAAGATACAGATAGTATACTATAATAAGGTATATGAGTAAAGAGACTGACGACATTTTATCCGTTATTGATAAAACAAACCCATACGCATCTTTTTTAAATGAAAGTGCTCTTAGTAATGTAGATGGTTGGATCGATACCGGGTCGATGGTACTTAACGGTATTGTTTCCGGTTCGTTATTTGGAGGTATTCCAAAAAATAGAATGACTCTTTTAGCAGGTCCATCGATGACAGGTAAGTCATTTATCTTACAAAAGATTCTAGCAAACGCTCAAAAAGAAGGCCTTATACCGGTCATCTTTGATAGTGAAAATGCTATTGATAAAGACGGTGCTGAAGCATTAGGTTTAGATGTAAGTAAAGTAAAGTATGTACCGGTATTTAGTATCGAAGAATGCCGAAATACAATTTACGACTTCTTAATGAAGGTTAAAGAAAAGGGTCAAGAAGGTAAATTTATTATCGCTATTGACTCTTTAGGTAATATGGAGAGTCAGCTGCAGATCGGCCGAATGACTAAAAATAATGTAAGTGCTGATATGGGTAGTAGAGCTAAAGCAATGAAAACTCTTCTTAGAACTTGTACTCAATTATCTGGATTAACTAAGACAACTATTCTTGCTACAAATCACATTTACGAAGACCCTTCTGCGATGTTTCCAACTCTTGTAAAAGCAATGCCAGGTGGTACTGCTGCTGTATACTTACCGTCAGTTACCATTCAATTAGCTCGTAAGCCAGTTAAAGAAGATAAGAATACAGATGGTAAACTAGCAGCATTACAGAAGAGTTATTCTGGAGTTATTCTAAGAGCGTTAACAGTTAAGAATCGTTTCGTTAAGCAGTATTTAGAAGGTGAAATGTATCTTTCATTCGAGAGAGGTTTAAACAAATATTACGGTCTATTAGACTTAGCAGTCGGTTTAGGGGCAGTTATACAATCAGGAGCAACGTATTCTTTACCAGATGGTACTAAGCTCGGCTACTATTCGAAGTGGAAAGATGATAAGGAACTTTGGGATAATACTATTGTACCAGTTATTGAAGAAAAGATTAAAGTCGAGTGGAAGTATGGTAATAAAATTAATGATGATACACCAGAAGAAATTCCAGATGAAGTTATCGAGTATCAACAATCAGAAGAAGTATTAATTAATGAAGATGCAAAATAAAAAAGTCATAGTTACATTATCTGGAGGAATGGATTCAGCAGTACTGTTGTATAAAGCTGCAGAATTGTATAGAGAAGTCCATACTGTTACGTTTGATTACGGTCAACGACATGATAGGGAGTTAGTAGCTGCTAAGAAGCAATTATTAAACGCTAAGCATGATTTTCCTAATGTTACGTTTACGAATAAGTTACTAGATGTAAAGTATATTAAAGAGATTGCACCTACTTCATCACTTACGAATGATGATATTGATACACCTAATGTAAATGATATTATGGGTGAAGCTCAACCGAAGAGTTATGTACCATTCCGTAATTTAATGTTTATAAGTATATTAGCATCTTACGCGGAAGCAGTAAAAGCATCAGAGATCTGGTATGGGGCTGCTGAAGCGGATAGTTTAGCTGGTTACTGGGATTCGTCAAATGAGTTCATTGATACATTTAATAATCTTGCAGCGTTAAATCGCGAGACTGTTATTAAGTTGGTTGCACCTTTAGTAAGGATGTCTAAGAAAGATATTGTATTAGACGGCGTTTCTCTAGGGGTTAACTTCGATGATACATATACTTGTTATTCTGGCGAATACCCTTGTGACGCTGAGTCTGCTAGCAGCAGCTTACGTTTAAAAGGCTTTATAGATGCTAAGCTAAGAGATCCTCTTTTATATACACAGCAAGATAAATTAGATGCTGTATATGAAAAGAATGGTTGCAAAGCTATTTGTTAATATACTCAAATAACTCAGGGTTATGATACGCTATATGCTGTCTCATAACGTTATGAGTTTTTGGGTTACTCAAAGCTTTTATCATAAACATCTCTATATCAGCATCACTCTCATCCGGTAATTGTTTACTCGCATAATCTTTAAGAGCTTGTAATTGCTTTTGATTGTATGCTTTTAAATCCCCGGTAAGAGATATATCATCATACTTATCGTCAGCTGAATCCGCGTTTAAATCAAACTCTTTATACTGTTGGAAATCGGCCTTATCAACCATTTCCAACAGCTGATTAAATTTAGTAACCGTATGTATGGCGTCTTTGTTGTGCATAGAGATTTTGAACTCTCTGTCTTTCTTGAACAGCAAGATATTGATTAATTTCTAGTTGAGACATTTTTACCTCTTCAGCTTCTTCTCTCTTTTCAATAGGAGCTTTTGACATATAACGATTAGTTGAATCCTCTTCAGCTTCTTCAGCTTGAGGTTTTCTTTCCCATCCGCTGCCATCCTCTTTTTCCTGCCATTCGTCGGGGTTAAAGTTTTGGAAGTTTTGAACTGCTTCGTATTCCTCGTGTGATAATGTTATAGCATCTTCTAATGATACTTCTTCTTGCTCATGCTCTCCATTTTCTGGAGCTACACGAAAGTCTAATCTACTAAGAGGTACCTTATACTCATTACTATCTTCATCCTGGACAAAAACAAACCTGGTTCCGGGTTCATGATCAACTATTATTACCGATCGTTCATTGTCTAATACAGCTTCCATACCTACAAGATTTTCTTTTTGCTCGCGGGCAGGGTAATTACCTTCTTGTTCATGCTCTTCATCTTCTATTTGAGTATCAACCATCGACTTAGCATCTCTTTCAGCTACATCAGTTTCAACAGCATCCAGCACATCTTCGAGTTCAATACGTACACCATCATACTCATCATATTCTTTTAACTGATCGAGAAATAAACTAAATCGATCTATGGATCTAATTTTTGTGAAAGCATCAGCAATGTTCATTAGAACTCCTTCTCTCATCTCATCAGCTTCAGCTGATACAGGATTATCTTGAAGATCTTTACGTGCGGTTTCAAGCATTTGCGCAACTAGAATTTTAATAGATATTGCTTCATTGGAAATATCACTACCTCTTATACTACTCTTTCGCTGTTCCCTTTCAGCAGCTTTTCGCTCTCTCTCACTTTCGATGTTTTTATTCGCAATATCAGATGTAGATACTTGACTATAATCGTGAATTTTTCTACCTATACCTGCTTTAGGTCTTACACCCTTTTTGTCTCGTAAAGTAGCTAACGTATTAACGAAATCAGCAGCATTACTCATAAGTTTCTTCTTACCATCCTTATCTTCAAATGTCGCGCCATGAGCATTATCAGTAGTACACCATTCTGTGAATTCTGTTTTTATATCATTAACTGCTTCCGGAGATAATTCCGATTCAATACCTCTAATGAGGTCATTTACATCCTTCGCGCTAGGTTTACGCGTTTCAAATTTTTCCATAAATTCAGAAGGTATGGAATCTGGATAATTTTTACGCAGCCACTGATAAAATAAAATACGTACATCTCTAAATCCTGTACTTCCTATTTGAGATTTTATTAGACCGGCAATAGGTCCTAATGCACCGCCTATTAATGTTTTCTCCTCTACTAAGTCGCTAAAAATGTAGTTCTGCGTATTTTCGTTAATAATAGTTGGTTTAGTTGCCCACGAAATAAAGTTCATAATAATATTTATTGATTTCTGACATATTTCTACTATAATATCATTATATGTGCGGTATTTATTTAAGTAATGATCTCTCAACGTTCGAGGTACTCGAAGAAGCTAATAAAAAGAGGGGTAATTTCTCTACTGGTATATTTCATGTATATCGTTCATCTAACTATGATGTTAAAAAGTATGAAGGTGGTATTAACTGGAATGAAGTTAAATTACCACAAGGAGATGTAGGAGATTTTATATATCTTGGTCATAATCAAGCGCCGACAAGTTCTGCTAGAGAATGGAAAGAAAAAACATCACACCCATTTAGGTCTGGAGACTGGATAGTAGCTCATAATGGAGTTTTAACTAATTACAATGAGTTAATTGATGAATACCTACCAGATCATGATAATCCCGTTGATAGTAGTGTAATACCAGCTTTATTAGATGAATTCGAGTATAATCTCGGACCATGTGAAGATTCAGATACAGAAATACAGAATATTTTATATACAATTGAAAAATTGAAAGGTACATTTGCAGTATGGATTGTGAATATTAAAACAATGAACGTTTATATAGCAAGACAAGGCAGTACTTTGTTTTATAAAGATGCTAATGTATCATCTATTAAAGGTGATGGTTATACAGAAGTAAAAGAAGGTATATTATACGGATATACAGCTGAGGGCCTAGTAGAACTTGATACATTTGCATACGATTCACCATTTTTAACATTATGAAACATATAGCATTATTTTCGCAGACAGGTACTGAAATCGTCGATCTAATACGATCGGGCGTTGTACCAGATGTCGTTATACACAACCATAAACTTAGTAGTAGACATACCATTAATCGCGACCTTGCAAGGCTCTGCTCATATAGCCTTTTTAGTCTGCCGTATGAGCATTCTAAAGACGTAAAAGCGTTACGAGCAATGCTGGGGGACCCTAAGGAGTGTTATATTACATTACATGGATGGCTTAGTATTGTACCTAAAGAGATATGTGAAGAGTATGACATATATAACGGTCATCCTGGACTGATAACGGAGTTTGAATGCCTGAAAGGTAAAGACCCTCAAGTTAAAGCATTTAATGGTAAATATAGCCGCATTGGATCTGTTATTCACCATGTGACACCTGGAGTAGATGAAGGTAGCGTAGTTCTCTCTCGCGGAATAGAAAATAAATGCACTACGTTAGATGAAATGTTTAGTACCCTTAAATCCATATCGCTTAATCTATGGCTTGATTTCTTTAACAAAAGATAGTATAATTTCTATATGGATGATCTAAAGACAACAGGTAAGCCGCGGCAATTTGAAACTGGAGCACAGCGTGATAGCGGCGAAGGCAAGTTACGTATGAGTTTAGTACCACATAAAGCTTTAGAATCAGTTATGTTGAGATATTTACAAGGGGCTGAAGCGTATAATGAACATAACTGGAAATTAGGTATGAAGCATTCTGTGCTATATGATTCAGCAATGAGACATTTGATGGCGGATTGGGTAGGGGATGGTAGTGAAGATCATTTAAGTGCAGCTCTCTGGAACATAATGGGTATGATCGAGTTTAGAGAGACGAGACCAGAACTTGATGATAGGTCGTATCATAACGAACCTAAATCACCAAAGAAAAAATAAAGATAGTAAGTTGTACAAATATATTGAAATCTAGGCCAATTAATATATAATAAAAATATATATATGAATAATATAAAAATCTATACAGCAACTAAAGGTAAAAAAGAAGATACATCCATTTTTAAATCCTTAAATGAAACTTTAGCGGATTACGGACCGATAATGCCATTTGATGTACATTATGAAGAGAAAAATACTAAAAGCTTACAAACGCTTTATAACAGTTTCCTAGTCGACGCAAGACTCAACAATATTGATATTGCGGTTTTTGTGCATGATGATGTATATGTTAACACGAGGGATTTACGAACTCGTTTACTGGATAGCGCGAGACATTACACTGTGTTTGGGCTTGCTGGTGCTATTTCTTGCAAAATCGGCAGCCCTGCTTTGTGGCATCTTATGTCAGAGAGGCAAGATCATCGAGGGTGTGTTGCACACGGTAATAAAGAGTCCTATATGTATACTTCGTTCGGGCCTATGCCTAGTAGATGCTTAGTTATTGACGGTGTATTTATTGGTATTAATATCAAAGAGCTACCTGGAAATGTAAAGTTTGATGAATCTTATCCATCTAAATTTCATTACTATGATATGGACTTCTCACTTGAGTGTAATAGGAACAACGTTAAAATAGGCGTTGTGGATATACCTATTATCCACCAGAGTCCGGGTTTAACTAAACCAGATGAAGAATTTTATAACGGGCAAGAGTATTTTATTAATAAATGGAAAAAATAGATTTAGATTATTTCGAAAAGGTTCTTATTTATAAGAGTTTAACTGATGCCAAATATCTCTCAGATATTATTAGTCACGTAGACCCCGCTATTATAGCAAATAAGAATATTAAAATTATATTTACGGTTATTAAAGATTTTTTTAATAAGAGGGGTGTACCACCTACTATAACCGAACTTAAAACATATCTTGTTAACGACGACGTTAAAGAGGCTTTTAGATCCGTATCGGGAGTGTTTAATGAAATTGATAAAAATTTAAATAATGATGAGTTATTAGAAAATACCGAGAGGTACCTTAAAGAGCGGTCAATATACCATACAATGATGGAGGTAGCGGAAGATATAACGCAGGGTAAAGTAGATACTAGTTATATTTTAGAGCGTTTTGAAAAAAGCTGTCAAATTGATCTTAAAAATGATATTGGGTTAGATTTATTTGATAATATAGATACTCTAATTGACGAGATAACTAGTGATCGACCTGTAATTTCAACTTTATGGCCATGGCTGGATGAAAAGCTTGATGGTGGGTTTAAGTCTAACGGCAGAGCATTTTATGTATTTGCAGGTCAGACAAATGTAGGTAAGAGTATATTCTTAGGTAATATCGCCGTTAATATAAGTAGACAAGGTATGAATGTAGTTGTTATATCTCTCGAAATGAGTGATATAATGTATGGCTGTCGCTTAGCATCAGATATAACGAAAATACCCATTGCAAGCTTAGCAGATGAAGCTGCTACTCTCAAACACACTATCTCTGAGATGAATAAATCTCCTGATTTTGGTAAGATTATAATTAAGGAATTCCCACCAAATACAATTACCTCCCAGCAAATTGCTAGCTACATTAAAACGTTACAGTTAAAAGGTATTAAAGTAGATGCAATTGTATTAGATTATATTAACCTAATTAAGGGTTCGATGAACACTAATATGTATGAAAGAATTAAATCAGCAGCAGAAGAGATTAGAGCTTTAACATATAAGTTTAACTGCCCTATTATTAGTGCAACGCAACTTAACAGATCAGGTTATGACGTCGATATACCTAAACTAGATAGTATTGGCGAGAGTATTGGATTAGCTGCAACTGCTGATGTTATTATAGGTATTACTCAAAGTGATGAAGATAAAGAACTTAATATTATTAATATTCATATTATGAAAAATAGATTCGGCCCAAATTTTGGTAGTAATCAAATGAGACTTGATTCTAAGACATTAACCGTTCATGAAGATGTGTCGTTAAATGATGATGGTGACCTAAGTGAATTATCTACTGTGCTAGGTATGTTGAGTAATTAAACAAGGGAACTAAATAATATGTAGAATGACTGATATAGAAACATTGCATATTATTAAACAGTTTATAGCTGAGTATACTACTATACCAGAATATAATATAAATACCCCGTTATATTCTGGTAATATAACTATAGGCAATACTATCTATTCTGTAGTGGGAGTATTTTTTGAAAATAATCCACATGCGCTAGCAGATAGTATTATTAAATGTACTAATAGTGATATTGTTATCTTATTAAATTTACAGCAAAAAGTAACTCTTCTAAGAAAGAATAAAACATGCGGTATAGATTTAGGAAAATTAGCAAAGCATCTATCAATAGGTGGTGGTAAACCTGATGTAGCTGGATGTATATTAAGTGATAAGATAATTAATTTAACAAAACTTTTACAACCATGCTAACTAACACACCGGCACAAAATATTGAAAATGATGAATTTAGGCACGCTTTCTTATCATTTTGCTCGCTAGTATCAATTTTAAATGGTAAAAAAATGAACTTCCCTACTGTTTTTTTAAAAATATTAGAGAATCCAAATCTCAGGCATATTTACATGGAACATATAAATGAAGATAGTGAATTTGTTGCTGTTAAAAAATTTATTGAAATGGAACCTTCAATTACTAAAAGTAAATATATAACAAAGTACTTGAATAAGCTGAAAACGCCTCTATTATAGAGTGGTGGAAGAATTCGATAAAAGAGTATATAATACATACCTAGCAGTTTCAAGAGCTGTCAATAATAAACCTTTCCGGTTACGAAAAGATTTTAATAACTTTAATGTACATAAAGACTACCCGGCAGTGGTAAAGCTTAGTAAATTTTTTAATAAGCACCCTCATATTAATATTAATAGTTTTTTTGAAGCTCCATTTTTTGTATATGATGAAGAGCATTTCGATTTAAGCTTTTTTTGTTCTCATAAAGCAATCTCGACATATACCAAGTATAATGATAATTATTTGATATCTAATCCGGATAGTAAGCAATGTTTACAAAAAATAAAAGACAGTATACTGTATATTCATAATTACTGTAAAGATCAAAACATACCCATAAAAACGTATATAACATTTATGGAAACTGGATCGGCTTATAACATATTTTTATCCCATATAAAAAATAGACAAATTAATATATACATATTATTTGCTTTCTCGGAATTTGAAACTATAATAACGAAGTTAGATTATAACATTAAACAAATATACTCACCGTATTTAGCTAGAATCAACTATTTGAGAACTAAGCTCTATACGGCTAACCAAACAAAAAAAAATATAGGTATGTTTAAAACATACCTTGAAAACACAAAATAATATACTATAATTAAAATATGAATACAAATACAATAACAAAATCAATGTTTGAATCAATTCGCGACGCGCTCGCTTCTAGTGATGATAAGTCTGCATCCACCAATATCTTACGAACTGAACCAGGTAATACATATACCGTTCGTATCTTACCCTACTCTGTCGATCCTAAGAATACATTCTTTCACTACTTTCAACATGGTTGGAATAGCTTTGCAACTGGTCAGTATGTCAGTGCATTATCTCCCCAGACTTTCGATGAGAGAGATCCTATCGCAGAATATCGATATAAACTATATAGAGGTAATGACGTAGATCAAGCAAATGCAAGTAAGATTCTTCGCTCTGAAAAATGGTTAGTTAACGTGTATGTGGTTAATGACCCGGTTACCCCAGATAATAACGGTAAAGTAATGGTATTACGATATGGTAAGCAGTTACACAAAGTTATTACTAGTGCTATTAATGGTGAAGATTCTGCAGATCTCGGAGCTCGAGTATTTGACTTAAGCCCAGAGGGGGTTAATTTTAAGATTATTGTTGATAAGCAAGGCGAATACCCGACATATGTTTCATCCAAATTCTCTTTCCCTACTGAAATTAAGGGTCTTGAAGAATCTAAGTTTGCAGATATTTATAAGTCAGCTACAGAACTCGCGACTATTTTTAAGTTCAAGAGTTATGATGAACTTAAGCAAATGGTAAGTGAGCATATCCTATGTAAGGATGCAGATTCCGAGCGTAGCGAAAGTCTACCAGGTCAACTAACTGCTAACACGACCGCTGCGGATATTATGAATAAACCTGCAGTAGTCACAGAGCAGGCTAAGCCAGTCACTGTAAGCGACGATGCTGAAATCCAAGACTTGCTAGCTGGCTTAGATCTGTAATTTAAAAAAAATAATTATGGAAAATATAGAGAGCTCACCGCAACAGCCCACTAGTTTTGAAAGAGTATTAACAACAGAAGAAGAGCGTGATGTTTTAATTAACTTTATGGGTAATATCTACGGGGAGACTAAAAAACTAGACAGTAATGTTATCGGAGCATCTTCTACTCTCAGTAATAATAAAAGTAATGAAATAAGACAGCATATTGAAAAGTTAGTTCATACAACACGCGAAGAAATCATACCCGCCATACCGGTAAGTTCGGCTGCTTCTATACCAGTAACCGTTGCTGCATCTATACCAGTTGATGCAGCAACGGCTCTTATGAATGTAGTGGAATATAATCAATTATCATTTAACTTTGACATAGATGAGAAGGCAGAATTATTTGCTTTAGTTAATAAAATACTAACAAGGTTAGATAGGTTGCACCATAAAGTTGATAAAATCGCAGAACAAATTGAATGCTCGCAACCTCAAAAAAAAAAATCAGCAAACTGATAATAGTCAGTTAATTATAACAAGGAAACCTGGTATAATACAGAGTATATATGACCACATTAAAAATAAAAAATAAGAAGGATTTTATTAGCAGCTTTCTTGGACCAGTATCAAACTTAAATGATATGTGTGTACTTAAAGTTACTAGTAATAACATATCATGTATAATTGCATCAGCTGATGCGACTATTGTTTGCAAGGCAGATCTAGAATGTGAAATTGATATAGGTGATGGGGAATGTATTACTCTTAATATACCAGATATTAAAAAACTAGTTAGAGTTTTAGAGATTATACCAGCAACTGAAATTAATATTGATATTAAGAGTAATAATATATCATATAGTAAAGATGGTTATAAGTTTAGATATCATATTTTAGATGATAATATTATTAAACTACCTAATATTAATGTTAATAAAATTTATAAGCTTGAGTTTAAGACGGCATTTAATGTTACCGAAGCTAACTTAAATATGCTATATAAAGGTAGTTCTTTTACTACCGAGACTTCGAAGTTGTATATATTTGAAGACGACGGCAATATTTCTGGAGAGTTAGGAGATAAGAGCCGGCATAATACCGACAATTTTGTATGTGTGTTAAGTAAAGAGTATGAGGGAGATCCATTAACGAAACCACTTGCATTAAATTTTGAATCGTTTAGACTACTAAGCTTTAGTGGTAGTAGAGAAGTTGAGTTTAAAATTAATCAAGACATGGGAATAATTACTTGTAATATAAAAAAGGGTAATGTATCATTGATTTATATAGTATCAGCCCTAATTAATTAGTATATGTTAAACCAAGAGGGTAAGTTAAAGGTCAAGCGGATTAGCAATAAAGTTAAGACAGCTGGATATACTATAAAAAGATTAAAGGATAACGGCTTCGTTGTTTTTAAAATGTTTAATGCCTATAGTAATATAGACCCCAGACGATGGACAGTGTTAATTGATCCAGGTGGTTCATCTGTATATCTTACATGTCATCATAATAAGGATAATTTAAATGAAGTTTTATTTGAATTTGATGATGGTGGTAATAATTTTAATCGTGGATTTTTCCATAAAACCGATAGCATCGAATCCATAGTTACTACTCTCATTGAAAAGGGAGTTAATAATGACGCATCAAAAAATCCATTTGGTAAGATTAAGTAAGTATATGGATGATAGCACTCCAAAAAAGAGAGGTATACCTAAAAAGGTAAAAATTGAGTCTATCTCTCTTTCTGCAGTAGATATAACTAATACAACTAATACTGATATACAAAATGTTATCAGAGAAGCTCTACGGACAATTATAACTGAGAGTAGCAGTATTAAAAAGGATGAAGAAACTATTGAAGCGATGACTTCGACTTGCTCGGAGTTTATGAAGAGTTTTATTATTATGGGATACGATCTTAATGATAATGCGATAGCACCGATATTTTATGCTAAGACAGATATGGAAGCTGATGCGTTATCACATTATATGCAGCAGTATTTTATGTCTTCAATGAAAAACCAGCATTGATTTTCGTATATTATATGATATAATATATGTATGAAATTATTAATATTGGGTAAAGGCTTTATATCTGAATATCTTGTTAAATATCTTAACGGTTCTGATCATTCAGTCGATTGTTACTCTCGTGAAGAGTTAGATTATTCAGATGATAACATCTTATACAATAAAATTGTAAATCAAGTAGCTGGTGTAGGATACGACGTTATTATTAATACAGCTGGTTTTACTGGTAGTCCTAATGTAGATGAATGTGAGTTAAGAAAAGCTGAATGCTTTGACTTAAATGTTAAGTTACCAAAAACGATTGAAAGTGTTTGCAAAGCAACAGGTGTTAAATTTATCAATGTAAGTTCTGGTTGTATTTATACCGGTTATGATAAAGACTATACAGAAGAAGATGAACCGAATTTTGGTATGTATAACAGCGAGTCAAGCTTTTATAGTAAGACAAAGCATGCATGTGAGTTAACGCTAGATAATAACTTTACTAATACAATTCGTATTAGAATGCCGGTTACTAGTAATGCTGATCATAAAAATTTACTTACTAAATTAAACAAATATGATAATATTATTGACTATAAGAATAGTAAAACTGATGTAGTTAGATTATGCCAGTTTATTGAAGTAGTAGTAGAGAATTTTAAACCAGGTATATACAACGCAGTACATAATAAGACTCTTACAACAAGAGAGGTTACAGAGATTATGGCAGAGTATGGTTTGCAGAATGATAATTGGAAGTTTGTACCATATGAAGATTTACCTATTAAAGCAAATAGAAGTAATTGCGTATTAGACAATAATAAAGCAAAGAGAGATTTTGACTTTGATTTCGGGGATGAAGAATATTATATTCGTCTCAATTGCTCGGTATTACAAAGAAAATAATATGGCAAGAAAAGGTATAATTTTAGCTGGTGGTAACGGTACGCGTTTATTTCCATTAACTCACAGTATCTCAAAACAAGTATTACCGGTATATGATAAACCGCTACTACTATACCCAATACAAACGGTATTAGATGCTGGTGTAGATGAAATTATTTTTATTATCAAACCTGATCAGTATTATAATTTTCAGGGGTTAATTAGTAAGCTTAATTTACCAGTTAAGTATAGTATTATAATGCAGATGGAACCTAACGGTTTAGCCCAAGCATTTATTTTAGCTGAAGATTATATTATGGGACATTCAGTTGTATTAGCTTTGGGTGATAATATTTTTTATAGCGATACATTAAATGATGATCTTGCTAATATACTACCAGGTGAAAATATTATATTTGGGTATGAAGTAAATAATCCAAATGCATATGGAGTTGCTGCTTTTGATGAAGATGGTGCATTAATTGATGTAGTAGAAAAACCTATGAACGCTCCTAGTAATTATGCTATACCAGGTTTATACTTTTTTGATAGTACAGTCGTCGAAAAAGCCAAAAATTGTAAAAAGAGCATGCGGGGGGAATATGAAATCGTGGATGTAATTAAGCAGTATATAAAAGAAAAAAACATTAGCATTTATAAATTAGATAAAGGAGCTGCATGGTTTGATTGCGGTACAATCGACGATTTACTCGATGCTGGTAATTTTGTAAAAGCTATACAAACGAGAACAAATAATAAAATTGGATATGAAAATAAGCAGTAAAATTAGTAGTAAGAATATTTTAGTAACAGGTGGATACGGCTTTATAGGTGGCAATTTTATACGGTTTTTGAGAGATAATTTTCCTCAATATCGTATTGTATGTTTAGATAAAAACGGGTATGCTTCAAATAAAAAATATGTAGAAAGTCTATGCGATAAAGAATATGTATTTGATTTAGTATGCAATAAAAAGCTAGATATGCTATTTAAAACAGAAGATAAATTTGATTATATATTCCATTTTGCTGCTGAATCTCATGTAGATAATAGTATTAAAGATCCATCTATTTTTATACAGTCAAACGTTGTAGGTACGCAAAATTTACTTGAATGTTTCCGTAAAGCAAAATATGGAAAAATGGTACATATTAGCACTGATGAAGTATACGGACATTTGGGTTTTAACGACCCTTCATTCTTAGAGTCGACCCCAATTAACCCTCGTTCTCCCTACGCTGCGAGTAAGGCATCAAGCGATCTCTTGTGTATGGCATATATTAATACCTTCGATTGTAATATTAGTATTACTAGATGCTGTAACAATTATGGTCCTAATCAGCATAGTGAGAAATTCATACCGACTATTATAAAATCGCTTAGCGAAGGTAAGAAAGTACCAATTTACGGCGAAGGTCTTAATATACGCGAGTGGGTACATGTACATGATCATAATTTAGCTGTATGGGCAGTCGCTACGAAAGGTAAAAATGAGATATATAATATCGGATCTGGTGTAGAATTAACTAATATTGAATTAGTTGATAAAATCTGTACTATTATGGGTAAGGATTTAGATAAAAACGCAATATTTGTTGAAGATCGATTAGGACATGATTTCCGTTATAGTATTGATTGTAGTAAAATACAAGAAGAATTATTATATGAGCCTCTATATACGGATTTCGACAATCAATTAAAAGAATTAGTTAAAATTTATGCATAAAATAAAACAAGGTAATATATATGCGATTCATCATGGCGATTACGCCGGACAAATGATTGTATATGTTATGCAAGATAAGAAGGAACAAAGATATAATTTTCTAGCTCTACCTGATATGAAGACGTTAAGAATTAAACAGATAGACTTCGACAGAGGCATAACAACCGAGCTAGTAAAATTTGTTGAAAATACCCCGAGGCATGTATTAAAAGTTATTATAAATCAATATAAAAAGAATGAAAAAGCATAAGAAGTTTAAAATTAACTTACAATTCTTATTACATACTCACTGTATATTGTTACGTTTATTATAGTTGGTTTTTATACGGAACTATAATATAATATTGTATGGGTAATCGTATACTTTCTATAGATGGGAATAACCTCGTGCATCGAGTGTATTACGTGGCAAATAATTTGCCTTATCACACTGAGTATTTACATGTATACATGTTTCTAAATAGTGTGAAGAACTATGTCGATATGTACGGTCCTGATAAAGTATACTGTGTGTGGGATGAAAAAATTGAGTATACACCTAATAAGCGTTTAGAACTACTACCTGAATACAAGGGTACCCGTGATAGGGAGAAGACTAAGGTAGTACATACAAAAAATGCATTAATTAAAGAATTATTACAAATGATGGGTATACCGTCAATATTTCCCCGAGAATATGAGGCAGATGATGTCATAGCTATTATCGACAATATTATACCCTACGATAGACATATAATTATTACAGTGGATAGGGATTTATGCCAGCTAATTACTAATAAGACTGTTATATATGATGGTATCCGCAAGCTTGAAATTAATTTAAGTAACTTTGAAGAAAAACTAAAATATAATAAAGAACAGTTTGTAAAAGTAAAGGCCATAATTGGAGATAAGAGTGATAATATACCAGGTATTAAAGGATTTGGTAAGAAAAGGATTGAAAAGTACTTCAATAACCAAGTAGACTTTACCGAAGAAGAAAGAGCAATATTCGATAGAAATATAAAACTAGTAACACTGGTAAATAGTGGAAATGAAGCAGATTATGTAAGAGCTCAATTGGAGACCTGCTCTTTTAATACAGACTGGCATTTGTTTAAGGCAAAAGTTGAAGAATTGAACTTTAAAAATATCATTAAAAATGATATTGGCTGGTACTCTACATTCTTCCAAAGTAATAGATTATTAGAATTACTAGCTTAAATATTTGTATGAACCAAAACGACTTCGTCAATCCTCAGCAAATTAGATCACCTTATACCGGTGAAACATCTCGACCTACATTTAATACATATAACGCAGACGGTAAGACATACGAGCAAGCAGTCTTCTCCGACCCTGTAACCGGTCATATTATAAAAAAGGGGTTAGTCTCAGTTAAAGACGCCAAAACTGGTGAATTAATCGCTGATTATAAAGGTGTTATTGGTAGAAGTGTTACGACTCAAAGTAGAGGTTAATATTAATGGATTACTGCTATTAATATACTATAATTAGTGTGTGATAGTCGTACCAGAACAGTATACAATACAAGTATTATACGAAAATATATATAAGATATCGTATAATAAATATAGTCATTCATATAATGGCTGCTGTCCTATATGTAAAGAGGGTTCTTCATGGGGTAAGAAGAAGAGATTCTTTTATATACCAAAAAAAGACTTAGCATATTGTCATAATTGCGGTTATAGTAAAAAGACGTTAGGGTTTATATTAGATATTACTAATAAACCTCTTCATTTATTAATAAACGAAATTAAAAACCTCGATATAGAGTCTCAATCACCTATCGAAGAGGTTAAAGAGGAAAGGAAGGTAATAGATACTAGTTTACCTGATGATTGTATTAATCTATCAGATATAAGTCAATTAGACTATTACAAAGGCAATGCATCAGTAATAGCAGCTTTAAACTTAATTAAAACGCGTAAATTAGATAAAGGTATTAATAAGCCGAAAACGTTTTATATATCGCTAAAAGATCCAGTACATAAAAATAGACTCATCTTACCCTTCTATGATGATAATGGAGATATTATATTCTATCAATCTCGAGGGTTAATGAAGAAGGATTTATACGAGAGACCGAAATATCTTAGTAAAGTAGGCGCTGAGAGAAGCTTATATGGTATGCAAAATATTAACCCCGACTTAGATTACGTTTTTATCTTTGAGGGCCCGATTGATAGCTATTTTGTTGAAAATGGTTTAGCTACTTGCGGTATTACAGAGAGAAGTGATAAGATGTTTACTGTATTACAGAAGCAGCAAATCAATAAGCTTAATTTATATGAGAAGATTTACGTACTAGATAATCAACGCTGTGATAGAGCTGCATTGTTGAAGAGTATATCTCTAGCAGATAGCGGCGAGAAGGTTTTTATATGGCCAAAAGAGTTAAAGCCGTTTAAAGACTTCAATGATATATGTGTAATCGGTAATAAAGACAAAATAAGACCCGAATTCATATTAAAAAATACATATTCGGGTCTTAAAGCTAAATTGCTTTTAACTGAGATTAAAAATAATTAAGATT
>Ga0210003_1000884_pt1 | contig 26906 bp, 26 predicted proteins | sample LantaG_FD_182804 | JGI IMG/M metagenome (GOLD analysis project Ga0210003, IMG submission 182804) | Deep subsurface microbial communities from Baltic Sea to uncover new lineages of life (NeLLi) - Landsort_02402 metaG (SPAdes) (version 2) | ecosystem: Environmental > Aquatic > Marine > Oceanic >... | reverse complement strand
TTCAGTCCTTCTGACATCAATATTCTAATCAAAATCTCCTTGAACCGCCAAAGATTTTGGGTTTCGAGGCAGCTTTATTGAAAATTGGCAGGAATACATGTTTTTTTGTGCCCCACCTTTTTTCCAATACCTACTTTTGCGTAAACCTTGATTGCTCCGGCCTTCATAAACTCAAGTTTTTCAACAATTTTTGTCATCCGTCATATCCAATTGGCACGGGGGATATCCGGGGACAGCATACATATTTTTCTGTTGCAATTGTGGTGGTGAGGGATTAGTATTGCGGTATGGCACGGTTAGCAAGAGTTGTGGTTCCGGGTGTGCCGCACCATGTGACGCCGCGTGGCAATCGACGTCAGGTGATGTTCTTCAATGATGCCGACTACAATGCGTATCTGGAGCTGATGGCTGGTATGGTGTCCCCAGATTAACCGGCGAGGAGTTGTAAATGCAGATTATCGCACAATGCCCTGATTGCGGCGGCGCGTGGCTGCTTGATGCGGCCTGTGCCGACCGGAGGATAAAATGCCCGATGTGCAGAAGGCTGTTCAAAATCCCGAAGCTCGAAGACGTTCCCAAGGCCGTCCGGGTGATTCGCCAAACACAGGGCACAATCTACGTCGATGAAAATGGAAAAACCTACGGCTGAGGCGGTGATTCCGGACTCTTTTGCTCAGGTTGAGGCTCGGCCTTATCGATGCCAAGAGCCTTTTCGATACGCGTCAGACGTTCAGCAAGCTCTGTCAATTTGCTATCCATGCGATCCAGCTTGCCGGCAACGGCCCGCACATCCGAACCCACACCAATCAGGTTCGCCTGGGTCAAATCCAGATAACGGTCCATCAGCCGCTCATAAGCATTGATTGCACGCGCAGTGTCGGTTTCATACGGTGGGACTGTGACCTCAGGCTCAACCCTGTATTCTCTGGCCCTGTGCTCGATAGTTGGGGCCACGCCTACAAGAACCGAGCAGCCCAGCAGCACTGCCACAAACATAGGTAATCTCTTTTTTAGCATATTATACTTACCTCCTGTTATTTGCCCATTCTCGGCCTCTAAGCCGTATCTTTTAATATCGACCATAAACCTGCCCCGCTTGACGTCACAGCCAAAAGCGGCATATAATTGCAAAGCAGCAAGGCAAGGACCAGCAGTGTTTAGCAGTACCGGTCAAATCCGCTGGTATATAGGGCTGGACAGTGGAAAGGACACCACCATGAAATCCGGCAGAATCGGCAGGGTCGTAAAAATCCTCACGACATTGCAATCGGCAAAAGGCTATGACGTGACTGAACTGGCCAAGATGTTCGGAACCAGCCGACGCACAATCTTCCGGGATTTAAAGGAACTCCAGGCAATAGGCGTACCATACCACTACGATTCCAAAGCAGGCAATTACTCGATAGACCCGAAGTTCTTCCTGCCGCCGCTTGACCTCAATCTGCAGGAAGCACTGAGTTTGCTTCTGCTAATCCACAAGGCCGGTACGCAAATCCAACTGCCTTTTGGAAACTCGGCCCTGCTGGCCGGTCTGAAAATCGAAAACAACCTGCCTGCAAAAATCAGGCAGTACTGCAGTACAACGCTAAAAAACATATCCGCAAGCGTGTCCCCGCAGGCGTCAATGAAGCAGTTCGACCTTACGTTTGCACAACTGCAGAAGGCCATTGCAAAAAAACGCAAGGTCAGCCTGAAATACTATTCACTTTTCGAACGCCGCCTTATCGAGTTGGAGCTCTGCCCCTATCATTTGCTCTACAACCGCCGAGCGTGGTACGTGCTTGGCCAGTCGAGCATGCACAACAGCATCCGGACCTTTAAGCTCAGTCGCATCAAGAACCTTGAAACCCTCGATAAGTGCTTCGTCGATGAAGGAGATTTCGACCTGTTCGATTATTTTGGCAGAGCATGGTCGATGATCCCGGAGGGAAGAATCTACAACATCAAGCTGCGGTTTCTGCCCAAGGTCGCCCAAAACGTCACCGAGGTCCTGTGGCACGCCACTCAACAGGTTGAGCACAACGCCGACGGCTCTGCCATCGTTGAGTATCGCGTTGACGGCCTGGGCGAAATTCTCTGGTGGATACTCGGCTACGGCGACCAGGTACAGGTCCTCGCTCCAAAAGCCCTCCGCGAAAAAGTTCTCCAGACGGCACAAAGCATCATAAAACTAAACCAAAACCTCTAAACACGAACAGAAGTTGTCATCCTGTTTTGCTGGCGAACCTGCTCGACGAAGGCCTCCAGGCGCGTCGTTAGGGTTGGGTCCTCCTGGCCGTCAAAACTCAGATTCAGGATAGGCATATCATCGCAGTCGGCGCTTATCCGCCTGGTCTGTGTGCTGACCACCGTCGATGGCATGCATCCGAACGGCATAACGTTAATCACACCACCAAAGCCTTCATGGTGATACTCCACCATCTTAGCTATACTTAGTATCGCTTCACCCTCGAAAGAATCGTGCACATAAGGGCTTGCAAACTGAAGTAGATGCTCCACCGGCGGCTCTACCAGTCTGCCAAAGCTGTGCTCGAGGGGCTCAGCTAACATTCGCTCGATTTTGTGCTGGAAATAGCTCTGGATTTCATTCGAGACAAAACCTTGCCACCGGCCATGGCGCTTGGCCTTTCTGCTTCGTGTAAAGTTCGTGTAATAAATCCACTCGCTCAGGCAAGCCAGGTCACATTGCGCTCCCAAAGCTTCAAGACGAGCAATCAGGTTCATATTCGCAAACGGATGGCTCCGAACGTAAATCTCACCCACAATACCAATTTTCGGTCTGTCCTTGACAGCATCCAGCTTCACAGCACCAAGATAATCCGAAATAGTGCCCATAATCTCGCTCATCTCGGACAGCGGCCGGCGATTTTCAACGGCCAACAACCATTGATCCAGCAACTTCTGATAAACCTTCTGTAGATGGCCCGGGTCAACAGCGAAGGGTCGAACCCGCAGGATAACCTTGCCCAGCAGATCTATCCCGACAACGGCCGCCCAGATATCCCGCATGAAGCTACTGCCTACGCTAGACCGCTGGGAGTCGCCGGTCAACTGCCTGCGGAACTGCCGATAGAAACCGCCGTCCTGATTCGGCGCAAGCACCGGCACATCGGGCGTACCGGCATATTTAAGAATCAGCCGCTGCAGACAATTATACATCCCAAAGCGACAAGGGCCTGACCCGCCCGGCATAAAGAACGCCGCCTCGGTCGGGTCGAAACCGTCGGCTTTTACAACCCTGAGCATATCACCAGAGGTTATTGCGCAAGGCAAGCACTCCTTACCGGAAGTAAACGCTCTGCCCTGTATTAGCGTCGCTTCATCAGCAATCGGCATGACCTCGGCGTTCTGGCCATAACCCCTCATACATGCGGCTATACCGTAAGCACAATCACCCATATAGGGAATATAAAGCGTGCGTTTTTTGCTCGATTTGCCCGGCGTCACAGATGTCTTTATGGCCCGGTCTCCAACACCACCTTGCCCATGGTAATTCTTCAAACTTTCGAAGAACGCCTCCAGACGGGTAATAACTCCAGCATCAGCTGAATGCTCATCTATCTCCAACTGGAGACAAGGCTTATCACCCATGATGTCCTTAAAAAATGTCAGCAGGAAAGAATCAGGTCCGCAACTGAAATTCGACAGGTATATCCCAAAAAGCCGCTCATCACTCCTGATAAGCTCGGCCCCCCTGAGAATTTTTTGCCCGTAAGACCAGTACACACTGTCATGCAGTGACTGGTCACCAAGCCGAGCTTTACCAAGATCTAACATGTCCAGTGGAATCGTCACGGCAGCCATCTCGGCAAGCTTGCGGGGCAGTTCCAAATTCACCCCTTCGTCACAACCATTATAAGGCCGAGAAACCAACACGAACAACTTTTGACCAGGCCCAACGCCGGATAATATTTCTTTACCTTTCTCACGCAGGGCATCGGCAAAGCCGCGCTGCGCAGCCAACCCTTCAGAAAGAACCGACGCAGCCGCCGAAGCGCTAACCCCTAAAGTCCGGCCAATCTGGACAAAGCTCTTTTTCGCAATCCTGTGCCCCTCGCCCAGCCGAATCACCGGGCTAATAATCTTCGTATGACCAAGCTTATCTTCAAAAGCTGTCTTTGCCTGATACCCGATGGACTGCACGTACGGACACAACTGGTTTTCATCGTTGCCGGGAAAACTCGACGTCATGGAAACAATGCTCGGCAGAAAAATGTAATCGACCTTCTTCGCAATCAACTCCGCAATATGGCCATAGGCGACCTTGACCGGGAAGCAAGGCTGGGCCGTAACAGACTCCACCCCCAAACGGATTGTGCGCTTGCTTGTCAGCCCCGAGAGCACCACATTAAAACCGAGCGACTTAAAGAACCGGCTGAAAAGCGGCAACAACTCCCAAAAAACCAGCGCTCTCGGAATGCCTATGGTCAGACTCGAACCCGTTGGCTTGTCCTGCTCATCAGCGAAGCCCGCATACTCAAGCATTTTTTTGTTTCGGTAAGCAAACGCATCCACAGCCTGAGTTTTGACCGTCTTTTTCTTAAGATTATACCTGTCGCACCGCGAGCCGTAGTACAAAGGATCGGTGCCAGGCAGTATCACCTTTCTTATCTCGCAGTTGTTGGCACAGTGCTCACAGGTAAATGATTCGACTGTATAGTCAATAGTGACAAGCCGCTCAAAACCCCGGAATTTAGTGCCGGCAGCCTTGCCATTGTCTGCGTCCAGGTTCTTCATATAGTCCGCCACAATCGCCGCCGCCCCAAGAGCACCCGTCACTTCGTGATGATCCGGCACCATTATCGATTTGCCCGTCACCCGTTCGAATGCCGCCCAAACCGCCTTATTAAAAGCCGTGCCGCCCTGGAAACAGATATTATCCCCTATCCGCCGCCGCCCGACAACGCGGTTCAAATAATTCATCACTATCGAATAACTCAGACCAGCTACCAAATCCTTCGTCGACGCACCCTGCTGCTGATAACTCAACAGGTCTGACTCCATAAAAACCGTACACCGCTCACCGAGCTTAATCGGAGCCTCGCTTTTAAAAGCCAACTCTGCGAACTCCCTGTCTATCTTTATTCCAAGCCGCTGGGCCTGTTCCTCCAGAAACGACCCCGTGCCAGCAGCACAGGCGTGGTTCATTTCAAAGTCCACGACAACACCGTTCTCTAATGAAATATACTTGCTGTCCTGACCACCAATCTCAAAAATCGTGTCCACGTCAGGATTAACTATCGCCGCGCCAGCGGCCTGAGCGGTTATCTCGTTGATAACAACATCGGCACCAATGAAATCGCCCGTTAGATACCTGCCGGAGCCTGTCGAGGCAGCGCCAAGAATCCGGACCTTGCCGATGACCTTGCGACCTACTTCGTCCAATCCCCTGCGGATAGCCTCCAGAGGCCGACCTGCGGTCATCAGGTACGCCTTGGCCAGGATTCGCCGGTGCTCGTCCATCACGACTACATTCGTACTTAACGAACCAACATCCACACCAAGATAGGCATCTATAGGCTCACTCGCCTCGTTGAGCAGGTACTCATAAACAGGACTTTCAGGCGGTGCCATGCTCGGTTGCGGCAAACGCTGCAGCCGAGGCGCCCGCTTCAATGCCGAACCGCGCTCTGCCAGGAAGCTATCAATTCCGCGAAGGTCAATCCGGCTGCCATCGGTGCCGGCACGGGCTTTGGCAAGCAGTACTGCCCCGATAGCGCCGGTAAAGAAATGTTCACGGGGAACCAGCAATTCGCTGTCACTTGTCTCAAACACATCCTGTATTGCCTTAACAACGCCTGCGTTCGCGGCAACCCCGCCCGTAAACACGATAGGCTTGACAAACTTTCTGCCGCAGCCAATATTACTCTTGAGATTCCGCACCAGCGCAAAGCATAAGCCCGCGATAATATCGCAAACCGGTGTCGCCTGCTGCTGAAGATGAATCATATCGCTCTTGGCAAACACCGAACATCGGCCCGCCATCCGCGGAGTATTTTTGCTCTGCAGAGCAAGCTGTCCAAACTCATCTTCAATCGCCACACCAAGCCGCTGTGCCTGCTGGTCCAGGAACGAGCCCGTACCAGCGGCACAGGCAGTATTCAACGCGAAATCACGTACGCGGTGGCGCTTTTGTTCGCGCGCCAGAAAAATAAGCTTGCTATCCTGCCCGCCCATTTCAATTATCGTCACGCGTTCGAGCAATGGGTACAAATGGCCTACCGCCGCCGCCTGCGCAGGAACCTCATTGATAAACATGATACCCAGCAGCTCCGCCACGAATCTACCAGCGGAGCCGGTAGCAGCGGCAAGTACAATATCCGAAGGATTGACCTGCCCCAATAAAGCCTCCAACTGCGACCGTATCGTTTCGACAGGCCGCCCATCCGTCCGCTTATACTCGCAAAAGACCACCTCGCTGCGCTCATCAAGTACAACTACATCGCTGCTGGTCGAGCCGACATCGATTCCAACATAAAGTTTGCGCGCGCTCCGCAGAGCTTCCAACCCCAACCCATGACGAGGGGTAGTAGTGCCAATAGCGAATAAGTTCTCACCGTCCATACACACCTCCTTGTCAACATTCAGGTGACAATCGCTTGTAAACACTATAGCCGATTGCCAGAACATGACAAGGTAATTCTACGTAATAAACAACAGGACCTTGTGGATAAGCTGTTGGCAAAAGAGTTGAGAAAACCGTTTCCGGCCCGATAAAGTATGCCCAAGCGGCAAATAAGTCGATAAATTAAGCAGCCCACCCAAAAATCAGCAGGGGAACTAACAGGTTACCCACAAAGAAAAAGAGGGTACAGGGGATTCTAAGCAGTAGAAAAACAAACAGTTACGACAGGATGATGGTGCAAACCCAACAAAGTAGCACGCTATATGACTACTAATACTTCTTTTCTAATTATTATAATAGTCATAGAAGAGGCCATGTTACGAAACCCAACCCTTGATAAACTAACGGGAATGCTTGAGATTTCAAAAACAATCTGATAATCTGCTATTAGTGCAAAATCGTATGTTGTGAATTCTGCAAGACAATAGTCAGCCGAACACTAAGAAGACAAAGTACTATGCTACCAAAAGATTCGGGCGTCGTCCAAACCATATTCTCCCAGGTTCCTCGAACATACGAATTGACTAACCATATTTTGACGCTCGGTCTTGATATTGTATGGCGAAAGCGAGCCGCAAGAATCGCCGCCGAGGCCCACCCAGGCCAATGGGTTGACATGTGCACCGGTACCGGCGAAATGGCTGTTTACCTTAGTCGACTCGCCCCAAACGCAACAACAATATACGCTATAGACTTCTCCGGTCCAATGCTGGACCAGGCAAGACGAAAACCCCAAGCCGCAAACATCAACTTCGTTGCCGCCGACGTCAAGGCCTTACCGTTTGCGGATGAGAGCTTTGACTTGGTCACTATGTCATTTGCCACACGCAACATTAATCTGAGCAAAGATATGTTGACTCGAACCTTTGCGGAGTTTCACCGCGTTCTCAAACCTGAAGGTCTATTCGTCAACCTTGAAACAAGTCAACCTTCATCTGCGCTTTTGAGAAAGTGTTTCCATCTCTATCTCAGGTTATTCGTGAAAATGATAGGGACGCGAATCTCCGGGGCCAAAATACCTTATGCCTATTTAGCAAACACCATACCGCGTTTCTACCAGCCCGAAGAACTAACCGAAATCCTGCACCAAGCAGGCTTTAAAAAAGTCACCGTCAAAAAACTCTTCCTGGGAATCGCCGCAATCCACAAGGCGGAAAAATCATAAATTTAGCCTATTGGCCATTATGAATAGGAACGGCTCCACAGGTTTTGCTTTGGACGCCTGGCAAATTACTCTGGTTCTATAGGTCTTCGTGTGTGTCTGCGAACTGGCGATGCTGGAGGCTGGTCGCGGTTAGTTCTGTTATGGTGCATTTTTCGTGTTCGAGGAGCTTCTTCTTTAGTTGTACGCCGCCTTTGGCACTGAAGCCGCCGATTTGGCCGTCGCTGCGGATTACCCGGTGGCAGGGAATCAGTAACGGCAGTGGATTTGCTGCCATTGCGGCCCCAATTGCCCGCCCAGCTCCGGGGCAGCCGGCCCTTCGTGCCAACTGGCCGTAACTTATTTTTTGGCCATAAGTTATATCCCTGCAGGTGGCCAGGACAGTGCGAGCGAAAAGGCTCATCCGTTCCAGCAAAAGCGGGATATCCCTGCTGAAATCCACGCAGCAGCCTTCGAAATAGGCTTTTATCTTGTCCTGTACATAGCTGAAATAGTTTGTGTCGCATCGGGGTTGGTCAAAGCCGGCTAAAAGGGCGATTTTGACGTTATCGGCGGTGTCAGCCGGCAAATGAGTCTTCAAAAGGGCTTTTTCAGTACCAACAAGGCCGAAATAGCCCCATCTTGTTTGGAAAACCGCATATTCAACCCCAATACCCATGGCATGCACTTGTGTTTCTGAGTTTCTCAGATATTTTGGCTTACAGTGTACCAAATTGATTGACGTAAGGGGCAAATTTTGTTAGATATAACACTTTTAACAAAAATTGGCAGTGTGCCATCTGGACCCGCGTTTCGGGGCCGTGGCTTTTTGTGATGTTTGCGGTTTGAAAAATGCCCCTTGATGAACTGAGAAAACGAATCGACGAAATCGACATACAGCTTGTGAAGTTGCTCAACGAGCGTGCGCGCGTGGTTGTAGAGGTCGGCGAGTTCAAGAGTAAAACGGGCGGGCAGATTTACGCACCACACAGGGAAAAGGATGTGCTGGAGAAGGTTACCAGGGCCAACGAAGGTCCGCTGCCCGACAGGACTCTGGTTGCGATTTGGCGAGAGATGATGAGCGGCTCGTTTGTGCTTGAGAGGCCTCTTCGGATATGCTACCTGGGACCGGCAGGGAGCTTTAGCCATACCGCCGCAATGCTGAAATTCGGTCAGAGCGTCGAGTATGAGCCGCTGGCCGACATCAGAAGCATTTTCGATGAGGTGAGCAAGAGCCACTGCGACCTGGGGCTTGCCCCGATAGAAAACAGCACCGGTGGAGGCGTGATAGAGACTCTGGACGCGCTGATAGATTCGGATGTAAAGATTTGTTCGGAACTGCTGATGACGATCCATCATAATCTTCTGGCCAATTGTCCCCTGGAGCAGATTGAGAAGATATACTCGAAACCGGAAGTTTTTGCTCAGTGCCGTAACTGGCTAAGTGCGACATTCAAGGAGGCAAAAACGGTTTCGGTGACATCGACGGCCAAGGCCGCGCAGATGGCGGCGGCAGAGGCCTGTGCAGCAGCCATTGGTTCTAACGCTGCTGCTGAATTGTATGATTTGAAATTGATATGTGAGAATATAGAGGACATCACGAACAATGTTACAAGGTTCCTGGTGCTCAGCCGTGATGATGCCAAACCGACCGGCGAAGACAAGACAGCGATTCTGTTCAGCACAGCGCACAAGGCAGGTGCTCTTTCGGATGTGCTCGATGTTTTCAAGCAGCATGAGATTAACCTTACGAATATTGAGTCCAGGCCGAGCAAGAAACGGGAGTGGGAGTATTATTTCTTTGTGGATTTTCTTGGACACAGGACGAGTGAAAACATACAAAAGGGCCTGGAAGAGGCCCGAAAGCATTGTGTGCAGCTTTCGGTGCTGGGCAGCTTCCCCAAGGCCACGGGATTGCTTTGATACTACCGGAAATTTTGGGAGAGTATATTCAGGAGCATATTTTAATGAGAAAACCCTTTATAGCAGGCAACTGGAAGATGAATACCGACGGCGACAACGCTGTCAAGCTGGCTGAAGCACTTGTTTCGAAGTCTTTCAGCGTTGACATTGAAACTGCCGCACTGGCTGTTTGTCCTCCGTTTGTTTATCTTAAAGATGTGGTGAAGGCCGTGAGCAACTCGCACATCGCCGTTGGGGCACAGGACGTTTTCTACGAGCAAAACGGGCCTTTTACCGGGGAGATAAGTACAGCCATGCTCAAGGATATTGGTTGTACGTATGTGCTTTGTGGTCATTCCGAGCGTCGCCATATTATTGGCGAGAATGATGAATTGGTAAATAAAAAGGTAACTGCTGCTATCAGCGGAGGCCTTTTGCCGATATTATGTGTTGGCGAACTGCTGGAGCAGCGCAAGGCCGAAAAGACCGCTGACGTTGTAACTCGGCAGATAAGAAACGGCCTGGCTGGTCTGAGCCTGACTAAAGCCTCGGCTGTGACGCTTGCGTATGAGCCGGTCTGGGCCATCGGCACGGGATTGACAGCAACGCCGGAGCAGGCACAGCAGGTGCATGCAATGATAAGGCAGTTGATTGGTGAAATTTATGACGATCATGTGGCCGAGGAGATGCGTATTTTGTACGGAGGCTCCGTAAAGCCGGGCAATACCGCGGCCTTGATGGTGCAGCCTGATATAGACGGGCTGCTGGTCGGCGGCGCCAGTTTGAAGGCCGACGATTTTGCCGCGATTATAGATGCGGCGATATGAAGCAGTGAATTTGTTCAGCAGGCGAAACGTTTTAGGTACAGTACTACCATTGGCACGAGACGTGCCGTTATAGTTATCTGGAATTTGTAAGGGGAATGAGTATGACTGGTTTGCCGGTGTTGGCAGTAAGTTTTGTTATGAACATAGTGGGTGTACTTTTCGTTATTTGCGCGGTGGTTCTGGTCCTGGTGATTCTGATTCAAAAGGGCAGAGGCGGTGGCTTGAGTTCGGCGTTCGGCGGGGGTACTTCGGGTGGAATTTTAGGTACGAAGACCGGCGATTTTTTAACATGGGTGACGATAGGCCTCGTCTTTATGTTTCTGGTACTGGCGGTGGTGATGGCCAGGTTTTACAAGCCGAGCGTTACCAGTTTTGGCCCAACGGCTCCGGCGGGAGCTCCGGCCAATCAACCTCAACCTAAGCAGCCGACCCCGCCGCCGGGTGCTTCCGGCACTGATTCTGCCGGTACCAAGACCCCTGCTCCGGCCAATTCACCCGGAGCAATGTAAGAGATTACGGCTGATGCAGATGCTGCCGCGTGTTAGCGGCACAACTTATCGTGAAGGCGTTGTGATATGATAAACAGTATGACCGGATACGGCCAATCGGAAGGCCAGGTTGATGGTGTGATTTACGCCGTTGAAATCAAAACGGTTAACAACCGTTACCTCAAGACTATAATGAAGCTTCCGGAGGCCGTCACGTTTGTGGAACAGGACATCGATAAGCTTCTGAGAACAACTCTGGTGCGAGGGACGGTGAACTATGTGCTGAGACTGAGGAATGCCTCGGCAGAGGTGCTCTTTGACATCGACGAAACGGCGTTAAAGGCTTTTGCAGGCAAACTGGAACAGGTTGTTTCTTCGTTGGGTATCAACGGGAGTATAGATGTTACCGGCCTGCTGGATCTGCCCGGTGTTCTGGTTCCGCCCATGCCGAATGAGCAATTAGCGAAAAGGATTAAAGACGCAGTGCTGCACATTACGGGCCAGGCGGTGAGCGCACTGAAACAGATGCGTGCCACTGAAGGCGCCGCTCTTGCTGTGGACCTCGAGGATAATTGCAATGCCATAGAAGAACAGCTTGAGCGGATATGTACCCGCAGCAGCGAGGTTCCGCAGGAATATAACAAAAAGCTCAAGAAGAAAGTTGACGACCTTCTTGCCTCGGCGAACGTGAAACTGGATGAAGAAACGCTTGCCAGAGAGGTTGCGGTTTTTGCAGAGCGCACGGATATAGCAGAGGAGATTTCCAGGCTGCGTTCTCACCTGAAGCAATTCTCAGATAGCTGTCTTGGCGACGGTGAGGCTGGGCGGCGGCTGGACTTTATCAGTCAGGAGATGCTCAGGGAGGCCAACACCATTGCAAGCAAGGCAAGTGATGATGAGATCGCCCACTGCGTGATTGAGATGAAGTGTCGAATAGATCGAATCAAGGAACAGGTTCAGAACGTCGAGTGAACAGTCGAGTAGCATATCCAGCTTTTTATCGACGTGAAGGCCGGTGCGAATATGGACAAGAAAAAAGATACAAAAGGCAGAATTGTGGTTGTCAGCGGCCCGAGCGGCGTTGGCAAGAGCACGATATGCAAAGAGGTCGTTAGACGCAAGAGTGACGTGTGGCTGAGCGTTTCGGTTACGACCAGGGAAAAATCCGAGTTGGAAATGGACGGCGAGGATTACCGGTTTATATCGCGGCAGGAGTTCGAGAAAAGAATCGCCGCAGGCGTTCTGCTGGAATATGCCGAAGTTTTCGGCAATCTTTACGGAACACCGCAGGACAAGGTTGACGAGATGCTTGCCGAGGGCAAAAAAGTGATACTTGAGATCGACGTTCAGGGAGCCAGGCAGGCCAAGGCGAAATATCCCGATGCGATAATGATTTTTATTTTGCCTCCAACGCAAAAGGAACTGGCCGAACGTTTGAACGACCGCGGAAGGGAAGATATTGAATCGACAGAAGAAAGGCTCGGTGGCGCCGGCACTGAAATTGCTGCTGCCTGGCAGTACTACAATCACATGGTGATAAACGACGAGCTGGAACAGGCCGTCAGTGAGGTAATTCAAGTTATCGAAGGAAACGAAACGTACGAGCCGCTATAAGGTTCGGCATGAACTTATAATTTGGAGAATAAGGATGATCGAAGAGCTTAAAAGCACTGAGATAATCAATAAGGTAGGTGGCAAATTCAGATTAACGGCCCTGATTCAAAAACGGCTGAAAGAACTGCTCCAGGGTTCTCGGCCTCTGATCGAAGACACGACCGGCCTGACGCAGTTGGAGATAATCATTCAGGAGATTCTAGAGGACAAAATCACCATCGACTATGAGAGCGGTGGAATCACCAAGCCAGGCCGGAAATGATTGGACCACAAATGCCCGAAGAGCAGCCATATTGTGACGATTTGCATATTCTGCTTGGTGTCAGTGCAGGCATTGCCGCGTACAAGACGATGACCCTTGCGAGTGCGTTGACCAAAGCCGGGGTTGCCGTAAAGACGGTGATGACGCAAAACGCCCGTCACCTCATCGGGCCGGCCGGCTTTGAGGCGATTACGGGCAATGCCGTTTATACTAACATGTGGGATGCGTCGCAGCAGTATGACATCGGCCACGTGAAGCTGGTTGACTGGGCTGATATTGTGGTTGTGGCTCCGGCGACGGCCGACATCATCGCCAAGGCTGCCAACGGCATCTGCGACGACATGCTCAGTACAACGCTTTGCGTATGCTGGGCTGGGCCGACCCTGCTGGCACCGGCGATGAACTCCAACATGTGGAACAATCCGATAGTTCAGAGCAACGTCAAGCGTCTCAAAGAGGTGGGCTTTCAGTTCATCGGGCCTGAAACAGGGCGACTTGCCTGCGGAAGCGAAGGCCCCGGCAGAATGGCTGAGCCGGAGAATATCCTCGAAGAGATTAACAATATCGCCTCACGAATAAAGAGAGAAACGTAACGAGTGGAGCGAAGGCTCGTTGGCAAAAGCATCACAATGAATTTTTTAATCACAGCAGGCGGCACGCGCGAGTACATAGACCCTGTACGTTTTATTTCCAATGCCGGCAGCGGGAAGATGGGTTATGCCGTTGCACGAGCAGCGATTGGGGCAGGCCACGCGGTGACATTGATAACGGCGCCGACGGGCCTTCGGCTGCCGAAAAAAGCGCGAGTGATTAAAGTTCAAACCTCCGCCGAGATGTTTGCAGCCGTCAAGAAGAATTTCGCCAAATGCGATTGTCTTATAATGACGGCAGCGGTTTGCGACTATGCGCCGGTCAAAACAGCGACAAACAAAATCAAGAAGCGTGCGGCTGCCCTTACAATCGAACTAAAACTGACAGCCGACATTCTTAAATGGGCAGGGACGCATAAGAAGAAAAAACAACTCGTGGTCGGTTTCGCCCTCGAAGACAAGGCCCTGAGAAAAAACGCTCAAAAGAAACTCTCCGAAAAAAAACTCGACATGATAATTGCCAATAGCCCTGCAGCCATCGGCGCCGAAAAGTCTACGGTTCACATAAAAACGTCGGACGGCCCATGGAGTGTTCTGCCAAACACCTCCAAGCGGACGAGCGCCAAAAAGATAATAGCCATAGTATCTTCTCTTGCCGGGCTGAAAAGATAAAGCTCTCTGTTAATCGGTGATGCCCAAATCGACTTTTGTGAGGATGCTCTCGAACTTATAACCTGCGGCGGAGATGTTTTCTTCTGCGCCTTGCCTGCGGTCTATTACGCAGACGATTTTTGCTACGGTTGCTCCGGCGTCGGTGATAACTTTCGCAGCCTCCAAGACCTGGCCGCCCGTCGTCGCGATGTCCTCAACCAGCAGAACGATGTCCCCTGCCTTTAGCAGGCCCTCCACCAGCTTTGCCGTACCGTAGCCTTTCCTGCTGTTTCGAACTATTATCCAGTTTTTGCCCGTCGCCATGGCCGTCGAAGCCGCAAGTGCGACTCCGCCGAGTTCGGCACCGGCTATAAGGGTGACATCGTCGGTTACATGCTTTGCGAATTCCTCTCCGAGCGTCTTTAATATGTCGGGGCAGGTCTCGAAAAGATACTTATCCAGATAGTACCTGCTCTTCTTGCCGCTTCTAAGCGTGAAATCACCTTCCAGATATGCTGTTTCCCTGATTCGCTGTATAAGCTCCTGCCTGGTCATGCTTGCGATATTCCTCAAACTTTAAGTTCAACTTTACGGTTCAGTTGCCTGCGATATCTTCTGCGTATCGGCCTCACCACATCGGCTGCAAACTCGTCTACCTGCTCCGGCGCTCGGCCGATATAACTTTTTGGATTGAGCACCTTTTTCAGATTTACTCCTGCAAAAGCCGGGTCGCCTTTTATTCTGTCAATCAGGTCGTTGTGTTTTCCGAACTGCTTGACCTGGGCGGCGGCGGCGTGTGAGTGCCGTCTGATTCTTTCGTGAAGTTTCTGCCTGTCACCTCCAGCTTTTACCCCAGCCATAAGAATATTCTCGGTTGCCATAAAGGGTAGTTCCGCCGCGACTCTCGCGGCAATGACCTTCGGATAAACAACCAGGCCGTCGATAACATTGGTAAGTATTTCAAGAATCCCGTCCGTTGCCAGGAATGCTTCCGGAATCACCAACCTTCTGTTGGCTGAATCGTCGAGCGTTCTCTCGAACCACTGCTCAGAGGCAGTCATCGCAGGACTCGTTGAAAGGCTCAGAACAAATCGGCTAAGCCCCGTCGCACGCTCGCACCGCATCGGGTTCCTCTTATAAGCCATCGCCGACGATCCGACCTGTGATTTTTCGAAGGGTTCTTCCATCTCCCTGAGGTTCGCCAGCAGCCGCATATCATTGCAGAACTTGTGCGCCGACTGGGCAATAAGCGCAAGTGCGTTCACCACGAGGGTGTCGGTTTTTCGCTGATACGTCTGGCCTGTGACGGGACAAATGTTTTTGAAACCGAACTCAGCGGCCACGGCCTTTTCGAGTTGTTTGACCTTCTGATGATTTCCGTCGAAAAGCGACAGGAAGGAGGCCTGGGTACCGGTTGTTCCTTTAACGCCTCTAAATGGCAGGCTTTCGAGCACGTGCTCGATTTGGTTCAGGTCCATGACAAACTCATAGCACCAAAGCGTTGCTCTTTTGCCGACGGTGGTAAGCTGGGCCGGCTGATAATGCGTAAAGCCGAGCGTCGCCATGGAACGGTATTTCTTTGCGAACTTGCCGAGTAAATCTATAACCGCTGCGACTTTGCCCGCAATAAGGCCTAATGCATCGCGCATTATTATCAACTCTGCGTTGTCTCCAACGAAACAGCTCGTTGCGCCGAGGTGGATAATAGGCGCAGCCTTCGGTGCCGCTTGGGCAAACGTATGAATGTGGGCCATGACGTCATGGCGAAATTTCTTCTCATAGCGAGCCGCCTTTTCGAAATCAATGTCCTCGATATGCCGTGCCATCTCGTTTATCTGCGACTGCTTGATGTCGAGACCGAGTTTCTTCTGGGCCTTGGCAAGGGCCAGCCACAGCCTTCGCCAGGTACTGAACTTCTTTTGCGCCCCGAATAGTTCAGCCATTTCACGAGAAGCGTTTCTCTCAACCAGTGGGCTATTGTAGAGTTGTTGGTTCTCAGCCATATTCTGTCCTTACTTAAGTCTTATCCGGCGTTGTTTTTTTCCTGTCGTTCGGCCAACGGTTGTTCAATCTCATCTGTTTTTTCCGGACTCAGTGCCCTGTTGCCGGCTTGTGCGGTTTCCTTTATCTGTTGATTCAGCAATAGCATATTAACGTTCGAAGCGTTAATCAAGAGTTTTGTAGTTTTGTTCGAGCAGGTTCCGTCGCTACCACAGTAAACATGATTTACTGATACGGCGCCCCGGGATAGAGAAGATTTACGGCCAATAAATGGATTGGGCCGAAGATGACGTCCAAAACGTTCCATGCTATAATCAATCCAAAAATCCGGTACCCCGGTTGTGACCATAGCGCTTCATAACGCCGGGCAGCGGAGTCGCTTAGAAAACCCCCCAATATGCTGCTGCCGTCAAGCGGCGCAAGTGGGATAAGATTGAACACCATCAGAATAAGGTTCAGCGAAAACATAATGCTTATGAGTATCGCTGCGGAATTGGCCAAACCCGGCGAGCCGGCTTCGGTGATTTGGGTGAAAGTAATCCGCGCAGGGGCTTGAAAAACACCAAGGCCAATCCCGACTCGAACAGCGATTGCCGCGACAAGAACAAGAATCAGATTCGAAACCGGCCCCGCCAGTGCCATCAGTGCGGCCTTGCGACGGTGGGCCTGTGCCCAAACCGGGTCGTAAGGGGTGCTGGCCCAGCCGATCATCCAGCCGGCGAATAGGTACGAGACAATCGGCACGACAATCATTCCGAAAGGCTCTCTTTTGATATGAGGCAACGGGTCCAGGGTAACCTGTCCGTTATGATACGCGGTCGGGTCGCCCAGCTTCATCGCCGCAAAACCGTGTGCCGCCTCGTGAAAAACGAAAGACACAAGCAAAACAACATACCACACCATTGCCATGGCGACGTTAAATGATTCGAACATACCTTTTTTCCCGTTCTGTCAGCCGGCCTCGACAGCAAAGCCCAAAACCAACAGCATTGTCATTACCATCCGCCCGGCCCAAGCGCATCGCTTATCGCTTCATTCCACCAGTTCGGGTCTCTAAAATACTGCTTGAGCATCATTGCCGCATTGACGCCGTCGGCTACAGCCGTGGCAAGCTGCATTGCCGCCCCTATCCGGCAATCACCCGCCACGAACACACCGGGAACATTCGTTCTCAGGTACGCACAGTCGCACTTGATAAAACCGTTGTCCGTCAACCCCACAAAGCCCTTGAGAAAACCCGTATTTGGCACCATACCGATAAAAATAAAAACCCCGTCACAGGCAAAATCCTCCTCCAGAGCTGTCTTGACATTTTTGAGCCTTGCAGACTGCACCTTGCCATCACCCTGTATCGCCGTTGCTACCGTACTGTATTTGATTCGAATATTCGAGTTTGGTTCGTTGACTTTTTGCAGCAGTTCTTCGACAAGAATCTTCGTTGCCCGAAATTCATCCCTGCGGTGTATCAGTGTTACCTTGCCCGCGAATTTCGCAAGATGCAGAGTCTCTTCCAGTGAGCTGTTGCCCCCACCAACCGCCAGAACTTCTTTGCCTCTGAAAAACGGGGCATCGCAAGTGCCGCAATAGCTCACGCCGGCACCTGCATTGCGAAACTCCTCTTCGCCGGGAACGCCTAACTTGCGGTAGTCACTGCCTGGCGCAAGAATGACCGCCCTGGAAATATAAACATCCTTATCACAGTGGACGGCAATATCACCATTAGCAAGCTTTTCGAGTCGCGTTACCTCGCTGCCGTTCTTTATTTCAGCACCGAAACCTTCAACCTGTTTTTGCATTCGTCCAATCAGGCCAGGTCCGTCAATCTGTTCGAAACCGGGATAGTTCTCAATCCTGTCGGTGTTGTTTATCTGCCCGCCCGGCATGAACTTCTCAAGCACTAATGTCCTGAACCTGTCGCGTGACGCATAAAGCGCCGCTCCAAGACCGGCGGGGCCGGCACCGATTATGATACAATCATACTGCTTAGCCATATCAAAAAACCTTTCACTTATCTTTTGTACCTGTGGGTTATATGCCTTGCGGTATTTCCTTCTTTTGCAGCAGATAGCTTGCCCTGTCCGGAAACCGCCGCAACACAGCCTCGATACTGCTTCGTTCCAGGATGAGTCCTTCGCGCTGCATAACCACCTTGGCGATTAGGCCTTGATCGTCAACGAAGATTAACTTCGAAACACGATTCTCATCCGGAAGTTCCAGTTTCAATACGTGGCCGGCCTCGTTGCCGGATGGGACAAGACCCTTTTTCACTTGTGAGATACGCACCGGCTTTATCGCGCCGTCAAAATCAATCACCTCCACGATGATGCGCTTCTGCCCTGTCTGGAGCATCTGGCTGACAACAAAATCAAGCATGAACTCCGGTATCGCCGGCGACGTCAGTGGGAAGCAGTGACCTTTGCTCTCGCCGCCGCCCCCGCCAATTGTCATCATGCCGTTCGCATCGAGTGATATTTCAGATCTGCCATGCAAACCGGAGCCGAACAGTTCTGTCTTCCATGAAAACTCCTTAATAACGTCATCACCTTCAAAAATCATCAGACGTTCTCGGGCGCCTCTCAAGATGTAAAAGTGGCCTGCTGCATTTATCTTAACCCCCGCAGAGGTCGTGCTATCCGTAAAGATATCGATTGAAAAGCCGATGGTACTGCCTCTTGTGTTCTTTACAAGATAAAAGTTCTCATGTCCGAGGACGTTTAGCAAATCACTAATACCTCTGGCCTTGATTGCTGATATAACCTCATCGCCGGCCTTGCGTGGTAAATCATACCTAACCGAACTTATATACCGCGCAATCAACAGTCCGAGAACGAACAGCCCCAAAAGAACGAGTTTATCGGCCTCATATTTTTTTGTTATCAGTGTGAGATTCATTTATTGCATGATAATAATTGCCCATGCCCTTTTTTGCAACCGTTCGCTTCGGTTCCACGAGTTTTGAGCAACAAAACCGAATTTTGCCCTAAAACCAGCTTGGCGAATTGCCGAACTATTACTATATATTTAAGAAAGGAAGCTGATACCTTAAATGGTCTCTGCAACGCAGCAAAAGAATGAGACAAGAGGTTCCATCTTGCGAGTTCCGCAGGTGTTGAAATGCCTTGCCAACCCAATTGCGGCCGGCGTAAAGTGGATCTTTGGAAACAAAACTCGTATTTTGCAACGTATCGCTACCGGGGGGGTGGATATGAACGAAGTGGCAATGCTTTCCGGGTCCGAACCCAGGAAAATCCTGCAAACAATGATCGAGAAGAAAGTGCCCGCCATAATGTCATATCTATCCAGGGGCAAATGGCATGTTGCAAAGGTGGAGTTGACAGATCTTGGAGCATGCCGAGTTGACGTAAGAATCCTGCCAACCCCAAATCCTCATCCGATAAACATCAAAACCGATCAGCCCGTAGGGGTCTCCCTAAAATACGGCTATGGAAAGTTCATCTTCGAAGCAACAGTTATGGCACTCGAACCGTCAGCCGACGCCACCAGTGGTGGAACCATCATTCTGACCATGCCGGACCGAATTGAAATAGTTCAGAGGAGAAGCTATTTTCGAGTCCAGGTACCAAACTCCCTCAAGGTAAAAGTGCTGCTCTGGCATCATAAACAACAAAGCGAGCAACCGGAAGATGACCAGGCGCAACAGGACACCGATCATACCCAACCGCCGAAATATCACCAGGGGAGACTTATCGATATCTCCGCCGGAGGTGCACAGGTTGCCCTGGAAGTCGCCGATGCTGAAAACTTCAACGTGGGCCGCTTCATCGGGGTAAGGTTCACGCCATTACCATACGAAAGGCCGTTGTTGTTCAACGCCAGAGTCAGAAACATCCTGCCAACGGCGAACGGCCGGCAAGCCTGCCTCGGGATACAGATAATAGGCCTTGAAGTGAGCATCGAGGGCAGAGAAATGCTCTCACGCCTGGTGGAGATAGTCGAGCGGTACTATCAGCTATCGCAGACCGGTGCAAAACACCAGGATTTTCAAAAGGCCGCTCCGGCAATACAAGACCAGTGAACCTATTCAAGCGTTCCCGACGGTCTCACTTTCCTGTCGGCGACGACAATGCGCCAATTGAGAATTCGGTGATAAACCCACCTGCAAATACCGCTTGCCGCAAAACCGCAGAAAATCAATACCAACGCCGTCTGTCTGAAAATCCAGATTACCAGACCTAGAAACAGAAGGACCTTGATGAAGTGAGCAAAGGGTTTCTTGCCGCTTACATACTGATTCAGAACATGAGGATACCGAATCCGGCTTACCATCAGCACCGCCGTGCCAAGCGTCAGCAGTGGTAGTGAACAAATAATGATATTTTCACACACGACATATAGCAAGGTTCCGTGACTCAAAACCTCCGGTAATACCTCCTGGTGAAATATTATCAGGCTAACCAGCACGCCGGCAGCAGCCGGAGTAGGCAGACCCATAAAACTCATATGCGCTGATTCGTTCTCCTCGTTTTCAACGTTGAACCGTGCAAGGCGAATGGCCGCACAACTCATGTAAGTCATCGATGCCAGCCAGACGAAACGGTGAACAAGATGCGTCAAACCAGGATTCAACACCGCAGAATCGCCCAATTGCGGCTCGAGTATCTTAAGCATCAAAAATGCCGGAGCCACCCCGAAACTAATCATATCGCACAGGCTGTCAAGCTGACCGCCGAAACTGGATGTACTTTTGCTCATCCTCGCAAGCCGACCGTCCAGCATATCCGCTATCATTGCCAGCAGTATGAGATAACCCGCCATTGCGAATGAATGCTTGCCGGTACCGGCAAGAATAATCGCCCAAAAACCACATACGCCGTTGAGAATAGTCACCAATGACGGAAGAATCGTCACATACTTCAGACGCTGCCTGCGAACCCGACCAAGCAGATTCTCCCCGGCGGACCTGCTTTTCGTTTTGCTCATTGCTCATACCTCACAAGAACGGTAACTCCGGCCTTGACCTTGTCACCTTTGTGAACGAGGCACTTGGCCTTTTCTGATGCCGGAAGATATAACTCGGTTCGAGATCCGAACTTTATCATACCAAATCTATCGCCGCTCGCCAGGTGCTGGCCCTCGGCGGCCGCGCACACAATACGCCTTGCAATGGCGCCGCTAATCTGCCGAACGACCAGCCGGTCTTCCGGCGATTGCGTTCTAACCAGGCCCAGGCTGTTCGATTCATTCACTCGGGCCGACTCACTGCTCAACGCATTTTTATATTTGCCCTGCTTGTAAGTGATTTTCTCCACCCGGACCTTACAGGGGGCTCGATTGATGTGCACGTTGAAAATGCTCAAAAATATCCCTATGCGAATCGCCTTTGCAGCAATAAAATCCTTCTCCTCGACCACCTCAACATCAGTAACCCTGCCGTCTGCCGGCGACAGCAGCAGATTATCATCCGCCGGCGAAACTCGCCTGGGATTGCGAAAGAACGTCAATATCCAAACCAGCAAAGCCGCCAGAAAGGCTTGAACCGCGTAAATCGCCTGCCAGGGTAGGAAAGGCCCTGCCGCAAAAACCGCGGCCATCAGCGCTAATACTGCTGCTGGAAACACTACCACCTCAGGCCAGCCATACTTGGTAAACGGAATTCTCATATCGCAAAGCGCATCCTAACCCTTTTTTTCGGTTTTTTCACTGGATATGATAATCTTTGCATGCTTGAGAGGCAATTAAAAAGGCTGATTCAAACATGATCAGCCTTTGGCGGAGGAAACACTTATGTGCTTTATGTCTATATTGTTAGAAAGACAAACGCCCTGAATGTTTCACTCTTTTTCAGAAATTTGCAAAAAAGCTGAAATGACCCCTGAAGTAAAAATGGTCGACCGGGGAGATCGACCAATTGGAGGAGGATGACACAGGATGTTGGGCCGCCTGCCAGTGCCGGCAGAGGCCCCCTGCGAATTGAGCCGGGTATTAACTTTTCATAAACTGCTCTACCACTACTATATATAGACGCGGAAACCGGCAAAAAGTTACAATCTTTTTTTGACAAATGGCAAAATTTACGAAAATTTTACGCAAACCCGCGTTTACAGCCCAAAAAAGAGCCACTTTTTATTCCACCAGCGTGTGAACAGTAACATTCTTGCCAACGAAGTTCCCAGACCCGGGCATCACAACCTCCACCATGTACTTATCTACATTTTCAGTAAGTTCGATGATTTCTGAAACGCAATAATATCGCCGGCCTTGGCGGTCCGGTCGAACGGTCAACTGAAGCTTTTTCATCCACGGGATGTTCTCCAGAATGCAGTGTCCCAATTCATCCGTCCTGGCGGTATACTTCGTCTGGAAGTCATACGTGGGGTTCAATGACACCTCAGCGTTACTAACCGCATTGCCGTCGGCATCTTTTATCTCAAACTCGACGTTCGTATCGGGCTGGCCCAGTGCGATTTCAAGGTAGTATTCGTTTTTGCCCGGTTCATAGTCGATATCAACCGTCTTCTCGTCGTAAACTGTGAAGGGCTGATGCATCTTCCAGTTTTGCATCTTGAAATCCCAGAAGGGGCACTTTGCTACCCCTGAGACCGTGACAGCGAGGCCTTTCATTGCCGGACAGTTCACCAGTTCGAATTCCCCGTTTCTGCCCGTAAAACCATGTGACCCCTGCCAGTTGTCATCTTTGGTGTTGCATCGAACCTCGCCGAGCGTTTTGCCGTTGACGCTGTGCCAAATCCGGCAAAGGGGCAATGGTTCACCTGCCGCATTCTTTACAAGGCCCTTGATTGTTACGCCGCCCGGCAATAGCGCGAAATCAGGTCCGGCGTGGATCCGCTGTGGGCGGATTTCCAGTGCGCTGCAATATTGGGTTTGTTTTTCGGGAGTCTGGAGGGGTGGTTCATGTTGGTAATCCTTTTGCTCATAGAAGTTTACGTTCATTTTGCGTTTTCGGGAATTGGGTTTGTTTTTCAGGCGTCTGGCTGGTTTGATATTTTGATAAGCCGTTGTTAATGCAGTAGTTACGTTCATTTGAGTGTGCAGTAAATTGGGTTTGTTTTGCATATTTATACTCGGGTGGGCGGTTCGGGGGGACTTTGGGCGAAGGCGTCGACCGGCGCGATGAATCGCGAGGCTGACGGCGGAATTGTTTGTTGCGATTGTGGTCATAGTGTCTATGCCTCTTCTTTTGGGTGCTTAGAAAAAGGGCGCCCTTCTATAATAGGGTGAACCTTCACTTTTGATTGATTTTTTTTCCTGAACGGGTCTTTGGCTCAATTACTGCGTTATGCAGTTCCAGCCAATGCTCGACGTACAACAAGTACGCCTCCACTTGGGCTGAAACTGCAAGCCTTGTACTTGAACCAAATCCCTCGTTCAAAAGCAGCGTTGTTGCACGGCGGGCGGTTTTTGGGCTGAAAATGGGGGTTGGGGGTAAATGTGAATTTGAAGCACGAAAATCAAAACAGATCAGCAGAGGCGGAGAGAGACTTTTGGGGGTGATTTTGAGGAATTTTCGGGTTTTTTGAGTGGCATATGGCCCATATTGGCTAACTTCAAGGCTGGGGTCCTAAGGGCAAACCATTGTACTGTACCACTCAGAACCTTAGTGTCTCTTCTTCATCTTTGGTCAGCTTGACATCTTTCTTCAACAGAATGCGAGCAGGCTTTCCATGGTATTTGTCATATTCGAATGTCAGATACAAATCGTAGGTCCCAGCTGAGGCTATTGCCATGTAGGCTTGGTCGGTAATTTCATTCGGCCAAACATAACGATTGAAGAACGACACTGAACCCTGAGTTTCAAGACATAATAGAACAAACTGCGGGTGTTGATTCGGCAATTCCGGGATAGCGAGTAGTTGCGGTATGTGCTTATGCCAAAATGCTGGGCTTATCTCAACGGTAATTTTCGCCTTATCAAGAATACTTTGCATATTAGTGGATGATACGGCTTTTCCACCTTCATCAAACATTATACTCAAGGAGGCGACTTGCTTACCTGACTCTTGCAAGCGACGATACTCCCACTTCTCCCGCTTCCCTTCTCTGCTTGTGGAATCCGGTATGCCGCAGATTTGTTTAGCAATATCTTTCGTCAAGGTTCCTGCGTTGATTTCCCTTCTAAGCCTTTCTGATATCACATGCCGCGTGTTAAATGTCATCCCAAAAAGCGCTGCTTCAATAGTATCAAGCAAGCCTCCAGGTTCCTCCGTAATCGTACCATCCTTCCAGACCAACCACATCGAATCTCTATCAACAGTTGCCAATGCCTGAGCCATCTGATGGTCGGGATCGTATAAGTGAACCAGCTTGATGCCGGCTTTTTCGCACTTAGCTTTGATGCTTTCTGGCTTCTCATCGAGAGCAACCGTTACCATAACAAAGTCGTCCCGACTTCCAAATCTATCATATAACTGCTTATGCCACGTTTGATAAGGTAAGTGCCCTGCTGGGCAAAAAGTGACTAGAACGACTTTGCTTCGATGGTGTGAGAGGGACCATGGCTGGCCATCAATTGTTCGAGCCACAACCTTAAATGCTTCGTGTTCATCGAGTCTCAAAGAAACTTGTTTGCCCCCAAGGTCCTTCAAAAACATGTATGCGAGATTAGTTTCATTGTTGTGCGGATCCTTCAGCTTCGCTGCAAAGACATTTGGATCAAAAAACACCTCCGGCTCCTCTTTTGAATAGCTGAAAATAGCATCTACACAGCTCCCGTCCCGGGGATTCCACATTCGGATATGCGTTGGCAACTTACTTTCCCTCAAAGCCCATATGCGGAGCCACATTGGGGCGTTTTTGGATTGAATATCGAATACTGCCATATCTTCGGATATGACCGGCAGTGAAGTCACAAGCGGTGTCACATCCTTCAATTCCCCGCCGGACAGGCTTAGTATCACAGTATCGAGCGAAAAGACACTCGTTGAACTAAGCTTTTGAAGTAAGAAAAGTGCTTCATCTGATAATACCTCCGAGCTATCAGAGTCGGCTAGCGAGCACGCATGGCCTTTTGACACCAAGCTTCCAAGATCGATTTCTCTGCGAGTCTTAATGTTAAATGCCTTTGTTACCTCACCAATCTTTCCAAATACTACCTGGTCACCAGTTAGCATTCTAATGCGTCCACCTTGTCCCATCCATAGTTCGACTTGTTTAGGCCTGGCGGTGGTATTGTCCTTCATATAAACTACTGCCCTGAAATAAGGCACGCTACTGAATCTTTTAGTCACATCAGCCCACGTAGGTGTGCTACTCCAGAAAAGCAAAATGCACACAATGACAATACAAACGAAGGCGGAGCCTACAGCCAAAGTCAGGCGGGGCAGTACCCGAACTGTGTGCCATAACTCGGAAGCTACCGACCGGTCTCGGGAAAGCCTCTTGACGTAGGGATGGGAACGCAAGTTTCGGCGAAACCCGTCAAGCGACTTGCGCAAAGTTACTTCGGGCTCTGGATTAACATCTGACCCGAAGGTTTCACTCAGCGCGTTCATTAGATTCTCCTCATTATCTTTACGTGTATTCTTTGAGTTCATGCCATTTCTCCTTATCGTTATAAGACGCCCATTTCTGACAGTATCCCGCGCAGACGAGCCTTACCCTTTGAAAGGTGCGAGCGGGCTGTTGCCTCAGAGCATCCAAGTATTCGGCCAATAGCATCGAAGGGTGTTTCGTCAATGACTCTGAGCAGCACAACCTTTGCCTAGTTATGCGGGAGCAATCCGATGGCCTGACGGATGGCTGTAGCTTTCTCAGATGCGGCTGAATGCCCAGGCATCTCATTTGGGACAACGCTCACCTTCTCAATCTCCAGGCTGACTTCCCGCTGGCGAACACGCCTTCGTATTGAATCGATTGAGCGCGTTAAGCATATTCGCAAAATATAGGCGTGTGGATTGGGATGGCAGTCAATTCTCCGAAGTTTTCGCCAAATGACCGCCAAAACCTCCTGGAGAACGTCGGCCGCATCGTCAGGATCACGTACAATTCTTGTAATAGTCAGTATCATTTTCTGCTCAATCGGTTCTATGAGCCTTTGGTAAATCTCTTCAGCCTTGTCCAACTCTATTCTCCGTACTATGTTATGTACATGGGAAACCATTACTTAAGAGTGGTTCCTGTTAATTATAACGTTGCAGAAACCATAAATGTGTAACGAAGTTCAATAAAACCTGAAAACGACACCCAAGCACAGTGACGCCGATGGTGTGGAGGAGTCCATCGTCATGGAATTGGCCCAGAGGACGAGGGGAGCCTAATGGTATTTGCAGGCCAGGTCTCTCGGCTTCGCTCGGGATGACATAGGGCTTAGTTCCGGCTGCTAACTGCAAATGCGGCGTTTGGGGCTTTGAAACGGCTGTGTCCGGCGTAATCTATTGACAACGGCGGCGCCCTGGCATATCATATCTGGTTCCTCTTGGCAGTTCGTATTGCCATTTGGTTCACATGGTCTTCATAATTACGTCTGAAAGGTACTTAAGGATGACTGCCAAATCTGTTCGCGTCCGATGCTGCCGTTTGTCCATAATTTGTCCGGCAGCAGTCACAATCGGCATGGTTCGATGGACGCTGCCAGGGAACCGCGATACAATGGAATCGAACCGGAAGAATCACGAAACAGATTAAACTGCGAGATGAAATCCTGACGGACTAATAATGCTTACAAGTTACAAAATGCTCAATCTTATTACATTACCTGGAACACTACTGTCCCATTAACTTATGAGAGAATTGTTGTAACTTGAATAAATATAGTAGGTTGTGAGAAATAATGATTGGGATCGACTTGAAATCTCCCGTAGACTTTGGCCATAAAACTTTCAGTGATT
>Ga0210003_1000882_pt1 | contig 26945 bp, 36 predicted proteins | sample LantaG_FD_182804 | JGI IMG/M metagenome (GOLD analysis project Ga0210003, IMG submission 182804) | Deep subsurface microbial communities from Baltic Sea to uncover new lineages of life (NeLLi) - Landsort_02402 metaG (SPAdes) (version 2) | ecosystem: Environmental > Aquatic > Marine > Oceanic >... | reverse complement strand
TACTTTGTATTGAGAATGGGATGAGTAAATCCGATGTTTCCCGTAAATCTTTAATCGGTTATGATATAACCAGTAAGACCACAAAAAAGTTTGTGGAGTGGGGTTTAATATCTTTGGGTCGTACCAACCGACGAACTTATAGTATCACTTTGACTCAGAAGGGTGAATCCATTAAAGAGAAAATGCGTTATGTATATTTAGCATTGGGGGAATCAGTATGACTCCGTCAGAAATAATTTTAGTATCAACCTGTGTATTCATAATTTTTACATTGTGTATTATACGAATTTGGCTTGGATGGGAGGAATAAAATGAGAGAAATTGATTATATATGGTTATTAGAAAATTTAACCTTAGAAGAGGCTGATAATATCTTTTTCAGTCGTGAGTTCAATGAACTTACAATTGAAGAAATTATCGGATTATCAAAATTACACAGACTTATGGTTTGTATGGAATTTGGATTTTGAGGATTAAAATGGTAAAGATAAAAACCAAAATTGGGGAATTGTATATTAGGAACAATTGGATTAGTATTACTGATGTTCCACCAAGTATAAAGAATTTCTTTAAGGGTAAATTCTTGAAGAAGTTGTATAAGAAAAGTTTAGCTTGGCAACCTATCACTAAGACTTTGGCATCAATGGCTCTTGGTTGTGTGTTGACTTTGTTGACTTTGGTTTTGTTAGTGGTGGTGGCGTTACAATGAATGATGAACAAGAAGAATGGTTTGAAGTGAGATACTTGATTAAGTGTAAACCAAGCGAATGGGAACTGAAGAATGGTGGTGGACCGATCAGATTCCTTAATGATTACCAGTATGCCCATTGGTCTGTTTGTGATAGTCAGATGAGACAAATATCTTGGGGTAATTTTTGTGAAGGGACAGGTGAAACAAATGACAACTGATGAACGAGCATTGACAGAAGAGAAAGAACACGTGGCGTGGTTTAAAGAGATACCAGTTTACAAAAAGAAAGACCTTTGTGCTGCCCTTGAACTGTTGAGGGAGAGGTTGAATAAAGAAGAGTTAGAACTTGCAGAGAACGACAGGTATGGTCCAGTTTTTGACCATCATACAGCGTTTTATGAAGTGAGAAAAATCATTGACTCTGCATTCCCTGCGTTCGCCAAGGAGGAGAAAGAACCACAAGGCCCGATTTTAAAAAAAGTTCCTTGTGTTAATTGTGGTTGGAATTACGTTTATAGGATAGATGGTGGCCATGAAATTAATCAAACCGATGAAGCATAGGAGGAGGAAGAATGAAAATTAACAGGGTTGTGGCAGAAGTGAATTATGAAATTAAGGATCTTACTCATAAAGAAGGTATGGTGTTAAGAACACTACTCAATCTTTCTGAATTAGGAGTAGAAAAAAAGTTACAAAATGATGAATTGTACTGGGATGATAAAATGACATTGGTAGAAGCCAAAAAGATTGGGATTGAACTTGTGAACAAAATTATAACTGCAGTGGATGGTGAATGAAATGAGATTTTGGATAAAAGCAAAAGGTGTTTGTGAATGTCAAGATGATAGAAGAAGTATTAAAAATTATTAAAAGCTTCGCATAGCGCAGGGAAGGGATTGGAGGAATAAAAATGTCAATAATCAAAGAAAGTTATGATAGTAATTACAAAACAGAAAAATGTGGAAGTTATTTAGCAACAAAATATGGTTTTTCAGGAGAGTACTTACATCCTTTAGGGATTGTATCAATAGATGTAACACAAGATTGCAAAAATAATTACTATTTACTTATGTTAATAATACATAAAAAAAGAAATTGGAATAGACAAATTGAATTTACTCAAAGACCTACGCAAAGACACGTATCAACATTAGCAAGAAGGTTTATTGAAAGCTTCGCATAGCGCAGGGAAGGAATAAAATGGAACTTGAAACAATAATAATTTGTACAACCACTAATCCTAAGGGAGAAGTTGAACTTGTTGAATATGGAAACAGATACCGAGTAGCTTGTAATGAACATTATGATTCGTTCAGAAGATTAGGTGAAGCTGTAGATTACATTACTAAAGAGTTTCCTGATCATTTATTATCAATGAAACTTGAAAATAAACAAGATTATATCAAAGCGATCAGTGCATATATGGCGAGGATGATGACAAAATGAGTAAACTTAAAGAAATCGTGGACCAATGTATTCAAATATTAGATCAACAAGTTTTACTTAATAATACAAAATATTGTGGGATTGGCGACGAAGATAACCCTTGCAGATATATGACAAAACCAGAAGGTACAGTCACACTTTATAGATGTTGTAATGGTCGTAATCCTGACGAACCAGAATATAATCGTCAAATAGAAATGATATGGGTAAATAAAAAATAATGGACGAGCAACAAATTCAAGAGGTGTTTAAAAATAAGGACGCTGGTTTCTTATGTAAATATTTCTTTAATGCAAATTTGACTGATGGTCAGAAGGAAATAGTGCAAACTATCGCGTTTCAAACACACCGAAGGGTTTGTATTAATGCAATGACTCGGTACGGAAAATCCCAATCTGTTGCGTGGGGTGTATCATTATTAATTCTTTTAAATCCAGATTTAAAAATAGCTCTTATTGGTCCGACTCGGGATCAGACTGCTATCATTAGAAATTATGTAGCCGAGATTATCGTGGCGTCTCCTATTTTTGAAGGATTATTAGAAACCAGTAAAGGTTCTGATGTAAGCCGTCTTCGTAAAGAAGCAAGTCGTAAGAGGTACACTTTTGCGAACGGTTGTGAATTACGAATTTTGTCAGCTCATGGAGAAGCTGAGGGATTGATGGGTTTCGGAGCGGATGTGGTTGTCATTGATGAAGCTTGTCTTATTTCTAATGAAGCTTATGCAAAAATATTAAGGATGCTTGGAGATAACGCTGAGAAATCCGTTCTTATAGAATTGGCTAATCCTTGGGATAGTGCCACTAGATATTATGAACATTACATTTCACCTCGGTTCAAGACTATCCATATTGGGTGGGAACGTGCTTTAGGAGAGGGTCGGATAACTCAAGAGTTCGTGGACGAAATGCGGCACGAGTTGACTCCTATTGAATTCACTGTTTTGTATGATTCCCAGTTTCCTGAACAGGCTATTGATTCCTTATTCAAATTAGCGGACGTTACTCGTGCGCAGGAGCAGAATTTTGATGATGGAGAAATCCGTATTATTTCTTGCGACCCTGCAGACAAAGGGTTAGATCATACTGTTATTATGTATGGGACTGTTTCTAAAGACGACCAGTTCACTTTGATAGATATTTATCACGAGCCTATTTCTGATAACATGAAAATAGCAGGTCGAATTATAGATTGGGCTAATGAGAAACGAGTTCATAGAATTAATATAGATTGTATTGGTGTAGGTATCGGAGTGTTGTCTCGTGTTAAAGAGGTGTTGGGTGGTTCTGGTATCAGAATTACAGCGTGTCATTATGGAGAAGCTCCTGCTACTGTTAATAACATTTTAAATTCTCCAACTTTGACCAAGAAACGGTTCATTAATAAGAAGGCAGAAAACTATTTTCGATTACGAACATTGTTTGAAGAGAGTAAGATCCAAATACCTCGACACCATAAATTGGTGAAAGAATTATTAGCCATGAAGTGGGAGTTGACATCTTCTGGTAAGATTAAAATTATTGATCCAGATAAGTCTCCCGATTATGCGGACGCTCTGGTTTATATGGTATGGAAAACTCAAACTGTATCGTTCTTTTTCGGATGATTTCAAACCATAATTTAAATACCATTCTTCCATAATAGCTATGAGAAAGGGGTTTTCTCTATTTAGTCCATCAACCACCACCTCATATAACCCCTTGTGTTAAATACGAACCCCTTTCTCACTTACTATCATGGGAATAACAGATTGGTTCAAACCGAAAATTGCGACCGAGACGGTTGAAAAAGAGATTCGAGTATTTAACGCATCTCAGACAGCCATACAAAGTAGACTAGCGACAGTTCCATTATTCTTTTTTAATCCTAAACTTGGGATTCCACGTCGTGTAAACATCTTAGAGATAAGACAATATGCAAAATCACCTTGGGTTCAGATGGTTATTAATGCCATTTTAAAACAGGTGATGACCGTTGAATGGGATATTGTTCCAGAAGACGAGGAAGACCGAGAAGATAGGCTTGGAGATATTGAACGGGTTACAACATTTTTGAATTATCCGAATTCTAATGGTGAAACATTTTATGATTTATGGGGCGCATATTTACGAGACGTTCTTGAGATTGATGCTGGTGTTATTGTTAAAGGTAGAAATACTGCTGGCGAACTTGTAGAATTGTATGCTCACGATGGGTCCAGATTCCTTGTTAATATGGATGTTTATGGACGAACTCTGGGTTATTATCAATATAGTTTCAATAATACTGAAGCCGCACCGTTTCCTTTTGAAAAGGACGAAATTGTTTATGGTGCAGTAAACAGGAGTACCGAGTTTAAACCTTATGGATTTTCTCCGTTACAATCCGTTGTTCAGGAAGTAGAGTTAATGATTCAATCTTCACGATATAATAAAGAATATTTCATTAACAATGCTATCCCTGACGGTATTGTTTCTATCCCGATGGATGACCCCGACCAGATGGAACGGGTTAAGACAGCGTGGGAACAGTTACGAGGTAAGGCGCATAAGTTATTATTCTTAAGCAGCCCAGGAGTAGATTTCAAACAATTAAAAACTTCTAATAAAGATATGGAATGGTTAGAAGGACAGAAATGGTATTTCCATATTGTCTTTGGAGCTTACGGATTGTCTCCTCAAGAAGCAGGATTTTATGAAAATAGTAATCGTGCTACTGGTGACAGTCAAGAACGCATCACTATCAAGAATGCTATTAAACCCTATTTGAAACATATTGCTGATAAAATTAATCGTGAGATAATTCCTGAATTATTAGGACATGACGAAGTAAAATTCAAATGGTTCCCGACAGATCACGTTGAAGAAAAGATTGACCATGAACAAAAGATGGACAAACTTAATGCAAGTGTGATTACTATTAATGAAGTTCGTGCTTTGGAAGGATTGTTACCCGTTGATTGGGGAGACGTTCCAATGTCAATGGCAATACAGGCACAACAAAACACTCAAGAACCAGTTCGTCCTAGTGAAGCCGCCCCCGAAGGCACTGAAAATCTTCCTGAAACACAGGATAGAGACGAACGTCGTGATAACGCTGAAGCTGATAAACGCAACGAAGAAACTAAAAAAAAAATAAAAATTCCAATTTCTAAAGATGTTCCTGAGTTTATAGAACAAGAAGAAGCTTCTGATTATGAATCCTTTTTACGAAGACAATTTCAGTCATGGGAGGATAGTATTTTTAAATTCATAGATGCAACATTAGAAGATGAAATTATTGAAAAAGATGTGGACCTTATTAACAAGAGTTTTGGAGATTTCATTAGGGGTGTTTTTAATTCTATTAACACTGCTGGTTTTAGGGATACAATTAAACATATTATCGCTATCCATGTGAAAGAAGGAGTAGCTGAAGCAGAAGAACATATCAATATGGATGTTGGTATTTCTGCAAACCTTAACGAGAAGATTGGATTCTTAGCAGATAGACAACTTGAAGGGTTTCAACTCGACGGTAAACGATGGGCTGGAATCAAAGGTGTTGCCAGTGATGCTCAAATGGAAATTGGTAACATTGTTCAGAAAGGGTTATCCAATAAAGATGGACTAAAAAGTATCAAGACACAAATTAAAGATTATATGGACACACTCACTGGAACTGAATCTAGTGAAGGGCGAGCTATGAAGATTGCACGAACAGAAACAAATCGGTTTCGTAACGCTGGTTCATTACAAACATATATTGATAGCGGATTAAAAGGGAAGAAAGTATGGATGTCAATAGAAGATAATCGAACTTCTGAAATTTGTAAACATTTAGACGGTAAGGAAGTGAAACTTCACGAGTTATTTCATAGTGATGTTGATGGAAAAGATTTTGAACATCCACCTGGACATCCTAATTGTCGAGCTAGAATCCTTTTCAAACCAGATTGAACCATAATTTAAATACAAATTAATTAAGGAGATATAAAGATGACAGAACAAACTATTACAAAACTATGGATGCCAGTAACAAAATCAAGTTCTGGAAAGTTTGTTGGAATACTATCTGATACTTCTATTGACCGAGATGACGAGTTCATGAGTAAAGAACTTATCCAAGATTGGGCGAAGAATAATCAAGTATTACCAGCATTAGCTAATCACGTTAATAAGATGGAAAATCTTGTTGGTGGTTGGAAAAATCTAAGAACCGTCAATAAAGGCGGACACACTGCATTAATGGCAGAACCATTTTTCTTTTCTAAAGAGGCTAATCCACTTGCGGCCCAAATTCAAAAGCAGGTGGAGGAAGCCCTAGAAAATGGATTGAACGTGGGTATTTCTATCGGTGCAATTCCAACTGAATCTTTAAACAAAGATGTGGACGGAACACAACATCGTGTATGGACCAAGGCTGAACTAGTTGAAGCAACTTGGGTTCCTATTCAATCTAATAGAAACGCATCTTTTGGTCATGTCGCTAAGGCGTTTGACCTAAATAAAGATTTGGAGGAGTCAACAATGACAGAAGAAATCAAAAAGGAAGAAGTTCAAGTTCAGGAAGAAGTTGCTCCCGTTGCTGAAGAAGTAGTAGCCGAAGAAGTGGTTGTTGCAGAAGTAGCACAGGAAGTAATTGAAGCTGAGGGCGAAGTTGCTGAGGAAGTTGGAGCTGAGAAATCAGTTATTGCAGACCTTAAAAAAGAAGTAGCAGAGCTAAAAGAAAAACTTGTAAGTTTAGAAGTTACAAAAGAAGTAGAAACAGTTGATGTTAAAAAATCAATTATGAAAGCAACAGTTGAAACTAGTGAACCACAAGTTGAAGAGAAAGTACCTACAATACAAGGTATGCTAAAATCCATATATGGATAATTAGGAGGAAAATAAAAAATGGCATTTACAAGCACAGGAATGAGTAACGCAGAAGCTAGTTTTATTTTTGAGCAGTCCTTTGGTAAAATGGGAATCGTAGAAGATCAAACTTATTACGACCCAATGAGACAAGGAGCACAAGGTTCAAAAGATAAACTTGCAACTATGCACAAAGCATGGGAGCTTAACAAAGCTCCAACAATGAATAACACTACAGGTGGAACATTTACCGAATATGGTTTAATGCCTTCATTTGTTGATCCAGAAATTGTAGACCGAACCGTAAGGGAAACACCTTTGGTTGGTCTATTACCAAGAAAAGCAGTTCGTGGACGATCATACGTTTACAACATTGTTTCAGCGAAAGCAGGAGCAGCATTTCTAGGAGACGACGCAGCTTTAGCAGAACAAGTTGATACCAGAAGCGTAGCAAGTGTACAGATGAAATATCTATACGCTGTAGGACGTGTAACTGGACCAGCTAATAGAAGCGCAGAAGGATTCATGGATTTACTAGCTGAAGATATTCGTATTAAAGTAGTATCAATGAATGAAGCATTAGAGAACGAAATTCTAAACGGTGCTGTTGCAACTGACGCAGCAGGATTTGATGGATTACGAACTTCAATCGCAACCAACTCTACATCAAACGCAACCGCAGCAATCACATTAGCACAAATCCGAACAGATTTGAATACTGTGTTTGAAGCAAACGGACGATGTGACTTAATGGTTACCGACGGAGCAACTCATAATGTAATTAAAGGATTATTAATGGACTTCCAACGAAATGTTGAAAGACCTTCAGGAAGAATGGATTTTGGAATCCCAGATGCGTTCATGTTTGATGGAGTATTAGTAATTCGAGATAGGTATATGCCTACAACTGCAGCTCAACACGAGATTCTATATTTAGATACTCGTTATATTACACTAGCAGTTTTACAGGATATGACCTTCCAAGAACTAGCTCACGTGAATGACAGCCAGAAGTATTACCTTAAATGGTATGGAGCTTTGGTTGTAACAGCAGAAGCATTGATGGCTGAGAGAACGGCTATCGCATAGGAGGATATGATATAAAATGGCAGCAATAGATATAGCAGATTGTACAGTTACCGTTGACGCAGCTTTACCTGGATTTAACGTATATAAAATCGTTACCCCAGCTACTGCAGATGACACAGACACTATTGATATAAGTTCAATTTGTGCAATTACAAAAATAGTTTCAGCAACTTGTTATGGTTCAACCGATGATTGGGAACCAGTATTAGTTATTACCGCAGCAAGTGGTTTAGCTATCCCAGGTTCAACTGATAATGAAGCAAGAACTATTCATGTATTAGGGAGACTTTAGAGTTTCTTTATTTTTTTTATTTTTTTAATTATTATAATTTAGGAGGAAAATAATATGGCATACGGACAACCTTGGATGCAATCGGGACGAGCAGTAACGATTGACGCAACAATGGATGTACAAGTTGACCCTACTCTAGCAGCAGGTTCAATTAGTAATACAGAATTAGGAACTGATGCAGTGACCAACGTAAAAGTAGCAGCAGCAGCAGCAATCGCATTCAGTAAATTAGCAGCTTTAACAAGAGGTAGTGTTATTTCAGGTCAAACTGCAGGTAATGTACCTACAGTATTAGATGCAAAATCTAGTGGACAAATCTTAGTAGGAGATGGTACTGATGTTGTAAGTGTAGCAGTTAGTGGAGATGTAACTTTAGCTTCAAGTGGTGCAGTATCAATTGCAGCTAATGCAGTAGATTCGTCTATGATGGACCCAGTAGTAATCAAGACTGAAAGAGTTGTAATTAGTGCAGCAAACATTCTTGCAATGAATGGAGCACCAGTAGAAGTAGTAGCAGCACCTCCAGCAGGAAGTGCAATTGAATTTGTTAGTGCAACAATCGCATTTACTTATGATACTGCAGCTTACACTGGCGGTGGAGATATTACTATTGATTATAGTGGTGGTTCTGCAGTTAGTGGTACTTTAACTAAGACTAATTCATTTGGAGCTAGTGCAGACAAAATTTTCAGAGTAGGTAAAACAGCAGAAACAGAATTAGAATTATCCGCGGCAACAGCTTTGGTTATTACTAACGCGACTGGTGCATTTACAGACCCTGGAACCGCAGCTGGTACAGCAAACTTGTATGTAACTTACAGAGTAGTATCATTATAAATTTGATATTACTTTTTTTTATTTTTTTATTTCACACTCATGACAAGCAGTCTCCTCTGATATGCGGTCACAAATAATTAATCAAGGAGGATTACAATGGCAAATGGATTAAATGAAAGAAAATATATGAGTCTTTTAGAAGACAATAAAACAGCCGCTGAATCTGATATTAACACCCCACATGGACAAGTTGTGGCAGGTTATTATACAACAGCAGCTCCTACTTTAGCAAATACTGATTTTGGATTTTTACGACTTACTTCTGATGGTAAGTTAATGGTTGATACAGAATTAACTGTTGATGGTAATGTTATTATTGATAATGTAGCAGTATTTTCTACTGACTTAACAAGTGCAAATACTTCATTCGCATTAGTGGACGCAGCTGGTCACCAACAAGTTGATGTTCTTACTATGCCTGGTGGATTAACAGGGTATGCAGAAGATTCAGCTCACACCACTGGTGAATTTGGTACTATGATGTTAGCTGTACGAAATGATGCAGGAACTTCATTAGTAGATACTGATGGTGATTATGCACCTTTACAAGTTAATTCAGCAGGATTACTTAATGTTAATTACGATATGATTAGAGATGTTGCTCCAGATGTAAATGTTGGTGCAGCAAGTGCAGGAACACCAAGAATGGTTCTGGCTTCAGACGACCCAGCAGTAGTTTCATTAGCAGTAATGGATGACTGGGATAACGCAGCTAGTGACGGTGCAAGTGTTTCTGGTGATGTAGCTCACGATTCAGTTGATGCAGGAGAACCAGTTAAGATTGGTTTAAACGCACAAGACCCAACTTCTTTACCTGCAGCAGTAGCTGTAGCAGATAGAGTTAATGCAATTGGTGATGTTTATGGAAGACAAGTTGTTTATTTAGGAACATCTCTTGATGCAACTAATGATGAAGTTAGTGTAACACCACGAGACACATCTCACAATAATACTACTGCTTACGCAACAAACTTAGTTGTTAAAGCTAGTGCAGGGAAATTGTTTGAAATCAGGGGGTACAACTCTTTAGCTTCAGCACAATTTATTCAAGTACACGATGCGGCTTCTTTACCTGCAGACACAACTGTACCTGAAGAAGTTTTTACTGTATCAGCATCAAGCAACTTTAGTATATCTTTTCCTCAAGGGAAAGTGTTCAGTGTAGGGATTGTAATATGTAATTCCTCTACTGGCCCAACGAAAACAATCGGAGCAGCAGATTGCTGGTTCAGTTCAGACTTTGAATAGAGGTGACAAAGAATGCCAATAAACACAGGACCATTTAGAATGGCCAATGATACCAGCCCAAAACTGACTGGTAATTTAGATACAAACGGGAATGATATTGTCACCCCTGTTGGTGGACTTCAAATTGGACAAGCACCAATAACGTCTAGTACAACCAATGATTATGGGTTGAATATAATTTCAACCTTGAATGATGGTGGTGCAGCAGGGGGTAGTGATACCTTTGATTTAATTAAAGGGAATATTACTGCGACAGATTTAACTGGGTGGGATAATATAGCATTACTAAATTTAAAAGTTGATAATAAATCAGTATTCATTTTAGACCCAGTAAATGCCTCTTTATCTTTATCAGATTTTGGTAGTGGTGGTTTTCTAATTGGTGCTATGCCACAGAATCCTGCAGGTGATGACCCAGGAGCTAGTTTAACAATTCAAGGTGGTCCAGCCGCAGGAGCTACCACTGGTGACGCTGGTGGTAGTGTTAATCTTAAAGGAGGATCTGCTGCAGGTTCTGGTAATAATGATGGTGGTGGTGTAGTAATATATCCTGGAACCCCAACTGGATCAGGTAAGTCTTTTGGGTTACAATTATGGAATGTGGGTGCAACTGAAAATGCAGTATTGTTACATGACGGGACTGATTTACAGGTTATGAATGGAAAGACAGGAGGAGGAGTTTCTTTCTTGGATGATTCAATGGCAGAAATCTTTTTCTTTGACGGGGCTGAAGTTAGTTATTCTGGTTATTTAAAACGGACAGTGACGATGGGAATTACTGCATCAGTTACACAAACACAAGGTCAACAACCACTTCTTGCAGAGAAGAATATTGTGACTACTGTAGCTAATGCAAACGACGTAGTAACTATGCCTACTGTGGTTCCAGGTATGGAAGTGTTTATTGCTAATCTTGGAGCAAACGTTCTGAAGATATTTCCTGCATCAGGCGACGATTTAGGCCCAGGTGTTAATACACCAATAACTTTGGAAGCAGGTACAAAGATAACACACATTGGGATAGATAGTGGTAAATGGTTAGACGTATAGGTGAATAAACATGGCTAAATATGAAATTAAAGAAGGTTCAATTGAACAAGTTGGCGACTATAAACGTTGCCAAGTTTGTTTCAAAGGAGACGGTTCATTTGAATTATATGAAGTACGAACTTTTGATGAAGAATCATTGAAAGCTAGTCTTCAATATGCAGCGGACAAATTAGAATCTGATAATGCACCAAGAGAAGAATCAGAGATATAATGGTATTAAGAAACGATATACTGGACTATTCATATTCAATATATGACCCTGGTTCTATAGGGGACGGATTAACCTTTACTACTGACAGTGCTTTTAACACAGCAGTAGAGTCAGAGTTTACTGTTTTAATCCGATGTAGAATGAATGTATCGTTTGTTGCGTTATCTACAGCAGGAAGGTTAATTGCGTACAAAGATTTTGGCACTACTCCTCTTGACCGTAATTTTGAAGTTTTTGGGAATCAAACAACTAATGCACTTCACGCAAGAATTTGTAGTGGTAGTGCAACAGAAACAATTGCTACTAGTGTTGATGGAAATTATGTGTATAACAATCAATGGGTAGTTGTAGGAATGGTCTATAAACAGGGGGCCAGATTTGGTGTGTTTCTTAATTCAGATATTACAGAAGTAGTTCCAGGGATTAATTTAGTAATGAACGCAGGTAATGCTCATATTGGCGGCTTCGGTGATACATTGGGAACAAAATCTTCTACTACATGGTCTAATGTAACTATTCTTGATACCGCTTTAACTTCTGACGAAATTGCAACTTATATAAAAACTGATCAAATTCCTGCTGGCGTTACAAAATTAATAGAATTGAAACCTAACGAGACTGGACTTATTGCTGGTACTGTTGAAGATGTAACAGGTAACGGGTATGATGGAACTTTGGTAGGAAACGCAGAGTATTCAACTATAACATCAAAGAAGAAACGAAGAACCCCACAAAATTTTTCACACAGTATCCAAACTACGACTAACGCAGCAGACGAAGTTAATTTTGGTAATGATAGTTCACTAGTTTTAACTGGGGACTTCTCTATTGCATTATGGTTGAAAGGACACAATTTAATGCAAACAGCAAACTCTCATGGGATTTTTGGGAAACGAACTAATGCGAGTAATCGAGAGTTCACTTGTTTTTATCAAGGTTCAGACAATACAATCTTGTTCAAAGTTTCTACTACTGGTGGGACATCAGCAACACCAATCACAACACCAGGGAACGAATTGTTAGACAATAAGTGGTACAGGTTAGTTGTGACTAGGTCAGGTAATGATTTCACAATGTATCTTAATGGATCAATTATTCAGACTGGGACTGCTTCTACTGTTATCGGTGACACTAGTGCCAATGTAACTTTAGGTTCATGGGCAGCAGATGGTGGTAATAATTGGGATGGATTACTCACACAATTTTATATTAATAAAGGGTACGCATGGGTTCAAGCTGATGTTGATAATGATTATTATGATGGTATTCAAACAACCGGTGGTGGAACTTTAGGACTTGACACAAAAATGACAGACGGAGCTGGAGCAACAGTAACAGATTCTTCGGGTTTAGGGAATAATGGGGCCTTAGAAGGTGCTGCTGCTTGGTCAACGAGGACACCATAATGGCAAGAAGAAAATCAATACAAAAATTTAATAGTTCACTTAACCTAGTTCAAGCCAGTTCACAACGGGTTCTATTTGGCGACATACTCAATTTTACAGAAACAGATTCATTTTCATTGTCATGCACTTTTAACATAAACCAATATACTAACGCAGCATCTTTATGGGACAAGTTGGGGACTGGCGGTTATAGGTTAGTTTTTAATACAAACGGTCTTTTATTGGTTCAATTAAGACAGGCTGACAATACTATCCAGACTATTACTGGCCCAGCACCAACTTTGAATGTTTGGCATGAAGTGGTATTAACATTTGACCAATCAACTGTAAAGATATATTTGGATGGTGCATTAGTAGTTTCAACTGCTTTCACATTAACTGATATTGGTGTTGTAACTAACCAATTAACCTTAGGGTACAGTAATAATAATGGAGTATATTTAGATGGTAATATATCAAGGAGTTGTGTATGGAGCACAGATTTGAGTGCATCTCAAGTGGCCGACCTTTATTATGATGGTGTTATTCCTTCAACTAATTTAGAAATTCATTGTGACTTTTCAGACGGTTCTGGTACAACTTTAACCGACCAATCTGGTAACGGGTATAATGGAACTATTACTGCAGGTACTGCATGGAGTTCAACTTTTGTCCCAGGTAAAACAAGAAGTGAAATATCTGTAGCGAGGACGAATATATAATGCCACAAAAAGAAATAGTTTACATCAAAGAACTTTTAGAGAAAGATGTAGATTATATCAAAAAGACATTAGACCATATGAATGATCATTTAGCAAAATTGAATGGGCAAGTTACAAAAAATACGGAGTTCAGAATTAGTGCAAAAGGAATGATAGCATTAGTGGGATTTGTGGCAACAACTTTTGGTGGTGTTGTTACATACATTGCAACAAGATTATGGAGATAATAACATGGCATACAAACAATGTAATGGGTGTAAGGAATATAAAGAACACCCTAGGTCTAGCAGTAAATATTGTTCAAGGCTTTGTTGGAAAACAAATTGGAAACCATATAATTTTGGGAAATCATCTGGGATGAAAGGAAGAACACACTCCTTAGAAACAAAAAACAAAATAAGTGATACTAACACTACGAATGGGGCAGGGAATTATAGAGTAAAGTTCCTAGCGGAAGTAGATATAATTGCTTGTGAAAAATGTTCATCAGAATCACACATAGTAATTCATCATATGGATGAGAATAGAAAAAACAATAAGCTTGATAATTTGCAAATGATATGTAGAAGCTGTCATGCAAAAGAACATAATTTAGGAAGATTTTTACCTTCTGACGGTGGGTGGTCAAAACGAACAAACATAATTGGCGGTGAAAAAAATGTATAGTACAACTTTACAATTCGCAGAACGAAGCGGATTAGGACTTAGAATAGTAGACGAGAACGTAGGTACTGGAGATAATGCAGAGACCGATTTCGATTTAGATCATAGTAATGTTATCTCTTCAAGTTACACTTTACAACACGCTGCTAGTGGTTCTAATTCAATGACTGCTTTAACAGAAACCACACATTACACTTTAGATAAAGAGAGTGGACGAATATTATTAGAATCTGCTGGTGTGACTGCTCTTGGAACAGATATTCTTTATGCAACTTATTGGCACACTGACCAGTTCAGTGACACTGTAATTTCAGATTTAATAGATATTGCTGATGACGAGATTGATTTAAGGTCTGGGAGAAAATGGGACACTGCAACAGAAGTCACAGAATATTATAGTGGAGAACGAACTTCAATGTACCCTACCACAGACGCACCTTACGCACCAGATTGGGATAGACCAGATCAGATTTTATTAAGACATTCACCAGTTGTTAATGTGAGTGAAGTATATTTTGTAACACAAACAACTTCGTTCAATAAAGTGTTCAACTGGGATCAATCAACATTCACCGCTATAACCGACGAAGCAAACTCAACCGTTGAGGGTACTTTTAGTATATGGCAAACAACTCCGTCTTCGGGAGATATTATGTACATCGGAATGGCTAGTAGATTTTTAGGACTACGAACTGTTCTTGCAACTTTAGGAGTGGGTTCACCAAGTTTGACTTGGGAATATTATAATGGGACAACATGGGCTTCATTAAATACAACCGAAGTTGATTCAGGAAGTTCAGATTTCACAGCGAGTGGATTATTTAGGTGGTCGTTTCCTTACGGATGGACGCAGACTTCGGTCAATAGTGAAAGCCTCTACTGGATTAGGGTTACGTTTGGGGGAACGTACTCTACTCCTCCAGTAATGTCAGTGATGGCAGCAAAAGATATGATTTATGAAGTTGTAGAATTGAATGAACTAGATTTCAGAAGTTCTGGAATAATGTATGTTCTTAATAGATCTGTAATGAATGGACGAAACAATATTCGTGTTACTTATTCATACGGTCAAACTACAACTCCTAGTTATATCACTGAGCTTAGTGTATTGATTGCTGCGATTAAAGCATTCATTAGTACATCAGGTGGATCATACGATGATGCAACTCATTACAGATTAGGTAGTAAAGAAGTTATTATCGGTGAGCAGTATGTAAACATTCGTGAAGTATTGTCACAGTATAGAAAACGAATGGATGAAATATTTGATATGATTGGTCGTAAGATTAATGTAGAATTCATATAATATGGTAACAACTAGGGTTGGACGACACGCTCAAATAAATAGAGACTTACTAACAAGGGCGATTAAAATCTTTGGTAAGACTTTAATTATAAGACGGTCAACAAGGACGGTAGATAATTTCGGACAACTTAGTTCTATCTCTACTGCTGATACTAGTTTCAAAGGTGATCTACAATTCGGTATAGATGTCGACCAGAAACTTATTGAAGTTGGATTCATAGAAGTGGGTGAAGGTATTCTTTATATTCACCCTTTAGCTTTAGCAATTCTTCCAACTGAACAAGATATAATAGTTGATGGTTCTGCAGAGTGGGAGATTATTGAAGAAATTCAAAGTCCAGAATTGGAAGGAGCAACGACACATCATAATTATAGATGTCGGAGAAGAATCAATAGCGGTGATTAACAATGATAATCACACTAGACGGTCAAGATTATGAAATCACTAATTGGGAAGAGTTTCAAAAACAATTATTAACTTTGATAGGTGCTGAAGTTGAAGCCTCTATTGTTAAAGAGATTCAGAAACAGGACCTCATATCTCCTGGTGGTAGTGCCGAGTTTTTCCAATCTATTAGGTTTGATGTCTCCGGTGACACTCTTACGATTTATAGTGATGTTCCTTATGCTGGTTATTTAGAATATGGAACAATGAATTATAATACATATTATTCTCCTGATTCTTTTCCAACAGTTCCACATAGGAAAAAGACCAGACCTACAAAAATGAGCAAAGCACTTCACGCCCAATATCCTAAAGGTATGCAGCCGTTCGCTCCTTTTAGAAGAATATTGTATAATCAGAAGAAGATGAATGTTGTTATAAAAAATGCAATGAGCAAAGTCACAGCCTAACTATAATTTAAATACCATTTAACTATTAATGTAATTGTCCAAGAGGACTTATTAAATTTTAACGCTAAGATGGCACCATGACAAGACTAGAACCAGATAGAATAATTTGTAACTTTCTTCGTAATACAGTTACTGATATTAATGCTTCTAGATCCGGTCAATGGATTTATCCAGACTTCCCTCGTGTTGCTAGTTTAGGTAATACAAGTTTTCCTAGAATGGGAATTACTATTCTTACTGAGAACGGTGAACGAATGGGTATCAACGACGATACAACTTTAAGTGATATTACTTTTCAAGTTGATATTGTAGCAAAGAAAGATCAAGTTTATACTTTAACAGTTACTGACGAGGCTGTTGGTAACATCGCAACTGGATTATCTTTTGATTATGTTCCTGGTACCGTAACATCGATAAGTCATGACGGTACACCGTTTGGAACTGTTACAGCAGTTAATACAGATGCAGACTTTACATCACCTTCAGCAGGGACAGTTCAATGGAGTAAGAGTACAGGAAACTTAAACTTCGCTACTGCTGATATTTCTTCATATACAGGTCAAGCAATAACTTCAACTTATACTTATGGATTAGAAGGTAAGAAAGCTGTCCAATATATTGCAAGAGATGTTATTGAACAATTTAGAGGTTCGTGGAGAAATGATACAACAATGACTGGATTATTTTATCCTGAACTTATTTCGTCTAACCCTTTACCTTTTGATGAAGAATTGGGAATTTTTAGATATATGTTAGAATATCATATTAAAGGATTTAACGCAGGAGAGGAATATTAAAATGAAGAAATACTTTAAAGCAAGAGGAAGACCTCCTGTTCTTGTGAGTGAAGAAGAATGGGATTTATTAACAAAAGGAGAATTGAAATCTAAGAGTAAAAAACAAAATAAAAAGGAGAGTGAAGAATAATGACAGTTGAATATTTTAAGGGATTTGATACGTATATAATTTATGGAGAAGAAGCAACATACGGAACACCTGTAGTTCCTGCTACTACAGCATTTATTGGACAGATAACAAGTTTTAATTTAAACATGAGTAACAACTCATTTAGAACACAAGGTCTTGGTGATGGCCGAAATGCAACAGGTACTTTCTTAGGACCATTCGATGTTAATGGTACAACAGAATTTAATATTACAGATCCGACAGCATTGCAATATGCAATAGGAACATTAACAGGGACAGGTGTTATCGCAGACCCTTATCAAATTGAAGAAGCAGAAAATATTGGTTTTGATGCAGCTAACATTCCAAGTTTAACTTTAGAGGTAGGGAGTGAAGGTGACACCACAGATAATGAAATCACGATCAGTGGTGTTGTTATTAATAGTTTAACAATTAGTGCGACACAAGGAGAAATTATTACAGCTTCTATAGATTGGGTAGGTCAAACAGTTGTAACAAGTACATCTTTACAAAGTGTTAGTGCAGGAACAGCTAGACCGTTAATGTTTCACGATGCAACTTGTACTGTTGGAACTGATACAGTTCAGGTTACAGCTTTTAATGTTACAATTAGTAATAATATTCAAACTTATAGAGAATTAGGAAGTCGATTAATAACACAGCCGTCAACAGGTTTGCGTAGATATGATTTTACTATGACTCTCAGAAAGAAAAGAGATTCAACAGCTAGTACATTAGGCGGTATTGAAGCTAGAGAACTATTCTTCGGAGCTGCAGCTGATACTGCTCCTAGTGCTGGTTATTCAAATGCAAGTAATACTATTAGTTTAGATATTAACGAAGGAACAGGAGCTAGTACAGATAGAGTAATAAATATCGATTTAGCAAACGGTCATTTTGATAGTTGGTCTGAACCTATTACTTTAGATGGTGGTGTTATTGAAATCACAGTAACTGGAACAGCTGAGAGTGGATTAGCAGACGGAGCAGTAAATGTTCCAATTAGATGGTATGCAATTGCATAAGGGTGAATAAATATGAGCGATGAAATAAAAATTCAATTAAGTATGGGAGAGGTTTTTATCAAGAAACCTAAAGCTAAACATTTTGCACATGCAATGGAAGAAGCTGAAGTTAGCAATGGAGAAATTAAAATGAGTAAGTTGTTTAATATTCTTCTTCCGTTTTGTATAGGAAAACATCCATGGGGCATGGTTCCAGTAAAAACAGCAATAGGAGAATTAGAACTTGACGATTATATTAAACTGTTTAATGAATTAAAAAACATTGTTAATATTAAAGGCGACGATGAGGGAAAATCCGAACCGCTGTCTACTCCGATAGACTCCCCAGCGAACAGCGGTTAAGAAAAAAGTTTATTTATTTTTATTTCGTTGAAAAGGGGATTACACCAGAACAAGTTGATAATATGAGACAAGAAGATATTGATTTCATATTGATGATTAATAATTATCAACAAAAGAAACAGATGCAAGAACAACAAAAAAGAGAAAATCAACAGCGCGCAAAAAGCAGAACTAGGTAACTAAAATGGTAGAGCCAATAAAAGCAAAATTAGTATTAGATGTTAGTAGTATGAAATCTGCTGCTGTAGGTCTTGGTGGAAAATCTAGTGGACAAGGATTTGCAGAAGGACTTAGAGGTGCGTTACAAGGATTAGACCTTCCAATATTAGGAGATATTGGTGCAGCTTTAGCAGGTGGTGTATTAGTTCTCGAAAAGATGTTTAGTACTATTAAAAAAGGATTTGGTTTTTTAGTACAATCAAGTCCTCTTCTTGCTAGTTCTATAAATATTTTAACCAAGAGTATGCAAGTTTTGTTGAGACCTATTGGTGATGCTATTGGATTATTTATCAAACCGTTTGCAATTGCAATGTTAAGATTTGCGATTCCTATTTATAAGAAGTGGCGTGAGTTTCTTGATAGCGATACTGCTCAAACCGGATTAGGACAAATTAATGAAGGAGCAACTAATGTTGCTAATGGTATTTTTAGTTTAGATTTTGATCAAGTTAAAGAAGGGCTTGGACAAATATTCTCAGGACTAAAAGGAATTGTTGGTGGATTTTTAGGTTTCATGAATATAAATGTTGTTGACCTTCTTGATTCATTAGTAGTTTTTGCTGACGATGCTTGGACCTTTTTTGTTGAGACCTTTAACAAAGTTTCAGCATGGATAGCTGAAAAACTAACAATAGGTTTTACTAATGCTTGGAATGCGTTTTGGACTTTAATTGGAGCGTTAGGTGATGAAGATTGGAAACTAGCAATATCTGGATTAAAGACAGGTCTAGATGGAGTATGGGACGGGTTTATGAGTATAGTTCAAGCATATAGTAAATATGGTCCTATCTTAGCTCCAATGATTGTAGCACTTGAAGGTTTATTTGGTGCTATGGATTTTGGGCCAATGATGGAGAATTTAAAAACTAAATTTGCCGATGAGTTTCCAACAATAGCTGCAATAATAGACTCAGGAGAATCGGAAGGTGGTCTTATGAGCAGACTTTGGAGTGCTATAAAAGTAGTTGGAGAATATCTTTCTGTTGAGTTCACAGAGATTTTTACTTCATTTAGAAATTTAGCTAATTTAATATTTACAGAGGATATACCTGACGCATTAAAAGAAACAGATGGTAGTCTTAATACATCAATGGTAGCAGTCGATTTATTGAACGTTGCATTGATGGCTATTCCAACACAGATTGTAACTACACATATTATAAGAACTGTTTATGAAACAGTAAACAAGGACTAAAAATGGTACAAGATGCAATAGATAAATTAAAAGAATTGAAATTGGAACTTAACAATCTTAATAGAAGTTTCACTACAACAAAAGAAGTGAAGATTGATATATCAAAAATTAAAAAAGAATTAACTGAAGAATTGAAACGAGAACTTCAAGGAAGAACCAGTTATGGACTAGGGATATAAAATGACAACACCTACATTAAATTCAAATGAACTTGATAATGTGACTCAGATTAGTTATACAAAGGACGCTAATATAATTCCATTGGCTTTTCCTGGTGGAGATAGTTCAGCTACTGAAACATTTGATTTATTAGGAGTAACTAAAGTTCTAACTATTAGTGGAACATATACAGGAGCAACAGCTACAGTGAAGGCTGATATTGATATTCTTGCAGCTTTAATAGATGGAGATCAAAGTGCTAGTGTAGTATTAACCACAGACGAACTTGGTTCATTAAATGTAAAAGTGGCATCATTAGATGTTGTCTGGGACACTTTAAACAATAAAGCTAACTATACATTAAAATTAATAGAGGGTGTCTAGATGTCTAGAATACAAACTTATGTGACAGTAGCAGGAATTGATGTTACGTCTAAAGTTGTAAGTTGGAAATTTATAGACACTTATGGAAGTGAAATTCCTGATCTTACAATGTCTTTTTCAAAAAGTGTAGTTGACTTATTAACCATTGAAAACGGAGACGAAGTTATTGTTAAACGAGGACCAACAACTGGTCAAGAGTATAATGTATTTAGAGGAAACGTTGATACGGTCGCAAAAAAAGAAGCAACATTAATTGTAAAAGCAAAAGATAAACTTATCGCATTGGTTAAGACTGATGTTAATACTTCTTTTGACAAAGATATTGATGTTGAAGCAGGGGTTGGTTCTGCAATTGTAAATACTTTAATAACAACCTTTGGTGGACTTAGTACTAATAGTGGAGCAACAGTAGTTAGTACAGGTGCAACAGTTTTATTAGATAAATTTGTTTGTAGAAAAACAGACATCTTTGAAAGAATTAAAACTATTGCTACTATTTATGATTACCAAATATATTATAATTATGATGACGATTATGTTTACTTTGAACCAACAGGTACTACTACTCATGCAACTACATTAACTATTGGAACTAATGTTTCAAATTTACCAACTTGGGAGCTTGATAACACTCAGCTAGTAAATCAAATTAGAGTAGAAGGAGCTGAACAGATTGTTGAGACAACAGAAAGTGGACAGATTGGAGTAACAAGTGGATATACAGTAACTGATATTCTACTAACTAAACAACCGTTTTCAACTAAAGTTTATGCAGATTCTTCAAATCCACCTACAACATTAAGAACAGGTGGAACTTTAAATTCGACTTCATCTTTTGATTATTATGTTGATGAACAAAATAAAAAGATTATATGGAGTTCAACTTATACACCTGGTGGATCTGATTATGTAGAAGTTAGGTATGGATACCCTTCCCCTATTCCTGTATTAAGAAAGAATTCAGTAAGCATTACTGTTTACGGGTTAAGTTCAACCACTAAACATTTTTCAGACTTAAGAACAATAGAAGATGCAACAAACAGGGCTAACCTTTACCTTAACACTTATTCAGAACCGTTCATTAGATCAGAACTTCACGTTCCAGACATAACTTTAGATTATAGAGCTGGACAGCTGGTGGAAATATCAGATCCGATTAATGTTGAAACTAGGACTTTGGTTATTAATAAACTTACAAAAGCCTGGCCTCATAAGTATGATATACTTGCTGTAGGTAATGAGGAGTATGCTATTGCTGAGTATAATAGGTTCACACTTGATCGTATTAAAAGGTTGGAAGAAGAACAAAGCAAGAACGATGACATCCTGATCCAGATTTTTGATTTAGTAAGAGATTTCAAACCTCGTAGAAGGTATATGAAACTTCAGAAACAAAGTATTGCTGGTGATACACTTATTTATAATCACCCAACTTATGGAATTTGGAACTCTTATAATTGGGGTTCAACAGCACAAACGAGTTTTATCTTAGGCCATTCGTCTTATGGTATATTAGGAACAAGTCAATTAGGAACACAGGCAAGTTCACCAGTAACTGTTAAACTTGTTCAGGGTAACATGATTTATAGAGAATATTGTTATGATACTGATTTCCATGATGCTGTAAATTCAACAGCAACATTCTCAACAGTAACAAATGATATTGCATTCACTGCTGGACAAGTTTGGTATAGTAATGTTATAGATTTAGGAACAACATTAAGTCAAATTCGAGTAGATTTAGGAACAGTTGTCGGAACACTACTTATTGAGATTAGTTCAGATAACAAATCAACGTGGCAAACAGTTAGTGAAACAGTACTAACAACAGTTACTACATCTGATGGTACTGGGACTTTTATAAGAATTACAGAAAACGCAGCAGGAGTTGCAACTATAGATTTAACACAAGACAGTTTTGGTCAAAATACTGAACCTGTTATTAAAGTAACGATGGTGGAATAAAAATGGTCAATGGAAGTATAATAACAAATAATGGTAAAAAAATAATATTAGATAGGGCATATACTGCAGTTCCAACATATCTTGCTCCAACAACATTCAAGGTTGGTATTTTAAACGGTACACCATCAATTACAAGTACAGATTTAGATAACCCAATCCCTCTTTCAGGAACTGAAGCAGTTGATGATTGTGAAGCTATTACTGGATGGACTGACTCAGCAGATATGACAATCACAACTAACACTACAACTTACAAAGAAAATGCTACAAGTTTAAGTTTAGCAAAAGATGCAGGGTCAAGTGTAAATTTCTCAACATCTAAAACCACAACTAGTGTGGATTTCACTAGTAAAACTTTATTTGTTTGGGTGTACCTAACAGCAGTAGCAGATTTAGTAGCAACAGGAACTGATGCAATAACAATAAGGTTTGGTTCTGATGCTAGTAATTATTATCAAAAAGGTTGGGATATAAGTGAACTTGCAGTTGGTTGGAACTTATTATATTTCACTTCTGCAACTGCCGACTCAACAACTGGAAGTCCTGCATTAACCGTAATGGATTATAGTTTTATTCAATTAACTACAGATTTGGCAGCAGACACAATCGCAGCTGACAGAATCTTTATGGATGATTGGAAAGTTGCAAGTAGTGATGATTTAATAAAAACATTTGTTAGTGGCTATCCAACTGTTGATGAAACAAATTATGAAGTTGAAATTAGAACAATATTATTGAGTACAGAAGCTAACGGATATAACATTAATGGATTCGCTTTATTCAATGCTGATGGAACACCTTTAATGCACAGCGAAGACACATTCACAGCAGAGAGTAAAAGCAACACAGATCAATTCACATTTATTGTGAAAGACAGAATAATATAAGGAGAGTGAAAATATGGCAGTAAGTTTTAGTTTAACAAAATTAACAAACGGAACATTAGCAGACGCAGATGTGGTAATGAGTAATGAATCATTTCTATTAGTACCAGCATTAAACTTTGCACTTGATGGGGTCACAACTACTAATCAAGACGGATTAAAAGTGGATTTGTTCGCAGGTGATACTTCCCAGAGTTTAACACATTTAACCTATAATGCTGGTACTGATTCTTTTGATACAGCGGACCAGTCTGGATGGGCTGATTATTACATGGACATTTACACAACCAGTTCAACAGGTATCAGTGCATTAGCTATTAACAATTGTACTACACAGCTTATCTTTGATGATGGTAGTAGCTATGTTTATAGAATGTATTGCACGTCAGGTACAGCAGAAGTTCAAAGAGCACAAGTTATGCGAACTTTGTTTGTGGGTTCTGGATATGTTGGTTCTTCTAACAAGGTTAGTGGGATTACAGGATTAACCAATTTAAAATCTAGTGATAGTCGTGATGTTGGAAAACAAGCTTACACTTATGCTATTAACTTTGTAGACCCAGGAGCTACCCTTGGTGGTGGATCAACAGATACAACATATGATATTACTTTCGCCAATACTTCAACCAATACAAATTGTTGTGTGTGGAGTGCAGCTGGTGGTATGAAGGAAGGTGGTTCTCCTTGGTATAGTGGTTATGTTGAATTTCCTACATCTACAACTATTAATTCAGGAAGTTCTAGTGCATCAAGAGAATATGGTGCAGACACAAGTGCAGATGAATTAGACAACCCAGCAGATTTACAATTAACTGCAGACCCGTTTCCCTCTGGTACGAGTTATGGTGGTGCGTTTCAAAATCAAGGACCAGTATCAGTATTAATTCTTTGTGTTGGCACGACTTCAGGGATTTATAGTGAGACTGCTGATCCATCATGGCAATCCCCTTCAACTGTTGATTTCACAACCACCCATAGTGTCCCACTTATTGAAGCTGCAGTTTTAACAACTGAGGATGCAATCTTAGTAACTGGGACTGCAGTATTAACCTCTCCTACTACAGGCATCATAAAGACATTGAAAACTATTGATGCGGCTAACAGTTTGGCGGTTGAATTCTCAGCTAATGGTGGTTCTAATTATCAAACTATTACTGAAAAACAGTTATTTGCAATAACTAATACTGGGACTACTGGACAACTAAGATTTACAATAACAAGAACAGATAATACGACTGTTGATAAAATCACTTCGTATGCGTATTATACAGGATAAGGAGGATTAAGATAAAATGACAGATAAAAGAACAACATGGGTTGATGGAGACGTACTCAACGCAGACGATTTAAGCGATTCAATATTAGCAAATAGATGGGTGGATATATTACGACCAATTGGAACCATAGAAAGAACTTTTGCATTTCATTCAGCGACAAATTGGTCTATAAGTGATAGTGATTCAAAGATTAGAGCTACGGCCGACACTGGTGCAACTACTGCTGATAAAGCCACAGGAGTAGGTGTGGGTATAATGAAATCTTGTGCTGCGGATACAACTAACGCTTATTTTATAGGGACAACTAGCAATATTACAACAGATAGTGGCGTAACATGGGCTGTAACAGCAACAGCACCAACCTTTGGAACATCTATATCTGATGTTAGTTTTCCAACCACGTCTTTAATTGTAGTATCAGGAGATGATGGTGGTGGTGGAAAACATATTGTTTTTAGTACAGATAGTGGAGCAACTTGGACTGATGCAACAACACCACCCTCTTCTGCAATAGTAGCAGTAGGAATGTATGATGGGACAACAGGGTATGCGTATAACGCAACAGGTGATTTTTGGAAAACCACTGATGGTGCAGTTACTTGGACTGATACTACGCACAGTATTAGTGATACAATTGCAGCTCCTGCACATTTATTAGCAATTTCTGCAACAAAAGTAATTTCAACAGACAACCATTTAGTCGTGTATGATAATTCTGCAGGGACAGTTAAATCATATGGGTATTATACTATAGTAAGTAATTTGGGTGGAGTAATATTAACTTCAGGAGAAGCAGTTGTATGTATTTCTACTGGTTCCAACCTTCTATTTTATAGAACAACAGATGGTTTATCATTTAAACAATTAAATGTCCCATTAAATGCAACCGACCCTGGGAATGGTAAATATGGTATTTATGAATATAGTGCAAACAAATTAATATATTTTCACCCTGGGTCAAAGGCGACTTGTTTATTGGACATAGATGATTAAAGATGGCATGGATAGACGGAAAGTTGGAATGGTTAGAACCATACATTAATGGTCCTAAATATAAAAAAGAACTTAACGAGATTTATCTCTCCGTTAAACATAATGATGAAGTTATGCGTAAGATGAACAGTGATAACATTATTTATCTTGCAGAAATTAATGAATATAAAAAGAAAATTAAACAATTAGAAATTAAAGCCAAAGAATCATTGCCGAAAGTCACAGATGCCAACTATTGGAATAATAAGTTTCCAAAGAAATTAATCAAATATCCAAACGTTGATGTCACAACACATTTGAAATTCAGAGAAATTAAAGGTATCACAGAAATTGCCTACGACATCTTAGAATTGTATCATGTGGAAAGTGCAGACGATGTAGCTAACGCTTGGAATAAATGGTGCGTGACTAACATTGAAACACAAACCAGACGAACTACCACATTAAAAGAATTCAAATATAAGACTGAACTTAAAGAAACATGGAGAACACCTGAAGAAACTTTGAAACTTAAATATGGGGACTGTGACGACTTTATGATCTTAGGTTACTTCGTTATAAGAAAGATGTTAATATTGCTTAGTAAATGGGAATACAACGCTCACAGACTCTTATGTCAAGTTGTGTTCGTGTTCAGTTCGGCAACAAAACTTCCAGCACCAGCAGGATGGCACGCCAACCTTCTTTGGATTCATTCAGATTTAAATTATTACACTTTGGAAACCACATATTATGCAAGTAAGGCATTGACCAACTTTGGCAAATTACCACAGAAATATAACACTATGTATCAACTGATAGATTTCACATTTACCAGTGAATACTCATTTTCTGTACACGATTTGGAGAGGAGTTCATATGACTACAAAAAAACAATTAAGTGAAATTAATCATGAAGCGTTCAGATTACTCAAAATGTTAGAAGAAGAATGTATCTATATGGAGTGGACTGAAAAGAATAAACTT
>Ga0210003_1000881_pt1 | contig 26951 bp, 12 predicted proteins | sample LantaG_FD_182804 | JGI IMG/M metagenome (GOLD analysis project Ga0210003, IMG submission 182804) | Deep subsurface microbial communities from Baltic Sea to uncover new lineages of life (NeLLi) - Landsort_02402 metaG (SPAdes) (version 2) | ecosystem: Environmental > Aquatic > Marine > Oceanic >... | reverse complement strand
CGACGCTGGTCGGGTTCGCGCGGTCGGTCACGTAGGTGGTGACCTGTCCCGCCTGATGGTTGTAATACACCCCCGCTTTGGCGACACCGTTGACCCGCAACCGGTCCCCACGGTTCCAGAGCATCACGTCGCCCCCCCACTGCCAGCCATAGAGGTTGTTGACGGTGCCTACGCCGATGAGGTCGATGCCGGGTTCCGGCTCTTGGTAGGTGTCCGCCATCACCAATTGCTGGTTCCACTCGACCCAGCGAAAGCCGCTGATCCACTGGATGTCGCCCCAGCCCCGACGGCGGAGATTGAACTCCAGGCTCTTGATGGACGCCTGAGAGGTGGCTGCGGCGGTGTCGAGGCCGGTGTAGTTCAGTCCCGCGAGATCGTTCATCTCGTAGCCGCCCGTCGTGATCGGCGTGACAGCCTCGCCTTCGAAGCCCCACAGATTGAAATAGTTCACCTCCAGGGCCCGGCAGTCGTCGACGTTGTAGAGAATCGCATAGCGGGGATCGATCGTCACCGGCGTCTGCAGGTCGTTGGCATCGAGGGCGGTCGCCCGGGTCGCGGAGTCGAGAAACAACGGCCGGCTGGGAATCGCCCCCTGCCAGAGCATCAGGGCGTCGATCTGAATCGCCCAGGTGGGGCAGTCGCGGCAGGGCAGGCCCCCGACAGGCGACTCGACCCAGGCCTGGCCGTCGAGGTCACTGACCCGCTCGTCGGCAAACCCGCCGACCGGCTCGCCCACGGCGGGCAGGTCGCCGACCGCGGCACCGGGGGAGTCGAAGGCCGACTCGAAGCTGCCCTGGCTGCCGCTCGCCGGCGGGCTGAGCGGACCGTTGGCCCCGGCCAGGAGCAGGGCGAGCAGCAGGCCGGGCCACGATCCCGGGGCGGGAGCGGCATGATCCGGACGAGCGGAGCGGTCTGCGTGGCGAGCAAAGGCGTTCATATCGCGAAAGTCCCCCGAAGTGCGATGGATGCCCTGAAGGTTTCGGCGACCGGTGGTAGGGGTCGTGACCGTGGCTCCTAGAGTGCGGGTCACGGAAGCGGGGCAGGCTGGTGAAGGGCCGCCCGGCCTGCGGCCTGCGGGGGCCACGCCGGCGGAATAAAAACGGCCCGCGCGAACGACTTCCCTTTAGGGCTCGTAGTTCTCCCTGCCGCGACAAGCAATCGCAGCCGGCTACCCGCCCCAGGCCCCTCATCCCCGGCCCGACCGCCCCCGGCGACGGAAGGACCGGATAAGATGCCGAAGTCAGGTGGTTTAGGGATCCCGGGGAACGAGGCCGACCAGTTTATTGACCTGCCCTCCCCGGCCGCTAGCATCGATTGTTAGATCTCATCTCTCTCAGGGGATAATTCTGCCGGAAATGATGTTTTTCCGGCGTGTGAATTCCCGAAACTTCGTGCAGTTGCGCTCGCCCTCCAGCCACAGGGTCTCCATGACTCGTTTTCCATCGCTGCTCCCCAGCGTGTTTCATTCCCGCACCGCCAAGACCCGGGGCCGGCAACGCCGCCGCGGTGAGGCCCGGCCGCCCGAGCGGCTCGAGGGACGCAAGCTCCTCGCCTTCGACCTCGTGGCGGCCTTTGCGGGCAGCGATCAGCCGTTCTACGCAACCGGCGTGACGACGGGGACGCCGATCGTCGCCGAGGCTCCGCAGCAGATCACGCTCCGGTTCTCGCCGGGCGTTCAGCTCGATGCCGGCACGCTGGCCAACGTGACCGTCGTGGGGGCGGGGGCCGACGGCTCGTTTGGCACGGCCGACGACGCCCCGCTCGCGCTCGGCGGCTCGATCGGGTTCATCGGCGTCGATGACGCCCCGAACGGAAACCAGCTGGTGATCCGGTTCGCCGAGACGCTGCCCGACGGCCTCTATCGAGTCAACGTCGGTGCCGGGCTGGAGTCGGTCAACAGCGGCGCCGCGCGGCCGACGAGCATCGACCTCAGGCTCGATCTGGGTGCCCATGTGCAGGCTGTCGTGCCGCAGCCGATCACCCGGGGCGGCAGCGGTCTGGTGCAGTCGCGGAACACGATCGCGGTCCACTTCAACGCTAATGACCCGCTCAATCCGTCCTCGGCCACGAACACCGCGTTCTACCGGCTGATCGAAGTCGATGCCGCCGGCGCCGACGTGGGAACGCCGCTGGTGCCGACGGCGGTCGCCTACTCCGCCGCCACCGGCGTCGCGACGCTCTCCTTCGCCACCAACCTGCCCAACGGCAGGCTCTTCCGTCTGGAAATTGGTGGCTCGGCCGGCGGGATCCTTACCGTGATCGAGTCGGCCGGCCTGGTCCCGCTCGCCTCCGACACGGCCGGCCTGCTCTACGCCAATGGCAGTTTGATCACGCTCGGCGGTAGCCCGGTCAACGGCAACGAGATGATCGCCCTGGGCTGGACCCCGGTCGCCGTCGATACCATCGACGGCATCAATACGCTCGTCTGGCGGCATTCGAGCGGCAACCTCCACCTCTGGAGGCTCTCCGCGACCTGGGCGCATGTCGTGTCGGAGGGCTGGTACGCCCCCGGTTCGGCGGAGTACCGAGCCCTCGAGGCGGCCTTCGGCATGGCCTTCGACGGAAGCGGCTCCACCAACAACTCGAGCTTCCTGACCGCCGAAAATCTCGGCACTCTGTCGAGCCGCGGGATCACCGTCACCGGCTCGATCGACGTGCAACCCGTCATCACCACGCCGGCGGGCAGCCTGCTGCAGCCCTCGCCGAACGGGTCGCGAGACGAGCCCGGCCATCGAGACCATCCGTTCACCGACAGCTTCACACATGGCGTCCAATACGCGTCGCTCGGGCCGGCCGGCCAGTCGGCCACGATTCCCTACAACTTTCAAGAGGTGATCGGCGTCGATCCCCAGGGCAACACGCTCTACAACGTGATCACCGAGAATCAGAAGGAGCGGGCCCGCGAGATCTTCGAACTCTTCAGCCTCTACACCGGGGCGAGGTTCGTGGAGACGCCGAACTTTGGCCTGACCGTCGCGACCGGCGATCTCCGGGCCCTCGTTCCAGACATCCCCCCCACGGTGGCCGGGCTGGGCGGCCCGATGCCCCCCGCGGCCTACATGAGCTCCTCGCTCAACTGGGGCGAGAGCGAGTACGGCGGCCAGTGGTTCCAGGTCGCGATGCACGAGATCGGCCACGCACTCGGCCTCGAGCATACGTACGACCTGCCGGCGATCATGGGCGGCTCCTTGTCCCGCAATCCCGACGCGCCGGTCGAGCCGGTCTACCCGGGCGACTATGACATCGGTCACCTGCGGCAGATCTTCCCCAACCACGGGGCCGACGTCGATGTGTTTCGGTTTCAGGTGACCGAGGCCGGCACGCTTGCCGCCGAAACCCTGATCGCCCGCCCGGGCCAGCCGGTGACGAGTTTCCTCGACAGCGTGCTCACGCTCTACCGGCAGAATCCCGCCACGGGCCGGCAGGAGATGGTCGCCCGCAACGACGACTACTACGGCCGCGATTCGTTCGTCGGCCTCGAGTTGGAGGCGGGCACCTACTTCATCGCCGTCACGAGCACCGGCAACAACGCCTTCAATCCCGAGGTGGCCGACAGCGGCTTCGGCGGTCGGAGCGAGGGGGCCTACGAGCTGCGGTTGGGCTTCACGCCCAAATCGCTCGAGGCAAATACGATCGTCGACGCCACGGGCACGCCGCTCGATGGCGACCGCGACGGCAGTCCGGGAGGCTTGTTCCGGTTCTGGTTCAACACCGCCGCCCAGAGCGACACGATCTACGTCGACCGCGACAACCAGCAGGCCGGCTCGGGCGCCGGCACGCTCGCGAATCCCTTCAAGACGATCTCCGCGGCGCTAGCCGCTGCCGAGGCCGCCCCGACGAAGCGGATCATCCGGATCGCGGCCAGCCAGACCGGGCTGGCCTACGAAATCGGTCGCTCCCCCGCCTTGCAGCTCCTGCGGGACGGGGCTTCGTTCAACGTGCCGGCAGGCGTCACCGTGATGATCGACGCCGGGGCGATCCTCAAGCTGCGGGCCACCATCATCGATGTTGGCAGCTCGTCGCCGCTGGTCTCGCGGGCCGGGGCCGCCATCCAGGTGCTGGGCACGCCCGATCGCGAGGTGGTGTTCACGTCGTGGCACGACGACTCGATCGGCGGCAACACCGACGGCGTCGGGCCCGCGCCCCAGGGGGGCCAATGGGGCGGCATCGTTCTCCGGGCCGACTCCGACGCTGCCTCCCGGCAGGCCTTCGTCAACACGATCGGCCTGGCCGACATCCGCTACGGCGGCGGCCAGGTGGTGGTCGAATCGCAGCTCGAGCAGTTCGCACCGGTGCAGCTCGAGAGCGCCCGCCCGACGGTGATCTTCAACCGGATCAGGCACAGCGCCGGCGCCGGGATCGCGGCCACGCCCAACAGCTTCGAGGACACCGGCGACCGGTTGGGCCCTGAAATCCGGGGCAACACGCTCCGCAACAACTCGATCAACGGCCTGTTCGTCAAGATCGAGACCCAGTTTGGCGTGCCCCTCGACCAGCTCGACGTGCCGGCCCGGTTCACGAGCACCGACATCGTCCACGTGATCGCCGAAAACTTCGTGATCACCGGCGGCGTCGGCGGCTATTTGTTCGACGGGACCGACATTCTCGCCCAGGCCACGGGCCGGCTCGCGATCGATCCCGGCGTGGTGGTCAAGCTCCAGGGATCGCGGATCGAGCTGGAGCGGGGCCTGAGCCGGCTCTATGCCGAGGGCCTGCCGAACCAGCCCGTGATCTTCACGAGCCTTGGTGACAACCGCTTCGGCGCCGGCGGCAGCTTCGACACCAACGGCAACCTGCCCGACGTCTTCGCGCCGGGCGACTGGGGCGGGATCGTGCTCAACGCCGGCTCGGGAGCGAGCATCGACCAGGCCTACCTTGGCTTTGGCGGCGGCACGACCCCGATCGAGGGCGGCTTCGATCAGTTCAACGTGATCGAGGTTCATCAGGGCGACCTCCGGCTGGCCAACAGCCGGGTGGAGCGGAACGCCTCGGGGCAGGCCACGACCGGCCGCAACGGCCGCGGCGGCAACGCGGCCGCGGCGGTCTTCGTCCGCGGCGCCCAGCCGATCATCGTGGGCAACGACTTCCGGGAAAACGCCGGCGCGGTTGTGAGCGTCAACGCCAACTCGCTGAGCGAGACCCCGCTCGCCGACCCTGGCCGCGGTACCGGCTCGAGCGACCGGTTCGCGACCTTCGACGACAACGTGGGGCCACTCGTCCGCGGCAACGTGATCGCGGCGGCGACGGGTGGCACGGCCATCCTCGGCATGCATGTCCGCGTGGAGGAGATCACCACCGAGACCGTTTGGGACGACACCGACATCGTCCACGTGCTCACGAGCCAGGTCCGGGTGGAAAACTTCCACTCCGCCACCGGCGTCCGGCTCCAGAGCCGGCCGGGGGCGAGCCTGGTAGTGAAGCTCGACGGGCCCGACGCCGGCTTCACGGCGGCGGGCTATCCGCTCGACATCGAGGACCGGATCGGCGGGACGGTGCAGATCGTCGGCCAGCCCGGCTCTCCGGTGATCCTGACCTCGCTCCGCGACGACACGGCCGGCGCCAACCTCGACCCGCTCGGCCGGCTGCTGACCGACACCAACGCCGACGGAGACGGCTCGGTTCCCGCCGCGGGCGACTGGCGGAGTCTGCAGTTTCTCCCCTATTCCAACGATCGCAACGTGGCGGTCTTCATCGAGGCCGAGCCGGCCCTCACCGGCGGCGTCGATGCCAACGGCAGCGTGACCGCGGCCACGCCGCTAGGCACCCTCGCCCCCAACTTCGCCACCGGCACCAACACCTGGGAGTCGGCCCAGGAGAAGAGCGGCGACGAGTATCGGCGGCTGGGCTTCGAGGTGCACGGCTTCATCTCGCCCGACGACCCTGCCGACGTGGACATCTACAGTTTCCAGGGCTACGGGGGCTCCGAGGTCTGGATCGACCTCGACAAGACCGCCTCGGGCCTCGACGTGATGGTCGAGTTGCTCAATGCCTCGGGCCAGGTGATCGCCCGCTCGGCCGACGCCCAGACCGACGCGGCGCTCGCTCCGGCCACGCGGGGCCTCGCCCTGCCCTTGGCGAAGGACGCCTGGCGGGGCCTCGACCATTACTCGGTGAATCGCCGTGACGCCGGTATGCGGGTCGTGCTGCCGGGCACCCAGGGTGGCCAGGCGCAGTATTTCGTCCGGGTCCGCAGCCAGCCCCGCTACGATGCGGCCACGACGCAGTCGGCCTACGAGGCCGACCTGGTCGCCGCGCCCTTCGTGCCCGGTGTCACCAGCGGCGGCTACGAGCTCCGCATCCGGCTGCGGCAGCTCGACGAGAAGCCCGGCTCGACCGTGCAGTATGCCGACATCCGCTTTCCCACGACCGGGATCGATGTCCAGGGGCTGCCCCGCAACTCGCTGCTCCTGGGCGACATCGGCGAGCGGCCGACCGACGACAACGGCGTGTTCGCCAATGCCCAGTACATCGGCAACCTCCTGCAGTCGGACCGCGGCACGCTCACGGTCGCGGGGCGGATCGGAAGCGCCACCGACATCGATTGGTACACCTTCGCGCTCAACTACGAGCAGATCCAGGCGATCGCCGGGGTCGACGCCGAGGGCTTCAGCTGGGCCACGGTGTTCGACATCGACTACGGCGACGGCTTCCGCGGCGACCTCACGCTCTCGGTCTTCGACGAGACGGGGCGGCTGATCTACGTGGGCCGGGATTCCGATGTCGCCGACGACCAGCCGGGCCTCGGCCAGCCGGCTCCGGATTTCGACGACCTGGCCAGGGGCTCCGTCGGCAAGCTCGACCCATTCATCGGCACGGTCAACCTCGTCGCCGGTGCACCGACGGGCGGTGGCGGGTTCGACACCGGCGAGGCGCCCACGCCTCCCGACCCGTCCGCCCAGCTCCGCTACTACGTGGCCGTGTCGTCCAACGCACGGCTGCCCGAGGCGCTCGACGCCACCTTCACCGCGAGCCCGCTGAACCATCTGATCCGGCTCGAGCCGCTCACGTCGCTCGACCGCGTCGTCGAGGACCGGATCGGCGGCGGCCCCGCGACGATCATTGACCCGCTCACCCTCGCCGCCCACGTCACCCCGTTCACCCTCGCCAATGTGACGCTCTTCGTGACCACCGGCACGTCGCTCGTGACCGTGGATGCGATGCGGGGCGGCGTCGAGACCACGATCGTGGAAAACTATGGTGGCAATACGACCATCGGCGACATGGCGATGCGGTCCGACGGCAACCTTTACCTCTATCGCGGGATCGCCGGCAACACGACCACAGCCGGCCAATTGGTGCGGGCCGACTCCGGCACGGGTGCCGTGACCGTGATCGGCAATGACGACATCGCCAACCCTGTCACGGCCACCCAAGAGAATTTGGCTCCCTCCAACGCCGGCACGGTTGCGATCACGACCTTCCAGCTGGCTGCCGAGGATCTCCGGCCACCGCAGGATGCGTTAATCTTCGGGTCGGTGCGGTTCACGCGGGTGGTACCGGCCGATCCAGGTCCACCGGCCGTCCCCGAGACCACGCTCACCGGCACCTGGAACTTCACCGCCAACCCGGCGCCGATCAACGCGATCGCCACGCTCACGATCACTCCAGTCGGTGCGATCGATCCACTGCTGGGCAGCGTGCCGATCGCCGGCACGGTGAACCTCAACACCGGCGTGGTGGCGTTCACCTGGTCGGCCAACGTTCCGACCGCCGACGTGCTGCTGCCGACGATCACCTACACCTCGACCTTCAACGATATCACCACCGACCAGGTCGATGCGGTCGCCTGGCGGCGGGCCGGCGTGGGCGTCTATGACAACCTGGTCTACTCGGTCTGGGATCCAGGCAACGCCCGCTCGTTCCTCTATCTCGCCAATCCCGCCACTGGCTCGGCGGACTTTATCGACGGCCAAAACTGGGGCATCCAGGCCGCGATCGACGGCGTCGGTCGCACCACCGGCCTGGCCTGGCTGGGCGACACGCTCTATGGCGTCGATTCGGCCGGCGGCCTGTTCACGGTCACGGGCGTCAACGACGGCAACTTCCAGATCACCGTCAACCCGATCACCACGATCGCCGGCGCGCCGGCGTTTCAGGGGCTGGCCGTGGGGCCGCGGAACCTCGACGCCGGGTTCTTTTCCGACAAGCTCTTCGCCATCGACGACACCGGCAATCTCTACTGCTTCGACACGGCGGGCAACCTGCAGCAGGTCTTCGACTCCGACAACAACGGCACCGCCGACGCCTTCTCGATCGATTCCGGCGCGGGCGGCGCCCGCGGGCTCGCTTTTTCGCCGCTCGACATCAACCTCTGGCACCCGACCGGCCGGCGGGGCGGGGACGCGGGGCATGGCATCAATCCGGCTCCCGATACGACCCGCATCAATCCGGACTTAGGCGTGACGCCCGGCGGCACGAGCATGTACTTCGGCCTCGAAAGCCTTGACGGTTCGCAATACGGCGGCAGCAACGACTGGCAGCAGGACCTGCTCTCAAACCCGGCGATCCGCAACAACTACAACCTGCCCGGCGGTGCCTACGGCAGCCTGACGACCAACTCCTTCAGCCTGGCAGGCTACGCCTACACCGACAAGCCCACGCTGTACTTCACCTACTGGCTCGAGACCGAGGGGCGGGCGAGCAACGAAGACCAAATGCGGGACAGCGCGCGGGCGCACATCTCCAGCGACGGCGGCCGGACCTGGCGGCTCTTGGCCACCAACAACTCCGTCCGTTCCTCCGAGCCGGGTATCCCCGACGCGGAACTGCCCGTGTTCTCCTCGACCTCGTCGCGACTGACGGCCGAGCCCAACCAGCACGTCCAGGAGCTGTTCGACACTGCCAACTGGCGGCAGGCGCGGATCGATCTGGGCGAGTGGGCGGGCCTGGGCGACCTGCGGCTGCGGTTCGACTTCAGCACCGCCGGCGAGTTCGACCCCACTCAGAGCAACGCAGCTGGGGACCTTGTCAACGACATCGCCGGCCTGGCCAACACGACGGGTGACTTCAACAGTGCCCAGCGTGGCCAGAACAACCAGTTCGAGGGCTTCTACATCGACGACATCGTCGTCGGCTTCGCCGAGCGCGGCGAGATGGTGACGGCGGCCAACGCCGCCGAGACCGACTTCTTCGGCGTCGAGTCGCCGACGAGCATCCTCACGGGCGAGTATCAGCTCGAGATCCGTCGGGGCACGGAATACGTCGTTCCGGACAGCGACGTGCCGCAGCTCGGAGTGATCGTCGAGACCTTCGACACCAATGACCCGCTGGTGCCGTCGGTGGGTTTTTCCACCCTGCAGATGCCGCTCAAGGGGGACGAGAACCTGGCCCGCCAGCAGGGGCAGTTCATCGTCGCCAACAATCTGATCTCCGACGCCGCCACCTACGGCATCCGCATCGACGCCGGAATTCGCGATGCCGGCACCAACGCCCCCGTGCCGGCCACGCCGCGAAACCTCCCCACGCTCAACGGCGGCCGGCTGGCCGCGGGAGCGGTCGTGATGAACAACGTGATCGCCGGCAGCGGCACGGCCGGCATCCTCTTCAGCGGCGACCCCAACGCACCATTGGTCGAGACCCGTACGGGCGGCACGACTGCAGCTTCCGCTCAAGTCACGGTGGCGACCACTGTCGGACTCCAAGTCGGCATGGCAGTGACGGGCCCGGGAATCCCCGGCGGTACGACCGTGCTTTCGATCGCAAGTGGCACGTCGATCGTGCTGTCGAATAACGCCACCGCCACGGCCGCGGACGTATCCCTCACGTTCAGCCGCGACGTGCCCTTGGCGGCGGTGCCCTTCGGCAGGCTCGTCAACAACACGATCTACGGCGGGCCGGCTCAGCAGGGGATCGGCGTGCAGGTGACCGACAACGCCGGCCCGACGCTGCTCAACAACCTGTTCGCCAACCTCGCGACCGGGGTGAGCGTCGATGCCTCGTCGCGGTTCGACGCCGCCGGGAATCAACGCACCGTGGTCGGTGCCTCGGCCTATTTCAACGTCGGCACGCAGGTGGCGGGCTCCAGCCAGACCTTCCCGCTGGTGATCGCAGGCGATCCGTTCGTGAACGCCGACACCGGCAACTTCTACCTCCGGCCCGGCACGGCGGCGATCGATAGCGCGCTCAACTCCCTCCAGGATCGCACCGAATACCGGGCGGTGAACTCCCCGATCGGCGTCGGGGCGTTCCCCATCCTGGCGCCTGATCGCGATCTCTACGGGCAGCTGCGGAGCGACGATCCGACCCAGGCCAGCGCTCCGGGCCTCGGGGCGAACGTGTTCAAGGATCGCGGTGCGATCGACCGGGTGGACTTCGCGCAGCCCTTCGCCCGGATCGACCTGCCGCAGGACAACGGCCCCGACGATCTCGATCCGACCGACGACCTGGTCCGGCTCCGCGGCGCGGCCGCCCGCGGCCTGACCGCGTTCGTCCTGCAGCTCGATGACGTGGGCGTCGGCATCGATCCGGCCACGGTCACATCCGCGGCCTTCGCCTTCTCGCTCGACGGCAAGCTGCTCGAGTCTGGCGTGGACTACGTGTTCGACTACAACTTCCTGACCAAGCGGGTCACGTTCCAGTCGCCGGCGGTGTTCCCGCTGGGGTCGTACGAGATCCGGGTCGTGCAGGACGGGGAGGGCATCGCGGCCCGAAACGTCGTCCAGGATCTGGCGGGCAACGCCCTGCTGCCGAATCGCGTGGACGGCACGACGGTGTTCACGCTCGTGCTGGCCGACGTGCCTCTGGCCCCGACCGGCCTGGTCGCGACCCCGGGCGACGTGCTCGTAGCGGTGAGTTGGGCGGCGCCCGGCACCGCGGGCGCGGCCGTGACCGGCTACGAGCTCGAGCGGGCGACCGACGCGGCCTTCACGACCCCGACGCTGCTTTCGATTCCGGCACCGGCCACGTTCTTCAGCGACGCCCCGCTCGTCAATCGCACGCAGTATTGGTTCCGAATTCGGGCGGTTAATGAACTCGGCATTAGCGAATGGTCGAACGTTGCGGGGCCGATCGTGCCCCTCAATGCCCTGACGCTCGGCCTGGTGGCCGATACCGGACGCCTGCCGGAGGACCGCGTGACGAACGGCCCGCGGGTCGTCATCGGCGGATTGGTGCCGTCCGCGACTTGGGAGTACAGCACGGATGCCGGAGTGAACTGGACTCCCGGCCCAGGAACCCAATTTGTCCTGGCCGAGGGCGTCTATCCTTCGGGTGGGGTGCGGGTCCGGCAGAGCCTGCTCGGAAGCGTGAGCGCCATAAGCCAGAACGTCGGGTCGTGGACGATCGACCTGACGCCGCCGGCGCCGGCTGGTCTCGCGCTCGCGTCGGGCGGCGTCGTGGAGGTGACCGGGGAATCCACTGCCACGATCAGCGCGGTGTTCAGCCGGAACAGCGTGATTTTGCTCGAAAAGACCCGGATCGGCGGCGGCCCGATCACGCTGACCAGCGGTGACCTGGCGACCTTGGGCGACGGGCTCATCACGGTCACGGCGACGCAGGTCGACCTGGCGGGGAATCCGCAGCTCGCCCCGGCGGCGACCCTGCAGTTCACAGTCGACACGACGGCCCCGGCGCCGACGGTGATCACGGGGGTGGTCGATGACGTGCTGCCGGTCACGGGGAACGTACCCAACGGCGGCCGGACCAACGACCCGACGCCGACGGTCCAGGGTACGGCGGAGCCTGGCGTTACGGTCACGGTCCTGGTCAACGGAACCCAGCGAGGGACGGTCACGGTTAACGGGTTCGGGAACTGGTCGCTGACCCTGCCGACACTGTTGGACGGAACGTACGCGATCACGGCCCGGGCGACCGACGCCGTCGGCAACGCCAGCGGCCTGTCCTCACCCTATATGATCACGATCGACAGGGTGGCTCCGGCGGCACCGGTGATCACGGGCGTGACGGATAACGCTGAGCTAATCACCGGGACCGTACCCAACGGCGGCCGGACCAACGACCCAACACCGACGATTTCTGGCACGGCGGAGGCCGGCAGCACGGTGACGGTGCTGCTCAACGAAGTGGCCCAGGCGATGACGGCCACGGCTGACAGCGGAGGAAGGTGGTCGCTCACGACAACCGCTCAGGCCGACGGAGCGTACACGATCACGGCCCGGGCCAGCGATGCGGCCGGCAACACCGGCGTGTCGTCGGCGGCCTATACGATCACCATCGACCTGACGCCGCCGGCGGCGCCGGTGATCACGGGCGTGGTGGACAACATGCCACTCGGCACCGGAACAGTGCCGAGCGGTGGCCGGTCCAATGACTCCACCCCCACGATCTCCGGCACGGTTGAGCCGGGTAGCACGGTGACGGTGCTACTGAACGGCGTCGCTGAGCCGACGGTCGTGGCCAGCGGTACCGGCATCTGGTCGCTGACGACCCTGCCGCTGGCCGACGGAGCGTACACGATCGTGGCCCGGGCGACCGACGCTGTAGGCAACGCCGGGAACGTGTCGGCGTCCTACACGGTCACGATCGACACGGTGGCACCAACGCTCACCGTCCTGGCCGCGCCTGCCGGCACGTACCAGATTGGGCAGGCCATTCCGATCACGGCGACGCTCTCGGAGCCCGTGCTTGGCGGCGGCGTAGTCACAATCGGCCTCAACACCGGAGCGAGCTTGACCCTAACAGCGGTGGCAGGCACGACGACCGCGACCGGCACCTACACCGTCCAGCCCGGTCAGTCGACCAGCCGGCTCCGGGCAACGTCTATCAGCGTAGCCGCCAATCCGATTGCCGACCTTGCCGGCAACCCGATGGTGAACACGGCACTTCCGACCAACGGAAACAACTTTAGTGATGGTACTGGTGTGGCCGTGGACGGCGATGTCAAACTGCTGCCGGTGCCTCCCAACTTCAGCAAGAATCCTCTCCAGGTGGTGAATCTGGGGCTATCCGTGACCGAGATCCCCGTCCGGTTCACCACGCCCGTGACGGGAGTGACCTTGGCAGCCTTTGAGCTCTACCTCGATGGCCGCCCCGTCTCGCTTCGCGATGCGACGCTGAGCGGTAGCGGTGACAGCTACGTGCTGAGGCTGCCGGCGCTGCGGGCCAATCCGAGCGGCATCTATGAACTTCGGGTTCTGCCCAATACGGGTATCCAGGCCGTGAACGGGACCACCATGACGGGACCCGGTAGGCTCTATTGGGGCAAGGACCGGAGCGTGACCAGCACCACGATCGAGTCGGCCGGCCTGGTGACGCTTTCGTTCGATGCAACCGGCGGGCTGTGGGCGGACCAGACACCCGTCACCCTCGGAGGAGCACCGGTCGATTACCACGCCTACGCCGCCCTGGGCTGGACGGCCGTGGCGGCCGAGGGGATCGACGGTGTCAACACGCTCGTCTGGCGGCATGCCAGCGGCAACCTGCATCTCTGGCGGCTCTCCGGAACCTGGGGGCTGGTCAGTTCTGAGGGCTGGTATGCCCCCGGCTCGGCCGAGTACTACGCCACCGAAGCCGCCCTCGGCATGGACCTTGACGGCGACACCGTGATCGGTGCACCCCTGACCGTGATCGAGTCGGCTGGCAGCGTTACGCTCGCATCCGACACCGCTGGCCTGCTCTATGCCAACGGCAGCCTGATCACGCTCGGTGGCAATCCCGTCAACGGCAACGAGATGGCCACGCTGGGGTGGACCCCCGTCGCCGTCGACACGATCAACGGCATCAACACGCTCGTCTGGCGGCATGCCAGCGGCAACCTCCATCTCTGGAGGCTCTCCGGATCGTGGGCGCACGTGTTGTCGGAAGGCTGGTATGCCCCCGGCTCAGCCGAGTACTACGCCACCGAAGCTGCCTTCGGGATGGACCTCGATGGCGACACCGTGATCGGCGCACCACTCACCGTGATTGAGTCTGCCGGCAGCGTGGCCCTCGCCTACGACGGCGCCGGCCGGCTCTCTGCGGGCGGCACCCTGATCACGCTCGGCGGCAATCCCGTCAACTACAACGACATGGCCACGCTGGGATGGACGGCCGTGGCGGTCGATACCATCGACGGCATCAACACGCTCGTCTGGCGGCATGCCAGCGGCAACCTCCATCTCTGGAGGCTCTCCGGGTCGTGGGCGCACGTGTTGTCGGAAGGCTGGTATGCACCCGGCTCGCCGGACTACCGAGCCCTCGAGACGGCCTTCGGCATGGACTTCGACGGAAGCGGCACGATCGGGGCCTGAGGCATGGGGGCCCGGCTCGCCCGGCCTACCCAGCCAGCCCAAAGCCTGTCTTTGGCCGAGACTCCCGCCGGGCCGCAGAGATGCCGCGGCCGCCATTCACGACTCTGGCCGCAAAGTCTGCCTGGCTTATGCGACCGTAACCGGCAGCAGAACCCTCCCGTCGGGCGACCGTGACAACCGATTCCACCGGTGGATTCGGACTTTATTCACGGAGGGATGATTCATGGCTTCGCTGTTCCGAGGAATCCCTGCATACGGAACATTCCGCTCGCTGCTGGCTGCCCTGGCCGTGGCGGGCTCTGCCGATCAATTGGCGGCTCGACAGCCGTCGGCTTTGGAGACAAGGCCCGACACCAGCGTGCTCCTGCCCCACGGCGCCGGCAATGACTCGTCGCTAACCTGGGATCACCCGAGCCATGCGGACGGCGGCCACGCCTTCGCCGGTGACGAGGGCGTCGTGATCGAGTCTGGCGACGAATGGGCCGTCGGCTGCTGCGGTAACCCGGCTTGCACCGGATGCCGCAGCGCCGGTACCGAATGCTCACCGACCGGCGGCAACTCCTGGTTCAACGCCGACTGCGAACCGGCCGGCATCGTACAGCGGATCACAAAGGCCTCCGACGCATGCTGGATCGGCCGAGTAGACGCCCTGATCCTGTGGCGGAACGCACCACCAGACCGGCCACTCATCAATAACGGCCTTGTCGCGGGCCCGCTGCTCAACGCCAACGGAATGGATAGCACCGCCGCTGCCGGTCCGCGGTTCTCCCTCTTCCGGGTCAACAACACCACGGGCCACGCGATCGAGGCAACCTACCTGCGGGCAGCCAACTTCCGCAGCATCCGGCCGCTGGCGGCGGTGAGCCCAAGTTATACGCTCGCCGCACCCGGTATCTACGGCAACGACTCGCTGACCTTCGACTCGGGCAACGCCAACCTTGGCAGCCGGCTGCAGAGCTTCGAACTCAACCGCCACCACTGCCACGGCCAGTTCGTGCGGTTTCTCGCCGGCTTCCGCTGGATCGAGTGGCAGGAGCAGTTCACGCTCCAGGGCTCTGCGGCGGGCGGAACCAACGACTTCTACCAGACCAACTGCTTCAACGACCTCTACGGCGGCCAGATCGGCCTCGACGCCAATCTGCTGGCCACCTCCTGGATCCGGTTCGACGGCCTGATCAAGGCGGGGGTGTTTTACAACAACGCCGTCCAGTCGTCGGAGTACACGACGAACGCCTCGGTCAACCCCGGCACGGCGACGGTCGCTGTGGCCGAGTCGCCGCTGAGCGGCGCCTTCGCCGGGGAGGTCGGCTTCACCGCCGTCATGCCGCTCGCCCGCAACGTCGACTTCCGCCTGGGCTACTTCGGGCTCTGGCTCTCCGGCATCGCCCAGCCCACCCAGCAACTCTCTGGGCAGCAGCTCACGCCGGGCCAGCCGCCGGAGGGCACGATCAACGCCAACGGTGGCGTGGTGCTGCAGGGCGTGAGCCTGGGCCTCGAAGGCCGTTGGTAGGCCGCTCCAAAGACGACGATGTTTCCGCCACGCTGGGCGGGCCTGACAACGGGCCCGCCCCGCGTCACAATTGCGGGCATGACCACCGCTGATCTCCGCATCGTCTCGCTCCTTCCCGCCGCCACCGAAATCGCCTGGGCACTGGGCCTGGGCGACCGCCTCGTCGGCCGATCCCACGAATGCGACTGGCCGGCCGAGGCCACATGCTTGCCCGCGCTCACCTGCCCGCGGGTGGATCCCGACGCGAGCAGCCACGAGATCCACGAGGCCGTGGGGCGGGCGGTCACCGCCGAGCCGGGCACCTCGACGGCGATCTTCGACCTCGATATCGACGGCCTGGCCGCCCTCGAGCCCGACGTGATCCTCACGCAGGCCACCTGCGACGTCTGCGCCATCGCCGGCGACGACGTGGCCCAGGCGGTCCGGCGGTCGGAACATGTCTGCCATGTCATCTCGCTCTCCGCCACGTCGCTCGTTGGCCTCTGGGCCGACATCCTTACCGTGGGCCGCGAAACGGGCCGGATCGCCCAGGCTCGCGAACTGATTGCCAGGCTCCAGGCCCGCTGCCACTCGGTGGACTACCGCGTCAGGTCGCTGGCTCACCGCGGGGCACCGCGGCCGCGTGTGGCCGTGATCGAGTGGCTTGACCCGCCGATGGCCGCAGGCAACTGGGTGCCGGAACTCGTGCGGTTGGCCGGCGGCGAGGATTGTCTGGGCCACCCCGGCGAGCATTCCCACTGGATCGACTGGCCGGCGGTGGCCAAAGCGAATCCAGACATCGTGATCCTGGCTCCCTGCGGCTTCACGCTTGACCGCATCGTGGCAGAAGCCAACTCGCCGACTGTGCAGCCGCACCTAGCCGCACTGCGGGCGGCGGGTGCGCAAACGATCTGGGCGGTGGATGGCCATCACCTCTTCAACCGTCCCGGCCCGCGGCTCGTCGATTCGCTCGAGGTGCTCACCGAGATCCTGCACCCTGGGACATCCCGGTTTCCAGCCACCTCCCGGTTCGCACGGCGGCTCTTCCCGTAGCCCGGTTCCTCCGGACCCGGGTCAGCGTTGACATCGCCTCCCAACAGTGATCCGGTCACGGCGTGCCCAGACTACGGCTGACAGAGCACAACTCTCGTCCGGTCATGCCTCCCGGGCCTACAGGTCGCCGGGCTTGAGTCCCTTCCGCGCGGCGTTAAACCCGAACGGCGTTGGCTCAAATGTGCCCACCACGTCCACGCACGACTCCTCCGTGATTTTTCCCTCGAGGCCCGTCGCCCAGTAGACCGCGTTCACGAGCATCCGCCGCGTGCCCTCGGCTACCATGTCGGTCGACGAGCCCATCGTGGTCGTGAACACTCGGCCGCTCGGGCCCCCGTCGATTCGATAGGTCTTCGTCCAGGCGACCGGCATCATCGGGTCGTTCTTCTTGCCTTCGACCGGCTCGGCATCGGCCGTCATCCCGGTGAGCACCTGCCCGAGGACGAGCGGCTTCGAGTCGCCCGGCAAGGGCAGACGCACACCGTACACGTCGGTCGGCCCCCAGATCTCGCCGTCGGCGATCCCGCGGAGGATCGGGTGGTCTTTGGCGTCGGCGGCGATGATCCCGCGGGTGCTCTCCTTGCCGTGGTGACCGTGGTGACTGATCCACTTCTCGCCGAGCACGAGCCGGCCGAAGCCGTCGGCCCAGTCCTTCTTCTCACCTCCGTAGCCATTGCCATAGTGGGCGTAGGCACGGTCCTTGGGGATGTTGAAGGCGTGGGTGGCCGTCCGCATCCCGATCACAGGCTTGCCGGCCCGCACGAAGTCGTCGATGTGCTTCATCTGCTCGTCAGGCAGGTTACGAAACCGCGTAGCGATCACCATTAGGTCGGCCTTTGCGAGCGACTCGAGACCCGGGATGTTCGTCTGTTCGTTGGGGCTGATTTCCCCGGTGGCGGGATCGATTGCGTAGAGTGCTGTGCAGTCGAAGCCGTGGTGTGCGGCCAGGATCTTGGCCAACTGCGTGACTGCTTCCTCGCTGCGGTATTCCTCGTCGCCGCTGACGAGCACAACATGCTTGCCCTGTCCCGGCCCCTCACCGCCGGGCAGCGAGAGCCAGGCATCGGCGGCCGCCATGGGCCGGAGTGCGGTCAGGCTGAGCGTGCACAAGACCAGGAGCGAGTGCGGAAGTCGGTGCATGCGGTTCTCCAGGCATTCTGGGAGGAATCGAGTCGGATGACTGGGAAGTGTTGCACGAATCGTGGGCCGCTCGCAATCCACGGGGCTAGGGATTCGACACGGCCTGTTTCGCGAGCTATTACTGATGGGCTGGAGCAGGTCATCGCTCCCCCATCCGCCCACCACTGAGCGATCGCGTGAACGTTTCTCGTCGTCCTCTGTTCCCGACCGGCCCCGCCATCGATCCCCGCTGGCTGGCGGCGGCGGCGTTGCTTGTGTTCCTTGGGGCCGGCTTGGCCCGCGGCATCTACACAGTGGGCCCAGAGAGCGTGGGGGTGATCCAGAGGTTTGGCCGGTTCATCGGCACGGTCGGGCCCGGGTTGCGGTTCAAGCTTCCCTTCGGGATCGACACGGTCACGATCGTGCCGGTCAAGCGGCAGTTGAAGATGGAGTTCGGGTTTGGCACGGCCCGGGCTACCGACCTGAACCAGCTTGCCTCCGAGCCCGAGCGGGAGAGCGACATGGTGACTGGCGACCTCAATGCCGCCCACGTCGAGTGGGTCGTGCAGTACGAGATCAGCGACCCCGAGGCGTTTCTGTTCAACCTCCGCGATCCCGGTCCCACGCTGCGGTCGCTCACCGAGAGCGTGATGCGGGAGGTGGTGGGTGATCGCACGGTCGACGAGGTGCTCACGATCGGCCGGCAGGGCATCGAGAGTGAGGCGATCGTCCGGCTGACGACGCTCGTGCAGGACCTCAAGATGGGCATGCGGGTGCAGCAGGTGCAGCTCAAGAGCGTCCAGCCGCCGGCCGGTGTGCAGGTCTCGTTCGACGAGGTCAACCGCGCCCAGCAGGAGCGGGAGCAGATGATCAACCAGGCCAATGGCGAATACAACAAGGTGGTGCCGCGGGCCAGTGGCGAGGCCCAGAAGATGCTCAGCCAGGCGGAGGGCTACGCCGTCCGCCGAGTGAACGAGGCCGAGGGCGACGCGGCTCGCTTCCGGGCCCTGCTCGAGGAATACGAGAAGGCGCCGGAGGTGACGCGGCGGCGGCTCTATCTCGAGACGATGGCCGAACTTCTGCCGCGGCTTGGAGGCACGATCGTGCTCGACGAGGAAGCGAAGCAACTCCTGCCGCTGTTGAATCTCGGCGGAGCTGCTGCCGCCCGGGGGAGGGCCGCCCCATGAGCCCCTTGCCCATCAACCATCCGTTGGTCCGGTTCCTCAGGCAGTTTGCTGAGATTGTGATCTCGCCGCTCGGGGGCGTGCTGCTCGTTGCGGCGGCCGTGGTGATCTTCGGCTGCGCCTACACGGTGGACCAGACCGAACAGGTGGTAGTCACCCAGTTCGGTCGTCCAGTGGGGCAGGCGATCAATGCCAACACGAGCACGAGTATTTCGGGCCCTGGGCTCCACTTCAAGATCCCGTTCGTGCAGGCGGCCAACCGGTTCGACAAGCGGATCCTCTCCTGGGACGGCAATCCCTCTGAGATGACCACCCGCGACAAGCTCTATGTGGTGGTCGAGACCTTCGCCCGCTGGCGGATCGTCGATCCGCTCGTCTACTTCCAGAGCCTGCGGGACGAGCGGAGTGCGCTCTCGCGGATCGACGACATCATCGGCAGCGAGACGCGGAACGTGGTGGCCCGCCACGACCTGATTGAGATCGTCCGTTCCGACAAGAATCGCAAGGCCGACCGTGACGCCACGCTCGGGGAAGCCGAAGGGCTCGTGGGCACGCTGCCACCGATCGAATTTGGTCGGCGGGAACTCGAGCGGCAGATCCTGCAGGCGGCGGCCCCCAAGATGGGCATCTGGGGCATCGAACTGCTTGATGTTCGCGTCAAGCGGCTCAACTACAAGCGGGGTGTGATCGAGAAGATTTACGACCGGATGGTGTCTGAGCGGCTCCAGATCGCGGAGCGGTTCCGCTCGGAGGGGGCCGGCGAGGCGGCCAAGATCGAGGGCCGCAAGGAGCGAGACCTCGAGCGAATCCAGTCGGAAGCCTATCGCACGGTGCAGGAGATGCAGGGTGCCGCCGACGCGAAGGCCTCTGCCGTCTATGCCTCGGCCTATGGCTCGAGCCCGTCCGCCTCCGATTTCTACACCTTCCTCAAAACGCTCGACACCTACAAGGCAACGCTCGGTAGCGACACGACGGTTGTGCTGACGACCGACAGCGATCTGTTCCGGCTCTTCAAGCGGGTGGGCGACCCGCCGGCCCGGGACGACGGTCCCTAACGCGACAGCCGGCCGAGGCGAGCACGGGAATCGGAGTTTCGCCCCCCCGGGCGAGGTGCTAGTCTGTCAGGGTTCCGCCCACCCTGCCGTTCGGAGAGACATCATGCGTTCCGGCAATCCTGTGCTCAACGCAAACACCTTCGAGAGCTTCGGGCTTCCCGGCCGTGAGGTAGCAGCGGCTGCGACTGGGGCGATGACCGTCACCGGCACGGTCCACAAGACGCTGTTTCTCCTCGCGCTCGCCTTCGGTACGGCCTGCTTCACCTGGTCACGAACCTTCGCGCTGGTCGAGGCAGACCCAACCGCGGCGGTCGGCTCGGTTGCCCCCTGGGTGTTTGGCGGGGCGATCGCGGGGCTCGTCACGGCGCTGGCGATCTGCTTCAAGCAAACCTGGGCGCCAACGCTCGCCCCGGTCTACGCGTTGGCACAGGGGCTCTTCCTGGGGGGCATCTCTGCCGGCTTCGAGGCCCAGTATCCCGGCATCGTGGTTCAGGCGGTGGGCGGCACGTTTGGGACAATGCTCTGCCTCCTGTTGGCGTATCAGTCGGGTCTGATTCGGGCCACCGAAAACTTCAAGCTCGGCGTCGTGGCGGCGACGGGGGGGATCCTGGTCGTGTACCTCGTCGCGTTCGTGGCAGGGCTATTTGGCTTCTCGCTATTTTCATCGCTCTTTGGCAGCGGCCTGCTTGGGATCGGCTTCAGCCTCGTCGTGGTGACGATCGCGGCTCTCAATCTCGTGCTCGATTTCGACTTCATCGAGCAGGCCGCCGAGCGGGGGGCGCCGAAGTATCTCGAGTGGTATGGGGCCTTCGCGCTGATGGTGACGCTCGTCTGGCTGTATCTCGAGATCCTCCGCCTGCTATCGAAGCTCAACAGCCGTCGCTAGCGACTCGGGCAGGCATGCCGTACAACGGACTGGCTCGGGCCCGTAGCTCAGCGGTTAGAGCAGGGGACTCATAATCCCTTGGTCGTGTGTTCGAATCACACCGGGCCTAGTTGTTTTTTGCTGATTGTCGGAGAAGACAAAGTCCTACGCCCAAACCCACGCCCAAACTCAGGCGGGCTTGGAAGGGGACGCGGGCAGCCCGCTGGCAATCCGCCCCGGTGAGACTGGACCCGCTCTAGCGGCTCGCCGAGGTGTGTGAGAATCTGCCGGATGGGCCCCAGCTCCGTGATGAACGCGATCAGCCGAATGTCGCCGCCGCACCCCGGGCACTCAAGCGGAAACTCCTCACCCACCCGGGCCATGAGCTTGGCCCAGGCGACCCGTGAGGTGTCGTGCGAGTGGGGCTTTTGATTCGGATTCGCGTCACAGCAGCCTCCCGTGGCGTGACCGTCGTTTCCATGCCCGCTAGCCGTGGCCTCGCGCCGCTTGCCGATGTTGCCTTTTGTCATGCGCCGTTACGGCCCGCCTCAGCCTGTGATTCAACGCAAACACCACGTGGTAGCGATGCCGATGCTTCCGCGGCGGCGGGACGAGATCGGCGAGCCGGTCGAGGAACTCGGGGCTGCGTGAGTTCGACGCCGCCGCTGGCTCCCGGCCGAGTGGATTTTCGGCCGCGGCCGGGCCCGACTCAGGCCAAGCGTGATCCACCGATCCTGGCGTCCACGGACACACTGGCTTCGGCGGATACTCGCTTGCAGGTGCAAAAAATGACGAACGAACACGCAGCGACCATGAACGAACACGGGAAACGTGATCATTTGGGGGAGCGGCCATCCGCCGCGTATCATGAGTGCACGACCGTGCACGACTCGGATTTGGGTTTGGAACTGGTCACGCCACCAAGGCCGAGGATGCCCGGGCTATTCCGCCGAACGCTCGTTGCAGCCCCTCGTTTCTCGCACGTCATGCCCGACACCGCTCCTCATCCGCCCCGCGATCAGCATGAGGAGTTTGCCAACACGCTCACGCACGCCGCCGGGGTGGTGCTCAGCGTGGCCGGCGGGGTCGCCTTGCTGTCGAGCCGTACCCACTGGACCGTCGCGGTGGCCTGCGGCCTGTACGCCCTCACGCTCGTGGCGACGTACGCGGCGTCCGCCCTCTCCCACGGCGTGCAGAGGCCCGACTGGAAGCATCTGCTCAGCGTCTGGGACCAGGGCGTGATTTTTCTGCTCATCATCGGCACGTACACCCCGTTTCTCGTGGCGTACCTCCCCGCGGCATGGACAATGCCCGTGCTCGTGCTGCTGTGGGGAGCAGCCCTTCTTGGCTTCGCCTCGAAGGTGCTTGTGCGGCACCGCATCGATCACACGTTCACTCCGCTCCCGTATGTGGCCCTCGGCTGGCTGCCGGCGATGATTCTCACCCCGTTCGTGCCGCTGGCCTGCCTGGCGTGGATGGCCCTCGGGGGCGTGCTCTACACCGTGGGCGTGATCTTTCTTGTGCTCGATCACCGGGTGCGATACTTCCACGCCGCCTGGCATCTGTTTGTGCTGGGGGGCAGCACCTGCCACTACTTCGCGGTTCTCTCGTTCGTCGTACTGCCGGGCCGAACCGCGTAGGCGGGCCGAGATTGAATCATTGGCGGCCCTTTCATCAATCGGCGAGAGCTGACACAAGCGGCCCAAAGTCTGATACCGGCCATCACAGACTCCCGTGAAGCCAGGAACCTACAGCACCACCGTGGGAAGGTAGCCCACGGGATCGCTAACAGTTGCCGTCGCGGCGGCCGTCGCGACGTCTGCGGCGACCGCGAAACGCCCACCAGCTGCCAACCGCCCCCATGGCAAGCAGGGCCAGCAGGCTCGGCTCCGGCACCACGCTGATCGTGAAGGCATTGTTCGTGGAGGTGGGGTTGAGGCCCACAACGACCGAGGCGAGCTGCGTCGGGCTCGATCCGGTGGTAACGAGCATCGCCTTCCAGACGTCAGCGCCGATCGTCGAGCCACCATCCACCGTGTTGGGCAGGTTTTAAACCCGCTCCGGACGGCCGGGCCGCTCCTCCCGAGGCTCACGAGTCGCTCACCAGCCGGAAGACCGTTGCGGAAGTGCCATTGACCGGGCTGTATACCCTTTCGGAAACACAGCGTCTCCGGAACCACAGCGTCGTCACGGTATCGGGGTGCCATCTCGTGATGGGCTCGATCCGAGAGGTCGAAACCTCGGGCGAGTTGCCTCGGTTCCCCGCCATGCCCCGACATCTAAGAGGGAGTTCTTCGGGGAATTTCGTGGCACGGTTTGGCGGATTCCGGACCGGCGCTGGCCTAGGTTGGGGGGATGGAAACACTAGCCACCCACTACGCCCGACTGCTGGGACCGACGACTCCTGGCGGGTTGAGGCAGTTGACCTGCGGCTCGAGGATCGCCGAGTCGAAATCCGCTTGAAGCACGTCGGCTCGGGTGTGATCTGTCCTGACTGCGGCCGCGGCTGTGGCCTTGCTGATCATGCCGATGAACGGCGTTGGCGGCACCTCGACACCATGCAGTTCACAACGGAGCTGGTAGCCCGACTTCCTCGATGCCGCTGCCCAGAGCACGGCGTGAAAACGACGCCTGAGCAGCGGCACCAGCTCTGGCTCTTCAACAAGTCCAACCGCTCATGGAAGCAGCGCCGCAGGTTCGCAGCCATCCGCCGCAACGGGCCAAAAAAGGCCCGAGCCTGGGCAATTAAGGAGGAGTTCCGCTGGTTCTGGCGACATGTCTATTCCACGAGTGCCGAAGCGTTCTTCAATCGGTGGTACGCGTGGGGAGCAAGGAGCCGCCTCAGGCCGGTGGTCAAGGTGGCCAAGATGCTCAAGCGGCACCTCCCGAATCTTCTGAGCTACTTCCTCTATCGAATCACGAATGCCACGAGTGAAGGCTTCAACAGCGTGATCCAAGGTCGGCGAGGAGGCTTTTCACCTTTTGCTCAATCAGGTCACGAACGCCCCTGAACTCCTCGGGGGCCATGTCACGCGGGTCCGGAATCTTCCAATCCACGCGCTTGTCGGCCTGGACGAGCGGGCATTCATCGCCGCAGCCCATTGTTACGGCGACGTCCACGTGTTGCCCATTGAACTCGTCCAGCCCCTTCGAGGCGTGCGTGGCCAGATCGTAGCCCAACGCCTTCATGGCCTCGACGGCTTTCGGATTCACCCTTCCCGAGGGCTTTGAGCCGGCGCTCTCGGCCTTGATTCGACCGGCACCGTGTATGCGGGCAAAGGCCTCCGCCATTTGGCTCCGATTTGAGTTTTCAACGCATACGAACAGAACACGCTTCATTCTCGGCTCCAAACGACAGACGGCAGGTAACTTCATCATACCGCCCGTGCTGGCTCAGCGGATGATCGGGGACGGGAGCGGATGAAGCTCGCCCGCGCTCGGCCGCGGGCGGTTAAGGCCGTGCCCATCTGGCCGAGAGAAGTTCGGGGTTACCCACCGGTCCGACAAAGCAACCCTTTTCTTCGAAATGCCTGGATGATCGGGTGAGTCATCTGGTTTCTATGTTCAGGTAGGCTCGTTCGGTTGGACTGGTCGGACTGTTCGCAACTCTCACCTGGGAGAAACGCATCGATGGGTTTCCGGCTGATTTTCGATTACAAAGTCAGGCATGAACGAAGTCGATCAGCTGCTGGCAGAGCACGCGCCGTGGGCCAGTCGCGATCTCACGTGGCGGCTCACACCGCTCGAGAGCTTCCTCTGGCTCGACGACCGCCCCGAGTTTCCGCTGCTCTTCCGGGTTGACCTGCGGTTTGAGGGAGAGATCGATCCGGAGGCGATGCGGGAAGCCTATCGGTTTGCGGTCGGCCGGCACCCGCTGCTGCGGTCGACGATCCGGGTCGACCGAGGAGTTGCCACGTGGCAGGCTGCCGCGACCGGCTGGCAGGAAATGGCGGTGTTGTCAGGAGCATTGAGCGATGAGCCGTGCATGGAGTGGATCGATCTGACGGCGGAGCCTGGTCTGCGGGGCTGGCTGCGGCAGACCGACACCGGCTGGGACGTGCGGCTGCAGTTTCACCATGCCTGCTGCGACGGGCAGGGGGCGCGGATGTTCATCCAGGATCTCGTGATGGCCTATGCCGTCTTGCTGAATTGCTGTGAGCACACCACGCCGTTCCTGCCGATCGACGTGTCCCACCTCGACCGCCGGGGGCAGTTCACCGGTCCTGGTGCGGTCATCACGCACCTCCGGCGAATGCGAAGCACACTGCGGCTTCTGGTGCCCCAGCCGCGGCCGACGGCCGCGAGCCATGCGGCAGTGGCGTCAGACCGACGGCCTCGCCGAGGTCTGCCCGCCGCCCTCCAGCCCACCGGCCTGTGTAGCCACACCTTCGAACCGGAGGTCGTGTCGCGGCTCCAGGATGCCCAGGGGCTCGACGGAGCAAGCTTCAACGACGTCGCGGTGGCGATCCTCTTCAGGGTGCTCGGTCGTTGGCAGCGGGCCCACGGGATGTCCGTCCGGTCGTGGGTCCGGATCACGGTGCCCGTCGACCTTCGCTCCCGCGAGGACGAACGGTTGCCGGCGTCAAACCGCTACACCTACCTGTTTCTCAACCGCCGGGTGGGAGCCTGTAGCGACTGGTCTGGCTTGCTCGCCGGCGTGCAGGCCGAACTTCAGGCGCAGCGGCAGTCGCGGGAAGGGTTGTGCCTGCTGGCGATGCTGGGGATCGTGACCCGCTGGCCGCGGCTGCTTCACTGGGTCTTGCGGCAGCCATTGTGCTTTGCAACGGCGGTCCTCACCAACCTGAGCGATCCCTCGCGCCGACTCCGCAAACGGCTGCCCGTCGATGCCGATGGGTTCTTTTGGTTGGCCGGTGCCCGTTGCCATGACGTGCGGGTGGTCACGCCGCCACTTCGCCCCAAAACCCACTGGGGTGTGGGGCTGGTCGAATACGCCGGTCGGCTGACGGTGCTCTTGCGGTACGACGCCACCACCATCGATGCCCAGACAGCCGAACGGGTCAAGAACGAGTTTGTGGAGGCCCTGTCTGATTGGCTGATGCGTCATTGAGCCTGTGCCGCACGCAGCCGGGCCCGCACGCACCCCTTTTGGCGGCAGTCTTTCCCCGTCGCGGTATGAGCGTTGCGACTCGCTCCTTATCGGCCGCTGCCCACCCGTCGACCGCTCACCGAATCACTGGTGATGCTCTTGGCCTTTGGCGAGCCGAAGTTGTGTTCGATCGCGAACTTGGACATCCGCAGAAGGGTGTCACGGTCCAGACGGGGGCAGGGAATGTCGCCAGCAAGCTGATCGGTATGCCGGCTATCGAAGATGGGGTCGGTGCGGAAATACCGCTGGTAGATGTCGAGTTGCACGCGGAGGTGATCGGCGAACCACTGTTCGTCGCAGATGTCGGGAGAGTCCGGCGGAGCAGCCTCGGAATAGGTCTCGACGGCTTCCTGTGTGATGGTAGCCACGAAATCCATGGTCAGCGGTTGGGGGTGGGTGAGGTGGAAGGTGCGTCCCCAGGCAGTCGGTGTGTGAATACAGCGGTTGATCACCGCGGAAACCCAATCCACAGGCACGAAGTTTTTGCGGGCGGCCGGGTCGATGCCCAAAAGTGAGAGCAGGGCGGGGCCGCTGGTCGAACCGAGCGGCACCCGGGTCAGCAGGGTGTGGCTGAGTCGCAACCCGGCATAAAAGCCGTGATAGGTTGACGTGTAGCTCGTCACAGAGTCACCGACGATGATCGAGGGGCGGTAGATCGTGACCGTGTCGACGTGGGTGGCGGCCCGGACCAACTTCTCGGCCTCGGCCTTACTCCGTTCGTAGTCGTTGCCGTATTCCTGTCCCATGTCGAGCTCGTGCTCGAACACCGTGGTCGACCGGAGGCCGGCCACGTAGGCGGTGGAAACATGGTGGAGATGCCTGATGCCCGTGGCCTCGACGAGACTGAGCACGGCAGCGGTGCCACCCACGTTGGTCTGCCAGGGCTCGGAGGC
>Ga0210003_1000880_pt1 | contig 26965 bp, 46 predicted proteins | sample LantaG_FD_182804 | JGI IMG/M metagenome (GOLD analysis project Ga0210003, IMG submission 182804) | Deep subsurface microbial communities from Baltic Sea to uncover new lineages of life (NeLLi) - Landsort_02402 metaG (SPAdes) (version 2) | ecosystem: Environmental > Aquatic > Marine > Oceanic >... | reverse complement strand
ATTCTCAGTTCTATGTCCGCAAAAAGACTGCTATAGAGTCTCCTGATGTCCAATTAACGGAACCCTACATGTATTCTACGCCTGATTCAGGTGTGACTAATTACTATATGCAGATGGGTATGCGTTGTATGGTTTGTTTTGATGGGTTAACTCAAGGGAATATTAGATATTCACATAACTTAAATTCTCAAACTGATTCTCCTGCCGGAGTCGTGCTTAATGGTGATGGAAGTTATACTTTAAATTTTACTAATTCAATGCCATCAGTAAATTATATTGTAACAGGAACAGCTATGAGATATACAACTGGTGGTCCATTGGTGAATGTTGGTGTTCAAGCTAATACAGCATTTGCAAACTCATTAGATAAAGATTGGGTAAGACTTGAGTTTAGACGAAGTGATACAGATGCAATAGTGCAGCCAGGAAGAGCTATGATAATGATTTGTGGAGGTTAAGTGCCAATATTTGAAATCTCAGGCTTTAACACAGGTATATCAAGAGCAGGAGTAACCTTTCTTGAACCTGCCGACTCTTTCTCAGAGGTTATTGATGGTTTCGTAAATAGGCAGAAGCTTCAATCTAGACTAGGTTTCCAAGAGTTTGCGACAGGTGGAATAGGTGGATATCCCGTAGTCGCCTCTAAAGGCATTGTAGGCTCTTGTCAGCTAGTTACTGCTGAGAACGTGGGTAACTCTGCCAATCTAGCCGAACAGACCTTCACGCTTGCTCTAGTGCCTATTAAAGAATCTTACATGATAATCAATGTCACGGATTCTGGATTAGGGGCCAAACAGATCAAGGCTAAATATAATGGTACAGGTTGGGATTTCTCAGGGAATTATGTAGTTGGCACGAATACGATTAATAGCACGACTGGCGCTGTTGTAGTCACATTTGACGCAATATTGACTGGTGGAGATGCGATTACTGTTACTTATCAATCCACTGTTGATAATAGTCTCACAGCAGCAGCAGCAGCTCAACAATCTTTTACGATACCTAAAACGAATCTAGTTAGAAACCATGTGATCGTTACTCAGGGTGCTAAAGAAGTTAATATTTTTGCTGCTCCAAAAGCAGGGACTAGCACAGCTACCGCAGTATACACCTTTTGCTTAAGAGGTATCCCGCTTGATCTATCTGATATCACTATTAGTGTTGCGGACTCAGTATTGGGGGCTAAAGAGATTGTAGCTTCTTATTCTGGTGGATGGTCTTTCTCAGGAGATTATAATGCCGGCGGTACGAATACTGTTGATGAAACCACAGGAGCGGTAACCGTAACTTTCGATGTACCATTAACTGGTGGAGACGCTATCAGTATAGATTATTTCAATAATGATGGAATCATCTTAACAGGCAATGTTGACAGTACCTTAAATAACTCGCTTAACTGGAATACAGGGGTCGCGTTGGTTGGTTTTGATGCGGCATTAACAGCTAATCCACTAGAATTGATCTATGAGTATTATCCCTCTCTTAGAGTAATGGGTATCTTCGAATATATAGCAGACAATGAAATTAAAGAATTACTCACATTTGACAAAGACTATCTTTATCGTTTTGATGAAACTACGAATACTCTACAGCAGGTTCTTTCTACGAGTGATGATCCTATTACTACTTTTGGGATAACAGGTAATGATGACTATGTAAGTGGTACGGATTATCCTGATAAAGTCTTTAATGCTCGCTTCGTATTCACAGGTAAAGGAATGACTGATGTCTATTTCTTTGATGGATATGGAATTAAACGATTCACTAATGCGGTAGATAATACAGACTATCAAGCATTCGGATCTCCTTCTGAGGTCTTAACTAGAGCAAAGCATGTCTTTTTCTTTGGAGAAAGACTTAACTTCCTAGTTCCAGTGCTAGATGGAATACTTTACCCTCAAGGCTTACTTTTCTCGGCCATTAGAGATAGCTCAGGTAAAGGGGATAAGTTTAATACTTCAGGAGCAGGATTAATTAACCTAGATACTCGTGACTACATCTCTGGATGGGGAAAGGTTGAGGATAGGGTCTTAATAACGCTATATGAATCCGAATGGGTCATTGATAAATCCTCAGATAACTTTAATCCGTACATTCCAAGAGAGATATCCTCAGTATTCGGTACTGATGCTGATTTCGCGACTGTAGTGAGATCTTCTAAGGCTGAATCTTTAGGAAAACTAGGTGTTATTGATACCGATTTAAGTACGACAATTCGAGTAGATGACAATATTCCTTATTTTACGAGGGATGAGGTAGATCCTGATGATATTGATTTAACCTATGGTGGATATGATGAGGATAACAGTCAGACTTTATTCTCCTATAGAAGCAATGAAGGGCCAATAGCAGATACTCAGGATAGGGTGCTAACCCATAACTGGAATGAAAAGTCCTGGTCAGTATTCCTACAAAGGTTCTCGTGCTATGGTCGCTCTGAGGCAGGAACAATACTAGCTATGAATCAGATTGATGAGAACATCAAAGATGAATGGATAGCTATGGATACTACTGAAGAAATCATGAATAAACTTGGCCTTACTAAGTCATTCAAGAAGACTTTAGCAGGGGATGATAATGGATTCGTTTACCATATCAATGTGGATTATGATGACTATACCAATAGAATATTTGACATAACAAGTGCTAGTTCCGCAGTGCTAACGCTAGATGAACACGCCTTTCAGGTGGGTGATAATGTTAAGATCGAACAGGTAGAAGGCATGCTAAATGCTAATGAGGAGAATGGAATTAATTCTTCTGCTAGTGGAAAAGCTTTCTATACCGTCACAGCAATATCTGAAGCTGACAGTACAGTGACTATTAATCATATCACTTCTGATCTTACCGCGTACAGTACGGGTGGTCTGATATCCAAGACTATAGACTTCTCGGCTACTCTCAATGAGTTTAATCCTTGGAGGGATAAAGGGTATCAATGCTACCTAAAAGAGATCGAGTTTTATTTAGAGAATAATGGAGCAGGGTTGCTCGTAGATATCTCGGATAGTAACACTCCAGGAGCATATATAAATAAAGTGAAAATTGAACCTTTAAATAGTGCTAAAGCCAACGAATATGTTAAGTTACAAATTGAAAATGTAGCAGACTTCCATACGATAAAGATGACTCAGCTTTCCAAAAGCAATCAAGTAATCATTAAGTCGATAAGGATTCTAGCTGAACAGGGAGGGTTTACGAATGACTAGCATACCAGAAGAGTATCCTTTTGCAGCTTTAGAAGAGGATAACCTAGAGAAACTTGTTAAAGATTTAAATGATATGTATCGGTTACTAGCTAGAGCTATTAATCTTAAGCCTGATGTCCTTGCTCGACTTGATTCTAGTGGAGCAGGTATAGATGGACAGACGACAGATACAGCCTATCCGATAGGTACTATCAACGTGAATCAGACAACAGATTTAGTAGAAGTATTAACCCAACATCCTACACCACAGTCAGTAACTTGGATAACAGTAAGTTAAAGGAATTATTATGCCACCGGCAGTTATAGCAGCACTAATAAGTGCGATGGGATCAGTAGCAGGAGGAGTACTTAATAGAGATCAAGGTTCCCCACTTACTCAAACCCAAGATAAACAGAACAATATTATTGATTTAATAATGCAAGCAATAGAAGGTCAAGGCCCGTTAGCAGGACTCGTGCAGGGTGATGAGGATGCTTTTAAGAAGTCAGTATCTGATCCATTGATGAATCAATTTAATAACCAGACAGCTCCTAATATTCAGCAGTCTTTTATCAAGAATAGACTCCAAGGCGGTACAGGGCTTGATGATGCCTTGGCACGATCAGGGATAGATGTTCAGGATAATATCAATAGCCAATTCATGAACTTTCAGCAGCAAGGTAATAATAATCTAATTAACCTTCTTCAGAATGCTTTAGGGGCTAATGCTAACGTAGCTACTCCTGGACAAAGTGCGTTGCAGGGTGGAGCTTCTGAACTGATAAACTTTTTATCGAAGTTTGATTCTTCTAAGTTATTTGGTAGTGGAAGTGGAAATAATGTAGATGATTTGACAGGAGGATTAAACAGATCAGGGAATAAAGGAAACTTCACTGGGTCATCAACAGGTTTAAGTAGAACTGGAAATAAAGAGGACTTCGGAAGATGAGTACTTTAGGTGGGAACTTTGCAGAGAACGCAAATAGACAGATTCAAGGATTTGCAGACCAAGATACGCTTGATAGCATCTTAAAGCGAAGCCAGAACACTAATGCTAATATTGATGACTTATTGTTTCAGGTAATGAATATCCATGATCCTACTAGAAGAGCAGCAGGGACTAATATTTTACAGAATCGTCAGAAGAGGAATCAAGAAAATCAAAAATTAGTGACAGAGAAAACAGAAGTTAATCGTGTTCTAAATTCAGATGATCCTCTGCGTGAATTAAATAAATCCAATTTACCTTTAGATACGAAGGTTAAACTTGGAAAACATATCAATGAACAAATGCTTCTAGGTGGGATCAGTAATAAACAACCTATTCAAAATCAACAAAATAATATAGCAGAAAATGTTGGCTCTCCTTTAGAAGAACCTCAATCATCTCCGGAAGAAATAGAGCAAGAGTCTATTGAGACAGGAATAGTAAGAACGACACCCGAACAAGTTAAAGAAGCTATTGCAGTCACACAGCCAATTAATAATCCTGCATTATCAAGACCAAGTTATATTTTAGCTGATGGAAGTATGGATCTTACACAGGCTTCAGCTTCAGAATTGCCAAAACTAGCTCAAATTTATCCTAAAGCAGTAGATGCAGAGAATAAACGAAGAGACAGGTTACAAAAATCATTTATAGATAGAAGAAAGTTTGCTAGTGAGAGAGCTTTACCATTTATGAAAGAAATGGATGATCTTCAGAATAGTTTACTGGTGCAAGAAGATGCAGGAAATCTAATGATGTCTGCTTCTAAAGGTGGAAACTTAGGCTTCTTTTCTAGAGATAGCTTGGCTCAAATGGTTCCAGATAGATTTAAAGGAGCATTTAGAACAGGTGAAGGGCAATTATTTATTACAGCAGGTAAAGAATGGCTTATAGGAGATATTCCTAAAGCCGGACCTAGACCTAATATGTGGATCGAACAACAGATATCTGGTGCATTACCAACGATTGGCACATCGAAAGAATCTCAACAGATAGCAGCAATAGCAAAACTAGCTAATACAAGTGTTGGTAGAGAAAAAGTTAGAATCGCTAATCAAGTAGCAGATGAGGAATTTCGATTAAATGGTTTTTATCCTCATAATATTTCTAATATAGTTAATGAAAAACTCAAGCCAGTAGCTCAAGGAATCCAAGATAGATTGTCGTATGATATTGGAGTACTTGTTGAACAGGAAAAAGGCATTGATAAACTTAGAGAAGAAGTACGTACAGGTAAGAAAGGGGTTTCGGGTCAGTATTTAACGATGCAAAGGCTTAATGTACTTAGGGAAAAGTTTGGAGACGATGTAGATAAAATAGCAAATTGGTCTGAGAGACATGGATATAAACTTCCATCTCCTGCTCAATATCAAAAATGGATAAAAACTAATGGGTAGAAAAGAAGATCTAGAATTTTTATCATTGGCAATGTCTCAGCTTGATGAAGAAGAGGATGAAAGTCGTCAAATCATGGGAGATGATGGTGTCTTAAGAAACTTTGTTCCTGAAGAAGACAAGTCAATCCCTAGACAAGTAGGTGAAAAAGCAGTTTCAGTACAAAATGCGACTGCTAAAGGATTATTAACAGGAACTAGTAGATTAGGAAGGACTTTAGGACCATTATTAGGACCATTAGATAAAGAGTTTGATCCGTCAAGTATTCAAGGACTGTTAGATCAGTTTCTACCTAGCCAAGAAGGTATATTAGAAGATGTGTCTAATAAGGCAGCGGAAATATTTCCTTCAGTGGCTGTTGGTGGTGGTTCTCAAGCTGAGAAAATTGCTCGATCAACCATTGCAGCTATGCTAGGAGAAACTGCCGAGAAAGTGGGCGCACCTCCCATCATACAGTCCTTAGCTGAAAATGCAGCATTAGTTGCCCCTAGATTGGGAAGAAAGATTCAACCTAAGAATGCTGAACAGAAAAAGCTTATTGATTTTGCTAATGAGCAAGGGTTAACAGATAAACAGATAGCTCCTCTATTGCAGGAAGAATCTACTCTGAAGAACTTCCTAGCAAGAATAACTCCTAGAGGAGGAAGAACTAAAAGAGCATTAGAAGATTCGAAAAAGGGTAACAAACAATTATTTGAAGCGTTAAAAAGTGATCCTGCAACTAAAAATCATTTAAATGGAGTCGAACAAGCAGAGTTATTTAATGGTATAGCTGAAAAAATGAGAAAGATGTCTCGAAGTCAAAGAGAAAGAATAGAAGGAGACTATGCAGATTTAATTGGATCTAAGGGGACAGTTGAAGATGTAGTGGATTTCTACAGAAAGGTAAATAGTGAGTTTGATACCAGAAAAGAAGCTGATATTCTTCAAACAATCAAAGACCCTGTTAGTAAAGCTTTAAGGAAGAATAATCCAAAGTTTGCAGATAAGTTTAACCTCACAAATGATTTATCTTCACGCTATTACTCGATAAATAGAAGACTTAAGTCTACTCCAATCACTCAAGGAATAGAGATTGCCTCGGCTCTAAGATCTACTGGACAAGGTTTATATGGACTTGTTACCGGAAACGTAGGATTCATAGCTGAACTTATTGGTGAGAACGCAGCTAGAATAGTAGGAAGAGAGATGCTAATTAACCCTAGATTCCAAAACCTCTCTAAGCAAATGGTTAATGCTGCTAAGAATAATAAGCTTGGAGTTGTCTCTAGTCTACATAATCAGATGACGAGACAATTAAGAAAGCAGGGTCTCGATCAAGAAACTATTGACAAATTTCAAGATATAACGGAAAAAGACTTAAAAGAATTTATTGATTTATTTAAAGAACAGGAAAAGAAGGTTAACGAATGACTAAATTATATCCAGATACCCGAAGAACAGGAACCGAACAGAAATTTGGCGCTCTTAAGTACGCGAACGCAATTGAAGCAGCAGATGTAACTAATGATAAAGTTGCATTGTCACCAAAGAGGCTACAATCAGCTCCTGCCGGAACAACATCAAGAGCAGGTGTGAACGAACTGGCTACGGATGCCGAAACAGTAGCTAAGGCAAGTACTACTACAGTAGTGACACCTTCTAACCTAGCAGCTTCAGGATTCTTACAGTATGCAGATAAAACCATAACCGCTGCTGAATTGAAGTTAATTAGAGCTACTCCTATTACGCTTGTAGCCGCTCCTGCCGCAGGATCAGTACACATGCTTATCGGAGCTATGATTAAGCTTAATTATGGCTCAGAAGTCTTTACAGAGACAGCAGATAACTTAGCTATTCGCTATACAGATGGCTCAGGAGCTATTGTTTCTCAGGCGATCGAAAGTACGGGGTTTTTGGATCAGTCGGCAGATACTATTTCGAATGCTTTACCAAAAATTGATGCGATTGTAACAGGAGCCGGATCTGAAGCGAAGGCACTAGTATTGCATAATACAGGTGATGGAGAAATTGGTGGAAACGCTTCTGATGATTCTACGCTAACAATCCGTACTTACTACGTAACACAGGCACTATAATGGCAAGATTACCAAAATATTTACCTGGAGTACAGGTAGCAGGGACAGCACTAACTGGAACATATCAAGATCTTGGAGTACAGATAAGTAAACCGGCTATCAGCTTGCTTATTTACAATACAAGTGATGTAGATGCTCAATTAAGTTTTGATGACGGGACAACTGATGGTCCTATAGTGCCGGCTAATGGAACATTCTCTGATAGTCGTTATAATTCTAATGGTACGCAGGAAGAAGGCATGTTCGTATTGCCGGCTAATGCTCAAGTGCAGGTTAAGCAAGTTACTGGAGCAGGAACGACTGGAAACATAACAATCAATTTAGTGTTGTCTAATGGTTAGTGGATCTGTTTCAAGGAATTCTAGGGAATTAGATAAAACTGCTTTCGGTGAATTAGCTGTACAACAGCCAGTAGCCGAAGTTTTGATTCATTTTCCCTACAACTTAAATACAGATCTTGTGAATACAACGGTTGTTGGTTCAGGATCAGTAACTCATTCTAATCAATTTGCTGTAATATCTTCTGGAGCTGCTATTAATAGTAGCGGTCGTCTTAATTCAAATAGAGCCTTAGAATATAATCCAGGAATTGGTGGATTAGCACGATTTACGACTCTATTTAGTACTCCTGAGGCAGGAAATACTCAAATATCAGGAATAGGTAGTGCTACAGATGGTTTCTTCTTTGGATATAATGGAACTTCTTTTGGTATTTTATATAGAGTAAATTCTGTAGATACATGGATACTTCAGAGTACTTGGAATACTGATAAGATGGATGGAACTGGTCCATCTGGTATGAATCTTAATCCAACTAAAGGGAATGTCTTCCAGATAAAATACCAGTGGCTAGGTTTTGGAGCTATCAGATTCTATATAGAGAATCAATTCACTGGGACTTTAAATCAAGTCCATGTTATTAACTATGCAAACCAAAATACTACAGTATCTGTAAACAATCCTAGCTTTAATTTCCATGCTAAAAGTGAAAATACGACTAATAATACCAATGTTCAGATGAAGGTACCTTCGATTGGTCTTTTTATTGAAGGGGACAGGGGAAGTGTTGGTTTTACAAGAAATGCCATAGGTTTTGAAAAATCAATTAGTGCAGGTATAGAAACTAATATTCTAACAATAAGAAATAAAACAGTTTATCAAGGTGTTGTCAACGAAATCCAGATACAACCTGACATTTTAAACTTCGCAGGAGATGGAGCTAAGAATATTGTATTTAGATTAAAAGTTGATGCAACTCTAGGTGGTACAACAAGTTTTACAGATGTACGAACAAATAATTCAGTAGTAGATTATGATACAGCAGGAACAACTGTTACTGGAGGAATATTAGTATTGGTAGTTCCAGTTTCAAAAACAGGACAACTTACGATTTCTTTACCGTTATTGAACCAAGTAATGGTACCCGGCAGAACATTAACAATTAGCGCTGAATCAGTAGGAGCAAATGATGTCTCGGCAGGGATTTCATGGCAAGAACGGTTTAGTTAAAGGAAATATAATGGCAGATGGAAATTTACAAGGATCATTATTGAGTGATCCAGTAGCTAGTGATGAAGGTGGAACGGGATTTGCAACCTATGCCAAGGGGGATATACTCTATGCTAGTGCTACAGATGTTCTTTCTAAACTACCGAAAGGTACAGATGGGAATGTCTTAACTCAGGCTTCTGATATACCATCATGGGCAGCGCCAAGTGCAGGAGGATCAGTAGTTCAGCAGGTTCGCGTGAGTACAACATCTACAGATTCTACAACAGCTACATTTCCTGCGGACGGAACTATTCCTCAAATATCAGAAGGAAAAGAATTATTCAATGTTGCGATTACGCCTACCAATACAAATAATATTTTAATGGTAGAAGTTAGTGGAGTTGGTGGTGGTACGAATGGATGTAAAGCTTGTTATTGTATTTTTCAGGATGCTATAGCTGATACATTAGCTTGTACTGCAAACCAGTTTGGTGGTAGTGATTTTTATTCTTTTTCTTTCAGATATTATATGGTAGCAGGAACGGTAAGTGCTACAACATTTAGATTTAGATTCGGTGCAAGTGCTACAGAAACTGCGTATATTAATAGAACATCATCTAGCGCAATATACTCAACAGCGCCTTTCACTATGATGACTATTTCTCCAAATGTCTTCCATCTCTGAGTGGATTATTTCAAGAAACAATCCACTCAGAGATGGAAGACATTTGGAGAAATACTTTCCATTTGTCGACTTCATTAGAAGACCAACGAGCGATGATATCAGACATCCTAGAACAGGACGTATCTATTCAAAGCCTTACTTCTGGCGTGTTCGTCTAAAAGATGATGGAACGGCACCAGACTCAGGGGTGGAGGGAGAACTTTGGTATCTAGAGGACATCACTGCAAACGTTGCTGATTGGAAGATTCTCATATTCATGACTGGTGGTGGTTCACAGATCATCACACTATCCGGTGATGCTGGTGGTGCAGTGCCGGGTGATGGTACAGGAGATATGGATCTCATAGGTAATACGGTAGCAGCAGGAACTAATGCAAAACCAGTTTTCTTTAGTGGAACTCCTGGTTCTTTTAAGCAAGACTTACAGGTGCAACTTGCAAATACTGTAGCACCCACACCTGTTGATGCTAATGATGCAGGATTAGTTTCGTTGAATGAAAATCAGTTTACAATAGATGCAACCTCTGGAATGGCTTCATTGATAGGGAGCACAGTCTTACCTCCAGTTCTATTTCAATGGGTAGAAGAGACAACGACATCAAGAGCATTAAATGTAAATGAAGGTGTTATTGGTAACAACGCATCAACAATCACAATGACACTACCTGCTTCGGCTTCACAAGGAGATGTATTTTGCTTCATACAAAAAGGTGCAGGAATAATCCAGATAGCACAGAACGCAGGGCAAACCATACACACAGTTCTTGGAGATACTACAACAGGTGTTACAGGTCATTTAGATACGATAGATAGATATAGCAGTTTCTGTCTGATATGCATCACAGATGACACGGACTTTGCCCTTAAATCAGGTTCACACGGGAGCTTAGCAATAGTATGACGACAATTGTAACAGGTGATCACATCTGGGGAACTACAGATTTTCTTGTAGATCCAGTACTTGGTCGAGGAACACATCAAACAATTCAAGCTGCGATTACCGCTGCCTCTTCAGGTAAAAATGTTTTTGTTAGAGCAGGGACATATACAGAAGACATTACCCATAAAGATGGGGTGAACGTCTTTGCATATGACTCAGACGCAAGATATGGAACAACGGAAATTATCGGTAAAAATTCCATATCATCAGGAGTTGTAATGATTTCTGGGATTAAGTTAACGACTAATTCAGATTATTTTACAGAGACGACAGGAAGTGGATCTATAGAATTAAGAGAATGTTTTCTTACAGCTGCGGATAATGACGGAATGAACCAGACATCTACTGGTTCGACAGCATGTAGAAACTGCCAGGGTGATATAGAGACTACAGGAATAAAACTTTTTGATGTAACTGCTGGAGGTTTATCTTTTAGATATTGTAATACATCAAATAGTGGTAGTAGCACAACAGCAAGCACAATTTCAGCTGGCAGTGTAACGCTACAAATGTCAGAAATCTCAACCATTTTCAGTACGAGTGGTGCAGGAGCAATTTCTTTAAGAGATAGTAGAGTGTCAAATGTTGCAATCAATTCTACATCAATTACTACAGTAGGAACAGGAACATCGAATATAAATAATTCAATACTTGAATCTGGAACAGCATCTGTATTAAGTATTGGATCAGGAACTACGATTAAAGCGAATCTTTCAAGTTTTGACTCAAGCAATCCAGATGTAATAACGGGAGCTGGTACATTTTCCCACTCGAATTGCTCACTTACAGGATCATCAATTGCAATAAACCCAACAACGTCAAACCCTATAGCTTCTCTTCCAGGAAAGATTTCTTTTGATGATGGCGCTAATTATCTTCAGTATTATGCAGAAGGTTCATGGACGCCAACAATTGATGGATCTACGGGTTCACCAACTGTAGGATATACTTTTAATACAGGTTCTTACACACGGATTGGAAATAAAGTTTTCATAAAAGGAACAATAAATATTAGTTCAATTTCAGGTGGATCCGGAAGCATGAGGATTAATGGAATGCCGTTCACCTCTGCAAATGATTCAACGATTAATATGGGGACTTTTCAATGTAATGGTATCGCTTTTCCTGCTAGTACAACCTATGCTCTCTTTGGTGTAAATGCAAACTCAACAAATGCCTCAGTATATACAATTGTAGATAATGCAGCAGGATCAGCAATTCAAGTGTCGGGTTTAACAGCAACAGATAGTATGGTTTTTAGCGCAACATATAGGGTATAAACATGGCTTTAAAGAAAAAAAAACAACTTAGAAAAATCGAACTAACTTTTACAGGTGATCTTATACATCCAGATTGTCACTGTATTTATCATAATGTTATTGAAGAGGACGGTAAAGAGATCGCTAAAACTATTCATCGAGAAGTAGACTCTGTAACCAAGGTTATTGAAAATTTATCATCAAGAAAAGTATATATTAATAAAGATTAGAGGTTGATATGTTCGATGATGATTTTTTAACAAGAGTTTACGTTTGGAAGGATTTAATAGGGGGTGTGTTTCTTATTTTTATCTTAGTGTTCTCCTATTTCACAGGATGCTCGGTGATAAACAAAGAGTTAAATTTAGAAAATGACAATATCGCAGAGCAGTTTGCTGAACAATTGATTGAATCTAAACTTGGAATAGAGGTAGACCTCACACCAAATGACGATATATAATTAAAAAAACCTGAGTCTGAAGACCCAGGTAGAGACGTATAGAAATTCTTAAGAAGGTTATTCTAAATGCTTGGAAATCCAGGCATCAATTTCTCTTTGAAAACCAACTTCATTAGCACTTAAGTCTTTTACCATAGCCTCAATTTCGAGTCCATAGTGTTCGCTTCTAGCTGTGAGAAACCCATCGATGTTCTCTTTTCCGTACTTCTTGTCCCACTTTGACTTTGTTTTTTCATAATCAAACTTAGGATTAGGTGCAGACTTTACAGCCTTGTTTCCATCATCGTCTTTTTCAGCTACTATACCAAGGGCTGCGCCTAACGAATATCTTTTTGCATAACTAATAGCCGAACCCACAGCCTGAGCATCTTTTTTTGACACAGGCATGACCAATGGTCCAAACTCCATAAATTCGCCAGATGTATGAATGATACGTGTGCTTACAGAGACACCCTCATCGAGAGTTTGAGCGTTCTGTACTACACATAACCCATGTTCCATTAGAGGATCTCTTATTGCAGCCCAGATAGATACAAGATCGGCATAAGAGCTTTTAAAGAATGGATTAATAGATCCCTTTTTTGCAGGAGTCATAGAACCCTGCATTTTCACCAGAGCTTTTGCTATCTCTGAAATTGTTTCGCTTGTTTTCATTTCTTTACCCGGGTTGTGTTCATATTAAAAAACTTAAAAATGTCTAAGCATTTGAAGAATGTCTCTAAGTTAAAATCACAGTCTCCATATTTATATACATCTGCTTGTTTATCCTTATTAATCTTAACGAATAGAGGTTTCTGCACGTTTTGATATCCATTTACCTCACATAAATATTTATATGCAGCTCCTTGTAAGCACCAATAATGGTGTTCTTTCGCTGATGTCTTCCAATCAATTAGATATGTTTTACCGTCCTTCTCAAGTATTACATCTATTTGTCCTGTAATACCGTGTATTTCGCAGTTTAAGCGTCTCTCAAGCGTTATCTTTGCATCATCGAATATTTTACCGTGTTTATCCCAAAACTTTCTGAATGAGGACATATAAGGTTTTGCTTCTGTAGGGAACACAAAGACTTCGTTTCCGTTCAAGAAAGATTCGATAAATTTATGGACCAGAGTGCCGCGTTGAGAAGCAGGTATGAGGTATTTTTCAGGTATGAACTCGATCCCAGTGAAGGGGCTAATAATCTCGGTCACACGTAGTAGATCTTTCATTGTAAATCACCTGTTTTTATGGTATCATAACACAAAAACTAGATATAATGTAACAAAAAGAGCTATAAAAGAATGGATTTAAGAGAATTTCTAAAAGTAAAAAGGTTAAAAAGGAAGGAGTTTTCCCAGTATACGGGAATACCAATTCATAAGGTTGATCATATTCTTAATAAGGGAAGACCAACCCTGAAAACAGCAGTAATCATAGAGGATTTCACTTCTATATTTGAAAATGATGGAAGTGATGAAGACATGGTGACAGTCCGCGATCTATTGACAAAGGAAGAATCTAAAGATGTTGATCGTCTGTGGGACAAGTTCAAGAGGATGAAGACTTGATGGAAACAAGAATACTGTTTTGCGAGGACTGTGTGGATAGGATTTTAAATGAGAAGATTTTAAGTTTCTGGCAAAGCATGTGTATCAGTAGGATCGTCAATAATAGTATTTTTGATTTAGGAAACAGAGAACAAACCTTCCTTGATATGGCAAAATCCCTTGAGTTCATGGGTTATGCTGTAACCACAGATAACGAAGAGGGAATTATTTGTATGCCTTATGGGATTGAAAAGGTTGAAGAGGATTTATTTTTGATATGTTGCTGTGATTACGTAAGAAAAAGATGAATAAAAGATGATGGTAGATAGATATTTCAGTGATAAACTTAAGGAACATTTAGATAAAGACTTTAAATTTCTCGATAATAATCTGATGGAAGATAGAAGAGTCGAGTTATTCATCTGTTCTGACGTTACTCTGTATTTAGTTTATAATGATAAAGAGATGGATAGGGTTGTAGATATACTAAGTCACTCACTGAGTCACACAATAGATAATTTCAAAGAAGAGTACGACTTTTTCGAACCCCAACTAGTGATTAGGATGGATAGCAAGGTTGGATTTATTTTGTCGATGAAGGAAAGGGAATTAGATGAATATTGATAAAGATCAAGAAGCAAAACTAATTAAACATCACACAGACTTAGGTTGGATATGTGATAAAAATGATGAGAAAACACTTGGATTTTCTAAAGATGGATGGATTAGAGACTACGATAAAAAAGATGGATCGTTCATTCATTTTGACGGTAACCAAGAAATAAATATAATGGTTAAGTAGGATAGAAATAATGGGATATAGTTTTTCAGAAGCATTATTATTTATGAAAGCAGGACAGAGAAGCCTGTTAAACTAATAACTTATCAAAGGATAAATTGATTTGGATATCTCAAAATGTAGTGGCGATGGATGCCCAAAGAAAAATAAATGCTACAGATATCTCGCTGTAGGAGATCCGCACTATCAATGCTATATAGATGCTCCGAGGCTAGAGGACGGTTCATGTGAGCGAGTGCGATGAGTGCTTTTTCGCAAGATTCCCTAAAGATGAGAGGGAAAAGTTTTACAGGAGTTTTTTTGAATAATGTTAATTCTTGAAACGAGTAATGTAAAATGTTTTTTTGTATATATAGAGGGGAGATGTTAAATGAAGTGGATTGAGACGGAAGCAGGCGAGTATGTCAATTTCGATAACATGATAGCGTTGTGCGTGAATAAGTTTGCTAGCATCTATTGTGTGATGGGTAGTGACGTAACTGGTGAAGAGATCTTGATACGATCTTTTGATGAAGAGCTCGACGCACAGGAATTTCTACAGATGCTCATCCACGATGGTTACAGAGTTAAATAAATAACAGAAGAGTTGAAGGGGTTTATGAGATGATGGACGAACAATTGAAACAAAAATTAATTGAATGTGTAGTTTCATTTTTATGCTGTGTGTTTTTTAGTTGTTTTATTCAAGCATTGGAAGGTTGTCTGAAAGCTACATTTTCGCCAAGGCTGTATGTTATTGAAAGAATTACGAAATGATTCAATTTAATACTTCAATAATCACCATTGTTTTTTGGGTACTCCTCATTCTAAAGCTCAGTGCCTACCCTAATATTTCATGGTGGTGGGTTTTCTGCCCTATTTGGCTGCCGATAATTGGAAGCTTGATTTGGATAGGGATCTGGGTGGTTCTGTTAATGCTTCAAGGGATGAGTAGATAATTTTAGACAATCAAGGAATTGATATATTGAGATAAAAAAAAAGACACGGTATAATTACCGTGCCTTTTAGGTGTCCCAAGTTCGTAGCTAGGGACAATAAACAGAGGAAACCAACTCCTAAGTTCTCTCTCAGTTTATCACAACTGAGAATTTCTGAAAGCGTTTTTTTCCTTTAAACAACTATTAACACTCTTTTAAGGAAATTGTAATGCAATCAGGCAAAAATCTTAACATACCTGTCACATTATTTACAATCCTTAATAAAAACTTTAAGGAAAGTAATGTCAGATATCAATATTTTACCATTTGAGCAAGAAAAGAGCGATTATTTATCTACATCTGAAATGCTCTCATGCATGCATCAGTTCGGTATCACAGGAAATATCACAAGCCCAACGTGGTATAAAATAATCAAATGGAAGTTTAGCGATAAAACACCAAATGGAAAACCACATAGAGAAGCAATCGAACTTTTATCAGAAATTTTCTATTGGTATCGACCAACAGAAGTAAAAGATCAAAAGGGAAATGTTAAAATATTTAAAAAATTTGAATCCGACATTCTTCAAAAATCTTACAAAGATATTGAGGAATCAATGGGGATGACACAAAACGAAGCACGGTCAGCTTTTAAAACGCTTGAATCGTTAGGTATTGCAGAAAGAGAATTTCGAGATATCACCGTTAAAGGAGTTCCGCTTTCGAATGTTTTATTCATAAGATTCCACCCAAACAGACTAAAAGAATTGATGAATGAGTATTTCAAGGAAAGTTTGGGGGTGGTGTGTTCAAACGAAGGAGGGGGTCAGTTTGAATCGAACACGTATACAGAGACTAATAAAGATAGAGAGAAGGATTCTCTCAAAAACAATAATTCCTCTGGAAAAGGGACTCTAACCAACGATGAAATCAAGGATCTCCAGGAGAAAGAGCGAATAGCAATCAAGGCAATGCAAACAATACCAGATGATGAAGTGCCACATTCAGTAATTGCAAGGCATGTGCTGACAAATAAAATTGAAGTATCAAATACTGCTATACGAGATTTCGTCCTAACTACTAATAGAAAAAGAACTAACAGCTTTATCGCCATCCTAGACCTTAAGTTTAAGCAATCCAGGGAATACCACTTGACAAAATCTAAGTGTGCAGGTTATTATGAGCCTGAAAACAAACACAAGGATGAACGTGGAAAGAAGATTTAATCTAAAAATAACAGAAGAGATACACAAGAAGCTTCAATGCTTGCAGGAGATACGAGAATACAGTTACCTCAATGATCTTATCGTTTCGATTTTGGTTGAAGAGATAAATTCAAATTCCAAAGAAATACGAGAATATCAAGTAGAGGTTAAAAATGACTAGAGAGATTATTATTCCACAAGATAAAGAGATGGAAGGGTGGATGTTGGGGGCTTGCATGACCTCTAAGGTTCATTTGTATGAAATATGCTCCGCTCTTTCAGAAAAAGACTTTCATAATATTCCATATTCCAAGATTTTTATTACAATAAGACAGATGAATACAGATAAATCACCTGTAAGCGAACATACCTTAGCTCTAACGCTAAAACAAGATGGAATCCTATCGGAAGTGGGGGGTATTGAAGAAGTCGTTTCATTGGCTGAATCTGTGGGTTTTTCAGTTGATGTTGGATTTTACATTCAAGAGCTAAAAAAGATGTCTATTTCAAGACAGTTGATTACAGAATCTCAAAAGCTTTGTATAGCCGCGCAAAATCCTAAGAACTCAGAGCAAGTATTGCACGATCACCAGAAGACAATCTCTCAAATTGGTCTTATAGATAGGGGGAGATTCATTTCTTTAGAAGAAATAACCAGAAAGTACAGAGGTGAAGAGTCTTTTGAGGACAATATTAGAAGGGAGGTCGAGATAGTTAAAGATGGAGGAGAGATTTTTGATGGATTTAGAAGCGGTTACAAAAACCTAGATAGAATAATTGGGGGATTTGGAAACGGAACAAATAATATTATTGGTGCACGATCTTCAGCGGGTAAAACAACATTTCTTGTAAATCTATTTGGTAATATTTCAAAACAATATCCAAACGCAATGATGGGTTTCTTTTCTTTAGAGATGCCAAAACATAAGATCTTGGATAAAATCTTAGCGAGGATGGCTGGGATTAATGTTAGATCCCTTGATGAACGTCACTTAGATCAAAGAGAGGTTGAAGAGCTTACTGAATGTGCCAATATGATAAAAAAAATGAAACTTGGAATTTATGATCTTTCTGGAACAACAGTACACGATATTTGCCGGGCAACAAGACATGCTGTTATTAAAGATAATCTTAAAATAATATTTATCGATTATCTTTCAAGGATTCAGGGAGATCGTAGACTTGCAAATAAACACATGCAGATCGATGACATATCAAAACATCTTCAAAATCTTGCTCTAGAGCTGAATATTCCAATTGTAACGCTGGCACAATTAAACAGAAATGCAGCGCAACGTCCTGACAAAACTCCGCAACTCACAGATTTGAGAGAATCTGGATCGATCGAGGAAGATGCAGACCTTGTTTTAATGCTACACAGACCCGCTCACTACGACAAACATGTACAGGATCGTACACAGGTCATTGTTGCAAAAAATAGAATCCGCGGAGATCTTGGCAAAGTAGAATATGAGTTTGATAACGGGAATTTGAACGAGTTAGATTTGATATCCGATGTGGTTATTTCTGCTCTTTATTCAGAAGATAAAAAGGAATCCTATGCAAGACATAATTACTAAGAAATCTTTAATGCTGGGTCGTATTTTTGAGAAAGAAGATTTAGAAATGTTGTCATTAATTGATACAGAAAAATATTTAACAATAGATATAGAAATTATTGAAAAATTCTTGGATAAAAAACAGATCAATATAGAAACGGCTTATGATTTGAGTAAAGATCATGCTGTGCGCTTCATGGAGCTCTCAAACATATATGCAAAAAAGGAAATGGAAGATGGATATAAAAGAAATGGAAGATAATATAATTGTGGTTGAATTTAACTTATCTGAATATATTGAAAATGGTTTACTATCATTTCATCACAATACTATTGAAAGGCTTGCACAAATTAACATTTCAGCAATAGCAGAGAAAAGAAATTTAGATAATTGGGTGACTATTGCAATTTTACCTTGGAAAAAGGCTCAAGAATTCACAAATAAATTTGAAAAGCAATTACTCAAGGTGAAAAAAAACAACAAAGGTTAATATTTGAGCATGTTAATCGAACTCCTCTCAAATCCGTTGCCAAAAGCACGCCCTAGATTCAGCAGGGAAGACAGGGTGTACGACATACAACACAGAGAGAAGCTAGCGCAAAAGAGGGATCTTCTCAGGTTTGGCATGCTTGGGGATGAGAACTCATCGTACAGCGTAAGCCTGTACTTCTATTGCAAGATTCCAGCATCGTGGAGTAAGAAAAAAAAGAGGCAGGCTGTTCTGGGTCAGATCCAGCACACATCTTGTGATGTCGATAACTTAATCAAGTTTTTATTTGACAATATGAACGGAATAATCATTCCAGATGATCGACAAATCAAAGAGATCCATGCAGCTAAATACTATTCCCTAGAGCCAAGAACAGTGATTGATATATCTTGTATCTAAACAAAATAATTGATATTAACAGTTTTTCGAGGTGACCCATGCAGCCAACATTAGAAATACACCCTCAGTATAATCAAGAATTCAATTTTTCATCAGACACAGAAGCGGCAGGTTGCTGTTGTTTTTGGAAAGCAAAACCAAAGGCACGTGAAATATACGCCGTAAACGGACAGAATCAGCTTGTAAGCAAAGATAAGCTTAAATTCAGGGAAAGAGTCGAAGCTTTAGAAAAGCTCTCTGAGATCCTTAAGATGAAGTTTGATGATGACCCAATCGAAAACGACAAAGCCTTTGAACGACTCAAGATGAAAGTTCGATTTGATACAGAAAGCGGTGAACCGATTACAGATCAGAGATTAGCTGAAATTGTAGAAGCTATTTATGAGCTTAAGAAAGAAATACATGGATCAGATTTGTCAACATGGCAATAATAGATCGAAAAGGAATCATTTATGTACACAGTCAACTTTAAGCGTGAAGATACAACCTATCAGATGGAAGTCTCTCAAGAAGAATATCAAGAACTGTTAGAAGCAAAACGTTTAGTACAGGAAACAAAACTTGGTCTTAATGATTTAATTGACGCTCTCCAGCGCGTGTGTCCAGAGAGAGTCAAACGTATTGTCACTGAAATGGATCTTACTTAAAAAATAAATAAATCTTGGACATCCTCTAATCCCCAGGAAGAAAAATCCATGAGTAGTAATTCTTTGTTAAACTCTAGTTCATTTTCTTCTTGGCTCTCTTCAGCCTTCAGGCTAATCGAAAAAAACGATGCCGTTATAATAAATAATATAAAAAGTTTTTTTGATAAATTCACAGTATCCTTCCTTGTTTTTTCATTTAATAAATTTGTTTAGTTAGATAAAAGTCCTATACACAACAAAATAAATAATATCGCCGCAACGTAAAATAAGATTTTTAAATAGATTAGTAGCGAAAAAAATATAATTATTAGTAATATCATGTCAGTCCCCAATGTTTTTATTAAGGGTGATGACTAAATAAATAATCATCACCATGTATATAATTTCTTCTTTCATTATTCAGGAAAATTTGGTCCTACAAGTGTGACGTGATCTTCACTAATTACAACCAACTTACCTCTAAAGCACTGCTGCATTTCCAATCCTTCAAGCCATTCTTTTCGATTTAAGCAGTATGATTGCATGTACAGTATTGCCATTTCTCCATCATGCTTAACCCAATAGCGTCTATCTTGATCAACACTGTATTTTGAATCTCTCATCTTAAGAATGTATCCATTCTCTTCACTGTCATGACCTTTTAATATTTCCATTAATTGCTCTTTTTGTTTTTATATATTTGTTTTCTTATTTTTGAAAATTCCAGTGGGGGAGGGATTGTTGCTCATTCCTTCCCCATACTTTAATATGCAATGGCATACCAGTGATATCTATTTATTTTGTATATTCTACCCAACAGCAATAGTAAGCCTCCTCATCATCACTATCTTTGATTATACAAAGGTATCCACCATCAAAATAAGAAAGGAATCCGTCCTTAATAATTTGTAGGAATTGTTGATGTTCCTTCTCTCCACCTTTTTTTCGTATACTAACCTTTGTGTCTTTACCGGTTCCTACGATCCACACTTCGTATCCTGTTATAGGACACGTGTTGCATCTTCCATAAAAATTATCACTTACAAATAAATACATTTTGAACAAATAACCGTCTAAGTCTCTGTCAAATGAACGTATTTTCTGCTTTTTATTTTCTTGTAATGAAATTTCTGTTTTAACATTATAGTCCTCAAGATGGGGGAAGCAATATCCTTGAGTAGACATTATCATTAAACATGCAAATATTATTTTCTTCATTAGAGTTTCCTTTTTTGTTTTATGTAATTTTTTTCTGATCCACGTCTTTTTAATAAGCTCTGATAACAAAGCTTTCTCTGTCTGATCCTCTGAACTGATCAAGATATTCTTTAGTGAGATTCTTAACTTCAGGAAGATCACTATATTTTACACTTCCAGTCGTGACTCTGTATTCAATAGAAATTCCATGCTCAAGCAACTTGCCCTCTTGCATCGCATCGTAACCGCGTGCTTCAATCAATGCTTTGCGTAGCTTGTCCTTTCGATCCTTCACTTCTTTCTCTAGCTGTAAAACAGCTTTCATTTCTTCGTATAATTCCTTACCCATTCTATTAACCCTCATTAAATAGTTTCATTTCACTTTTTAACTGCTCTATTTCTAGAGAATCAAAATCCTCTTCAAATTCCCAACCATTCTCTTTTTCATACTCTGCTAAACATTCAAGTGAACAAAGGGGAGTTGTCATTGCTGTATCCCACCAGGCAAAAAAACCATGGTCCAAGCCTTGTCTTTCTGTATCGAAATGATTTTCACAGGATTTGCATTCTCTTGTTTGTGTAATGGTTAACATGCTGCTTCTCCATCTTCGTTGTTAATGATGTCTTCATCAATTTCTTCCATGCAGATTTCAACACTTTCAGCATGTCCACATCTGTAGTCTTCAGCATCTGGAGCACCGTCATAACTTTCGTGACTCCACTCGTAATTAATGTAATCACTGTCTGAAAAGGATATGACGTATCCTCTGTAATTGATATCCTTCATCTTATTGATGATTCTTCCCTTGTACATATCTTTCATCTTAACTCCTTGATTTATACCTAGATAATACCATGTCATCACAATATATGCAAGAAAAATAAGATAAAATATAACAAAAGTACAGAAAATGGTTGGAATACAAAAGATAGTATGTTAGTTTAAAATTTAAACAAGGAGAGACGTTTTGAGAGCTATTACTAAACTATCTATCAAAAACCTGACTTTGCTCGACGATAATCCAAGAACGATCACTCGCGATGAAATGCTTTCTCTTTGTAAGAGTATACAAGATGATTCTGACTTCTTAGAGTTGAGACCTATTCTTGTTAACTCGGTTGAGGGGAAGCTGACTGTCTATGCAGGTAATCAAAGGGTAAGAGCAGCAAAGAAATTAGGTATGAAAGAGATTCCATGCATTGTTGAAGAAAACCTTCAATCTAGCACTATGAGGCAGAGACTGCTAAAAGATAACAGATCATGGGGTGAGTTCGACTGGGATATCCTTGGTAACTCATGGGAAGTATCAGAACTCTTTGATGCAGGATTTACAGATAGAGAACTTCACCTTGATTCTTTTGATATCAAAGATGTAATTAGTGAAGAGAAAGAAGAAAAGAAGAATAAAGAGAAGCTATGCCCTCATTGTGGTAAAGAAATATAATGAAAGAAGAAAAGAAGACTAAAAATAGATGCCTCAGACGATTAATAGGACCGCAAAAAGTAATGGGTAGGAAAAGGAAAGAGATTGATACTAAGCTGTTTGAGAACTTATGCCACATTCAGTGTACCGTTCCAGAAATAGAACATATTTTATCTTGTGACATAACAACAATAAATAGATGGTGTAAAATAACTTATAATGAAACATATACCACTATGTATAAAAGGTTTGCTGAAGGTGGGAAGGCTAGTTTAAGAAGGAATCAATTCAATTTAAGTAAAAGTAACTCTTCTATGGCTATTTGGTTAGGTAAACAGATGTTAGGGCAAAAAGATGAGACAGCAGTGAAACATACTGTGATAAGCAGCCAAGATCAAATTACTCAGAAAGACCCAAATATAATTGAAGCACAGGTCGAGGAGATTAAAGATGACAACGAATAAATACCTAGAGGTAGTAGAAGAGTTTGAAAAATGGAAGAGGTATAGCGATGGAGTATGGCAGTTTCAGGATGAGACGATTCATGTTTATATGGCTAGATATACCCATGCTTATATTGATTCTTCAGAATTAGCAGTGGTCAGGTGGGTGTACAAGGGAGACCAGTTTGGCTCTTACCTTAAAGTTGTGGTTCCTCAAACGGAAGGAATCGATGAGTATGAGCCTGCAATTAATACAGCAGCTTCTTATGTAGCATCATGGTTAAAAGAGCAGAAAGAGAAAGAAGAGCAAAAGGAACACGTTGAGTCTGAAAGTTAGTCAAGAGGTACGAGATTTACTAAGCGATCCGACTTGGACTATCAATAACCTTTATCGAATCATTGATAAGGATGCCAAAGACATTCCGTTTAAGATGAACTGGGCACAAAAAGATATGTGGGAGCGGATGCATACTCGCAATATCTGCCTGAAAGCGCGTCAGCTTGGATCGACTACATTCTGGTGTGTCGTAGCTCTCAATAAAGCTTTGTTTCAGCCTAATCAACGTATAGGTATCATCTCTTATAACATGCAGTCTGCACACGACATATTCGCTAAAGTCCTCAAGCATGCAGTTAAAACCTTACCTCCAAAGGTTAGGGATCTCCCTCAATGCCAAATCGTTGCCGACTCAGCAAGAGAGATCTCGTTTGCTAATGGATCGAGTATTCGAGTAGATACCTCAATGCGCGGCGGAACTCTATCTATGCTTTTGGTTACAGAGTTCGGAAAGATATGCGCGCGATACCCTAAAAAAGCTGAGGAGATTCTTACAGGTTCGATTAACACTGTCCCAAAGAATGCTCTATGTGTGATTGAAAGCACGGCAGAGGGTGCAAGTGGGATGTATTTTGAGATGTGGAAAGAGGCGTACAAGAATATTAATAGAACTGATCTTGGAATACTGGAATGGAAGCCGTTTTTTTATCCATGGTATGGACACAAAACAGAGTACACACTTTGAGGATGGAACAGGAATGAATAATGATTTAGATCGTAGATTGGCAAAGCTCGAACTTGAAGTGCATGTTTTGCGCAAGCTGATACAGACGATGAAGAGTTTTTTGCTTATAGGTGAAGATCAGTTTAGAAAGATAGAAGCGGAGAGTAGGTGTGATAGTAATACCCCAGTACCTAAATGACTATTTTGACTTACTTGAGAAGAGGGAAGGGATTAAGTTAGAGATAGGTCAAAAGCGTTGGTATACACATAAGTATAAAGAGTTGGGAGAAGCAATTTGTCAAGAATATCCTTCAACTCCAGATGAGAGCTTCATGGGAAGTACAGAAGGGTTTTGGTATCTTAAGGAGTTTGCGGATGTTAGAGAGGCTGGGCAGATAACCAATGTTCTACATCAACCTCAGCTTCTAACGTACACAGCATGGGATATTGGGTATGGCGATAATACGAGCATATGGTTTTATCAACTGATGCCTTCTGGTAACGTCCATATTATTGACTACTACGAAAACAATGCAGAAGGATTGAGTCACTATGTAGAGGTGATTAATGAAAAGAGGTATACGTATGGAGTACACTATTTCCCTCACGATGCAGCTGCACATGAGAAGGGATCAGGTCTATCATATGAGACTCAAGCAAAGGACTTAGGTCTTGATGTTAAGGTGCTAATGAGATATAATCCTAGTAAAACAACATTTCAAGCAGAGGTGCAACGGGTAAGGAATCTCTTAAAAAGATGTTGGTTTGATGAAGCACGCTGTGCTATCGGGATCAAACATCTGGAATCATATCAAAAGAAGTGGAATGAAAGCATGGGACACTATACGAGTGAGCCAGTGCATAACATTCATAGCCATTGTGCAGACGCATTTCGTTATCTTGCTCAAGCAGTAGAAGTGAAAGCCAGAAAAGCGACAGTGGACAAAATGGAAGCTGAGCGAGAATATATACGAGTTGCAAGAAGACGAAGAATTTAATCCCTTACCCGGGATGGGTCGCCGGTGCCCTCCCTCACTCACCGGCATTTTAAAGGAAGATGATGAAAAGATTTTTAAGATGGCTATTTAAGCCTCACAAAACTTGGCGGGATAATCACGATGTTATCAGATACAATCAGAGGATTTTATGACTAAATATATTCTAGCACTATGTGCATTAGCAGCACTTTCTAGCTGTTCCGGAGGAGCAAAAGCGTGTTATGGCTTAGAAGCTAACTGGGATTACGAAGGATGGAGACATTCATGTAACGGCGAAGAAGAGGTTGTTAATGTAGAAGTTACTGCTGATGACACATATACTGTTGGACCAGGTGGTTGTGTAGGATAATTAATTTAGGCATGGAAGCCACAGTTAGCTCGCTCTATTATGTATTTTAAACCTGTCATTTGCATGTCATGATTTTTATAGAGCGAGCTTTTTTATTACTTGTGTGCGTTGGTATAAATGTTCCTCCATAGTTCATTTTGTCTCAGCCGGCGCATACTTTTTAGGAGGAATTATGTCGAGACCTATAGGATCAAAAAACAAGAATTCTGATGAAACTAAAGATGCGCTTAAGAATGTTATCGGTGAGCTAAAGGTTAAGATTACCAGTCTAGAATCTGATCATAAACAGTGCCAAGAAGCATATATGACAGAAAATATTGATCGTCAGAATGCTGAATCAAGATGTATAGAATTACATAAAGAAAATAGAGAAATTGAGATTGAAATGAATTCTCTGAAGTTTAGGATTGATGATCTTGAATCAGAGATTGCACTTTCTGAAACAATGCTTGAGAAACGCGAAGATTCAATTGAAAAGTTACAGAAGGCTGTAAAGCTTCTAATGGTAGCTTGTGGTTCGTTATTCATCATTTCGATATCGATTTGGTTCCTGAGTTAGTTATGCAGTTACACTTTAACTTCGATAGTAAGTCAGAAACTGAGATGATCTGGGATGAGCTTGAAGTGACACACAAGAAGTTGAATAACTTAAGGAAAGGACTATTCAAACGTCAAGGCGAGTTAAACCGTCTCTATAAAGATCTAGATCAGCGTTTGTGTGCTATAGAGAATCCTTGTGAGATGATTGAGTTGCCACTTTTTAAAGGATTATAATGAAAATAACCTACGAATTCGATCCGTATGAAGATAGCGAACTGCTTGCATTGCATCAAAATGTGAATCAAATGAATTCTGCATTGATTGATATCTATGAAATCGCAAGAAGAGAGATCAAGTATGGTCTGGATGAGCCAACAGAAGACATAATAGAAATCATTAAAGAAATTTTAACAGAAATACAGCAGAAAGCAGCAATTATTTATGACGACATCGATTAGAGACTACAATATGCAATTCGAGAAACACGAAGGCTTAATTAGGAGTCCTGCACAGGATTGCTTCATAACTCATATTTACAATCCTCCACACTCTGTGGTACAAAAAGTATCGAAGGTCGAGCGTAAGATTTTCGATCGACTCAAGAATGAACCCAGACCAAAGGCGTTTAATGAAATACCTACTCCCTTTACTTCTCCTAGCTTCTTGCTCTAGCGGTAAAACATATCAACCAAAAGCGCAAGGTGGTCACGCTTACATAGAAGCCCGTCACGCGGTTATCTCGTGCTTTGCGTGTGATTGTCTAGATTACTACGAAGATCACTGTGGTGAATGCGAATGAGTTATAACAGAACTGCATGGAGTATATTACTCGTTATCATATTGTTTTTTTCTTTAACCTTTTTGCTTAATATACACGATTACAAGTACCAGAAAATCAAAAAATATCATCCTCATATCACAAGAATTGAGTATTTGATTATGGGAAACTGCTACCAGATTCCTACTAAAGAGGATAAGAAAAATGAGCTGGATTAACGAA
>Ga0210003_1000879_pt1 | contig 26966 bp, 16 predicted proteins | sample LantaG_FD_182804 | JGI IMG/M metagenome (GOLD analysis project Ga0210003, IMG submission 182804) | Deep subsurface microbial communities from Baltic Sea to uncover new lineages of life (NeLLi) - Landsort_02402 metaG (SPAdes) (version 2) | ecosystem: Environmental > Aquatic > Marine > Oceanic >... | reverse complement strand
CGATCTCTCTGCGTTTTCCGTCTCTATATTTTGCTTCTTTACTAGTTACAAAAGAGAGAGAGAGAGAGAGAGAGAGAAAGATCGGCTTTAGACTTGAGCAGAGAGAGAGAGAGAGAGAGAGAGAGAGAGAGAGAGAGAGAGAGAGAGAGAGAGAGAGAGAGAGAGAGAGAGTGAGAGAGAGAGAGAGAGAGAAAAGATGGACACTGACCCGACAACGACGCTGGCGGCTGAGAACGACGGTGGAGGAGGAGAAGGAGGAAGCGGAGGCGGAGAGGCCGAGCACGCAGCTGCCTCTGCTGCCGCGACGGATCAGCAGCATCAGAAGCAGCAGCCTTCCTCGGAAGCACCTCCTGCTGAAGCAGCAGAAACTGAAGCAGCAGAAACTGATGCAGTGGCAGCAACGACGACATGCGCCGCTGCTGCCGCACCGACGAGGACGACAACGACGGCGACGGCAACGGCGATCGCCCCCGACGAACACCAACCCAAGTTCCCGATCTTCGTCTCGCACCGGGAGGTCCGCCTCCCGCTCTCCCGCTCCTCGGGGCGGAAGGGGGGCTACTCGCTCCAGTTCTACCTGGTGGCGCACGACGGGTCGGAGGCGCTCGCGGCGCTCGGGGCCGACGCCGGCGACGCGCACTACCAGTACCGCGCCGACCCGGGCTTCGACGCGAGAATGCGGTCGTTCCCGGAGGTCGCCGCCGCCGTCGCCGAGGTGATGAAGGGTTTCGGGGCAGGGGCGGGAGCGGGGGCCTCGGGAGGAGGCGGAGCGGGGGCGGGGGCTGGAGAAGAGGCTGCGGGAGCCGGGGAGCCCACAGCGGCCGCCGCCGTCACTCCCCCCTCGCTGCGCGCCCGCAACCGCCGCGACCTGCAGCACTGGCTCGAGGCGATCATGAAGGCGTCGCAGAGAGCCGGGGGATTCCACGTGGTCGGCTCCGACGACGAGGGGGGGTGCGCCGAGGCCGAGAGGCGCAGGAGGGAGCGGGAGGCGGGAGCCGTCGGGGCCCTCCCGTCCGCGGCGGCGGCGGCGGATGGGGACGCCGGCGAGAAGGGAGCAAGCGCCGTCGCGGACTCCCCCGCCGCCCTCGATCCCGTCTACATCGCCCACCGCTCCGCGCGCTACGAGCTCCCGGGCGGCCGCCGCGGCGTCCGCTGGTGGCTCCTCGACTCCAGCGGGGTAGAGCGCGCCGCGGCCTCGGGCGAGGAGCGCGAGGCGCGCGACGGGCACTACTCGTACAAGACCGAGAAGACCGTCCCCGGCTCGGGCGATGTCGTCGCGCTCGAGGCGGCGCACAACGCCGCGACGGTGGTGGCGTGGCTGGACGGGCTGATCCGGGCGAGCCACGAGCCGGGCGGGCTGCGGCGGGCGGCGGAGGCCGCGAGGTCGGCGGCGGAGGAGCGGAGGAGGAGGGACGAGGAGGAAGCGGCGCAGGCGGCGGCCGATGCCGCTGCCGCTGCGGCAGCTGCTGCCGCTGCGCCCTTTGCTGCTGCTGCTGCTGCTGTTCCGCACCACCGCCCTCCTGCTGCTGCTCATCACCGCCAGCAGCAGCAGCAGCTGCATCAGAGACCGAGGGAGCAGGAGCCGCACCACCACCTGCTGCTGCAGAGGCCGGCGCACCCGGCGTCGCACCCGCTCCCCGCTGCCTTTCCCGCTCCCGCTTCGCCGCGTCAGCCTCACGCTCAAGCTCAAGCTCCTCCTCGACCCCAAGAGGCTGCTCCTCCACCTGGCCCAGCTCCTCCTTCGAGGCCCCCGCTGCCTCCGCCGCCGCCGCCCCCTCCCCCGGGACCCCCGAGCGTCGCCTCCCTCTCGGCCTCCAGGCCTGCGGGTCGTAAGGGGCTCGAGGAGGCGTTCCTCGAGGCCCTACCGCACCTGAGGGAGGGAGGAGGAGAGGAAGCATCGACGGCGGCGGCGGCGGGGACGGCGCTCTCCAGGGCGGCCGCGGCCGCGGCGCAGGCCCGCCGTGCCGCCGACGACGAGTGCGCTGAGGCCGACGCCCGCACCGCCGTCGCCGCCACGCTGCGCGCCCGCGCCGCCCGCGCCGCGGCGCAGGCTCAGGCGGCCAAGAGGGCCGGCTTGGCGTGGCTGCGCGCGCGGGCGAGCCTGGGCGGGATCGCGCGGGCGAGGGCCGCGGCCGGGAGGCTGGCCAAGGCGCTCGCGGCGCTCGAGGCGACCAAGGGGGAGGCACCGGCAGCTTCCTCTTCCTCCTCTCCGGACCCGCGCCGCGTCGCCGCCGTCGTGGCGGCGCACGACGCCCTCCGCGACGCGGCGGGCCTGGCGATGCCGCCGAGGCTGGCCGCGGCGGTGCCCGAGCTGATCGAGGCCGTGTTCGCGGCCGCGAGGCAGCGGGGAGCGAACAGTTCCTCGGGCGGCGGCGGCGGCGACGCCAGCGTCAGGGAGGCTGCGAGGGCGCAGATCGCCGCGTGGCGCGGCGCCGCGGGCGCCAGGCTCGCCGCCCTTGGACGGCCGCACGCCCTGGCCGACCCGGAGGCCGAGGCCGAGGCGGCGATCGCGCTGGGCTGCGCGGAGTTAGACGAGAAGGCCGCGGAGAGGGCTCGGAGGGAGGAGGAGGAGGCGCGGGCGAGGGCAGCGGAGAGGACGAAGGAAGGAGAAACAACGGAGGCAGCTGCTGAGGCCGCGAAGGCTGCTGCCGCGAACGCATCCGTGACAGCAGCCGCTCCGACGGAAGAGGCAGCGGCGGCAGCATCGGCGACAGCCGCGGCTCCCTCTTCTTCTCAACCTCAGCTTTCTCTCGCCGACACCCCAATGGAGACTGAATAAAAGAAACGGAAAACAAAATGTAACGCAGGAGGATCTTTCAAAAATACAAACGAGCTTTTCACGCGCTCTTCAATTTTTTTATACGGTTTCATTCCAGTTTAGTGGTATATCGCCGTGTTCCTCTTCGCGGCGGCCTCGGCGACCGCCGCGTCGACAGCGGCGAAGAGAGCTTCTTGGTCGTCGCCTTCACCGCCGTCGCCGTCGTTCCCGTCCTCAAAGAGCTCGCAGCTCTCCTCTCCCCTCCTCCTCGTCGCCGCCGTCTCCCCTCTCTCCTCGAGCGCCACAGCCTCCGCCGCGTCTAAAGCCGCTAAGAAACGTCGCGTTGCCGCCTCGTCGCCGTCAATCCCCTCGAAGCCGGCCCCGCCATCGCCGGAGGAAGGGTAAGGGAAGAGGGAGGAAGGCGAGGCGCAGAGCGACAGCGCGAAGAGCGCCGCCGCGCGCGCGACGTCCCCGGGCAGCGGCGCCGCCGGCGAGCGGTAGCCGCGGCACTCCGGGTCGTGGCACCGCTGGCGGAAGGTTCCCCCGCGCAGGTCGACGACGTAATAGACGCCGTTGGAGCGGTGCGGCCTCCCGACGCCGCCGCAGAAGCGGCCGTCGCGGAGGGAGAGCACGAGCGTCGTCGTCGTCGTCGCCGGGTTCGGATCTGGACACAAGTTCGACGAGGACTGCTGCTGCTGCTGCTGCTGCTGCCCGCCCTCGCCCTCGGCGACCGCCCAGCTCCGCACCGTCGCCTGCCTTCCGTCCCCCGTGAGCCTCGTGGCAACCTCCTCGATGAAGGCGTCGACGGCGGGGAAGGGCGAGGGCCCGGGGCGGGCTCGCAGGGAAGAAGAGGAAGAGGAGGAAAGAGCGACGGCCGCGCCCCCCTCTCCCCCCGCAAACGCCGAAGAAGAAGACGAGCAAGAGCTCCGCCGCCCGGGCGGGCCGCCGCTTCCTCCGTACACGGCCCCCTCGACGCTCAGCAGCTTGAACCCCGGGGGGACGTCGCCCGCGAGCCCGCAGAAGAAGGCCGCGCGGTCCGAGACCCTGGCCGCGGGATTCTCCCCTCCGGCGCCGCCGCCGGCTCCGGCGACGGCGACGACGCCGCCGTACCTCCGAGCGAGCGGCCTGAGCACCCGCGCCGGGGCGTCGACCTTCGACGAGAGCGCCATGCGCCAGGCCCTGTTCCTGGTGTAGACGCCCAGGTCGACCGCGGAGCCCTCAGCCCTCGGTCCTTGGTCCGAAACGACGACGCGGGCGAAGGCGGCGAGCGAGGGAGGAGGAGGAGGAGGAGGAGGAGGAGGAGGAGCTGAAGCGACGTCGGACTCGCCCTCGTCGGCGTTTCCTTCCCCCTTCCCTTCTTCGCCCTCGCTTCCTCTCTCCTCTCCCCCTCCCTCCTCTCCCTCCTCTCCCCCTCCCTCCTCTCCCTCTCCTCCGTCCCCGACCTCGTACACCGCCTCCCTCACCACCGCGCCGGCGTCCGCATTGGTCGCAAAAGCAAACCCCCTCAGCCGGAGGGTGACGTGCCGCGAGAACTTTTCTGCGCTCGACGAGTCCAGCTCCAGGACGTCAGCGTCGTCGAACCGCGAAACTTCTTCGCAGTCGGGCCAGCGGCGCGCGAGCACCCTCCGGACCGCCGCGACGGCCCCGTCGACGACGGCGTCGCCGTCAACCCCCGGGTTGAGCCCGCGCTTGAACTCCAGGTCGAGGTACAGGTGGCAGGGCCGCCCCTCGCGGAGGATCTCGTAGTGGTGCCTGTCCGAGGGGCGCAGCGCGCGGTACCTGGCCCAGAAGGCGGGGAGCGCCGCAGCAACGTAGGCCCTCCACGTCGCCTTCCTCCCGCTGCCAGAGTTTCCCCCGCCGAGCTCGACGCTGAAGACGCGGAGCGCGGCGGCGGGCCCGGCCGAGTCCGCGGCGGCGAAGGCCTCGGCCTGGCGCCGGAAGACGCGGAAGCCGAGGTGGGGGCTCTCTTCCTCCGCCTCCTCGCCCTCGCCCTTTTCGCCCTTCTTCTTGGTCTTGTTCGCGGCCGCGACGACGCCGCCGAGCCTGGCGTCCACTGCGGCCAGGAGCTTGGCGACGCGGGCCTCGGTGTCCCTGTACTCTTTCGGGCGCTTCCGGGAGTAGAAGGAGGCGAGCGGGAGTTCGGTCTTGGTTGGGATCGCGGTCAAGGTCGAGGTCGGAAGAGGAGGAGGAGCAACGTTTTCGTCCGCATCGACGCCTGCTCTCTCCTCGGCTGCTGCTCGTTCCGATCGTCTCTTTCGGTTTGCTTCAGCTTCATAGATCCGAGTTCTCTCTGCGAGGGAGAAAGAAAAGAGGAATTGGGAGTGTTTACGGGGGAGAATGAGGGCAGAGAAGATTCGTCGCCGCCGACAAATTCAAAAAAATAAAGAATCGCACCTGTCGCCGCCGCCGCATCGTCCTCCTTCTGCTTCTTCTTCCTCATCTTTCGCCGCTCCCTCTCCGCGGCCTCCTCCCTGGCGCTAGCGTTCCGGACGGCTTCCCAGAGGGAGGAGCCACCGACGGCGCGCTGGGCCATAGCAGAAGAGAAGCGAAGAGAAAGACGAAGGGAAAGAGAACGTTTTTTCCGTTTTCTGAAGTTGCATTTTTTTGCTATTTTCTTGTTTTCACCCTCTTCTCTCTCTCTTTTTCTTTCTTTCTTTCTTTCTTTCTTTTACGCCTCCGCGAGCTCCAGCACCCTCGCCAGCGCGTCCAGCAGCCTCTCCACCGCCAGGCCCGCCTCGCTCCCTCCCCCCGCGCACTCCTTCCCGGCTTCCCCGGCTGCAGCCCTCAGCCCCTGCGCCGCGGAGCAGGCCGCGGCGCGCAGCGGCAGCAGGGCCTCGCTCACCAGCGTCCGGCGGCGCCACCGCCGCTGCGCCTCGCCGTCGGAGACGAGCGCGGCTAGCGGCGCGGGGAGCCCCGACGCAAGGGAGGGCGGCAGCGGCGCCGCCGCCCTGCCCCTCAAGAGCAGCAGTCTCAGCGCCGCCAGAGAGGCCGCGACGGGCTCGACGCGCTCCAGAAGCGAGACCTCGGAGCCGCCCCAGCCCAGGGGGCGCGGCCCGAGCGGGAACACCCGGGCGGTCGCCGCTGAGGCGAGGAGGGCCGCCGCGGTCGCGGCCGCGGCGGGGGCGGGGCCGCCGCCGCATGGCTCCCCCCTCTCCCCCCCCGCCGCCGCCGGAGAAGACGGAGGAGGCGTCGGCCACGACGAGGCCACCATGGAAGACAGGTGGTGCAGCGCCAGGGCCTCCAGGGCCGCGTTCGGGGGGGGGCTCGAGGGAGGAGAAGGCACCGGAGCCGAAGGACGGCCGGAAGGCGAGGGAGGCGGCGGGGCGGCGGCGGCCTCGTCCGCGAGCCGGGCGCACTCCGCGGCCCTCTCGGCGGCCGGCATCGCCCGCAGCGTGGCCTCCCAGGCCTCGTAGCAGGCGTTCCTCGCCGCGGAAGAGGGGGTGAAGCTCATCGCGCGCGAGAGGTGCGGGAGGAGCCTCCGGGCAGCCTCGCAGGAGGGCCGCGGGGGAGCGGCCGACGGCGCCGCGGCCTCCGATGCCGCTCCTTCCGCTGCTGTCGCTGCTGCTGCTGCAGCTGCTGCTGTTGCTGCTGTCGCTGCTGCTGCTGATGCTGAGACGGAGGCCAGCTGTGCGGCGGCGACGACGAGCCCGGGCGAGCGGCGAGCGAAGGCTGCCTCGAGCAGGGCCGGGACCGAGGCGGCGGCGGCCGAGAGGGAGCGGGAGCTGGTGGTGGAGGCGGCGACGGCGGCGGAGGCAGAAGCGGCGGAGAGAGAGAGAGAAAGTCTTCCCCTCTTCTCCGTCGCTCCACTTTCGTCGCTCCTCTCGAAGGAGCACCAGGCGGATGCGTAGGTAGCGAGAGCCAGGCTCAGAGCCGAAGGGGTTCGCCCGACAGCGGCCGCCTCCTGCTCTTCTCCTCCTCCTTCTTCCTCTTCCTCTTCCTCCTCTTTGTCGCTGTCTTCGTCGCCGCTGTCGCTGTCGTTGCCGCCGTCGCCGTCGTCACTTCCGACGCCTTTCTTCTTCTTCTTCTCCTCCTTCTTCTTCTTCGGCGGCAGCGCCGAAGTCTCGACGGAGAAGCCCCAGCTGTTCCCAAAAGAGGGAGGAGGCGCTGGTTCGCTGCCGTCGCCGGAGGAGGGAGGCGACAGCGAGCAGAGGGCCGAGACGATGGCGACGGCGACGCCCCCGGCCGCTCCCGACGCCCGCTTCCTCTCGGAGGAGCCCAGCGCGCGCTCTTCCCCGCGCCCGAGAGCGGAAACGGTCTGCGGCTTGAGCAGCTCGACCGCCGAGGGAGACGGGGGACGGAGCGGAGCGAAGGGCAGGCAGGCGGCGGGGAGGAGGCGCAGCAGGCTCGAGGCGAGGAGCGACCGGGCGTACTCTCCCGCCTCTCCTTCCCCCCGCACGCTCCCTCTCTCCGCCGCGCCGCCGGTTCTCCACGCCTCGGCGACCGCCGGGAGCGCCGAGGCAAACTCTTCCGCGCTCTGGCACGCGGAGATGAACGACAAAGTGGAGCTGCTGCTGCTACCCATGCCTCTTTCTGCCGCTGCCGCAGTCGCCGCTGCCGCGCCCGCGCTCGTCAGAGCCCGGACGGCCGCGGAGGTCGCCGCCGACAGAGCCCCCGTCGCGGAGGGGATCCGCGCCGTGGTTCTCCCGAGCCTCGAGAGGGCCAGAGGGAGCGCCGAGAGCAGCGCGGCCTGTTTCGGCGAGAGGCTGTTTGAGCTTGCGTGAGGAGGTTTTTTTTTCGTTTCCATCGCAAGTTTTTTGAGCGGCTAGATGCGGGGGAGGGGGGAGGACGAAGAAAAAACAAAAAACTCTTCTCACCTTCCCTGTCCGCGAGTCGATGACATCTCCGCGGAGAACAAGGCCAATGCCTCGCGCGGGCTGAGGTGCGCGGCCAGCGCCGAGGCGAGGCGGTGGACGGCGGCGGCGACAGGAGAAGATGACGACGACAACGATGATGTCGATGGCGCTCGATCTCGATCACCGTCGACGGTGATGTCGACTTTCTTCTTCTCCGCTGCCTCTCCGTCCGCGGCGCCGAGCACCTTGGGGGCCCAGTCAAACACCCCTGCGTCGAGGACTTGGGCGTTTCTCCCGCCTGAGCGCAGGATCGAGGCCACCTCGTCGAGGAGCGAGGCGAGCGAAGCCGAAGAAGACGACGATTGAGGGAGAGGGTTGGAAAAGTTCGAGACGCGCTCGACGAGCCAGGCCGCGACCTCGGCCGCGGCGGCGCCCGGGTCGCCGCCTCCGTCGCCGCCGCCTCCATCGCCGCCGCCTCCCGCGCTCTTCAGACACTCGGCGAGGGTCTGCGGGGGAGGGTCCGTCACAGCAGAGCTCATATCTAAAATGGGGCGTTTGTCCTTCTTCTGCGTTTGGTTCTCAAAAACGAAATGAAAACCAGGAAGGAAAAAAAACTTTTTTTAATCTCTGTTCGAAAAACTCTGAATTACACAAATTTAAAAAAAGCTCTCACCCGGACCTGATCTCGATGTGTTTTTGTTGTCTTGTAACTGGGCGGTCGTGTTTTCATGTGCCTCTTTCCGAGTGGCATAAGAACTGAAGGAGGTCGGGGGGGGCTGGATTTTCTTTCTCAGGCCAGAATTGAGGTCGTAAAAAACGGGTTCAAGGCAAGGATGAAAGAAACAGATCCGATGAAAGAAACAGAGAAAACAAGGAAAACGAGAAATAGAGAACACAAGGGGAAACGAGAGGAAAAAGCGGGAGGGTCTTGGAAGCCCGTCAAGCCGTTGCCGGTTATCGCCTTTTTTCTCAAAAAGGTGTGAAGAAGGGACCCATGTTGGTTCGTATGCAGATAGTGGAATTCGATCGGAAGGAAGAGGGGGAGGGGGGGTAGAGAGCAAAGGCGATCCCGAAACAAAAAAAGGCGGAACAAACTTTTGACGGCAACACCAAGGCGTAAAAAAAAACGTTTCGTGTCTTTTTTTTCTTTCGAAAAAGCTAATTTCTCCTTGAAATATACTACCCGAAAGGAGACGGATCAAGAAGAAGAAGAAGAAGGAGAAGAAGAAGAAGAAGAAGAAGAAGAAGAAGAAGAAGAAGAAGAAGAAGAAGAAGAACAAGAACAAGAAGAAGAAGAAGAACAAGAAGAAGAAGAAGAACAAGAAGACGAAGAACAAGAAGAACAAGAAGAAGAAGAAGAAGAAGAACAAGAAGAAGAAGAAGAAGAACAAGAACAAGAACAAGAAGAAGAAGAAGAGGAAAGCGTTGCTCCTTCTTCCCTTCTTCCGGTGTACGAAAAAGTGCGGCGCGACGCGCGCGCGCAGTTCCAACGATAGTGTGGGTGGGTTGGAAGGGGAAAGAAGTTAAAGAGAAGAGGGAGGGATTTTGGGGGGTGGGGACGCTGCTCTGCGCTCGCGCGCTCGCTCGCCCGCGCTTTTCGAATAATAAGGGGAAACAAGCGGAATTCGACCATTGGGCCCCGAAAGCGCGGCGGCAGCGGCGGCGGCGGCGGCGGAGGGCGGAAGAGGTGGGGAAAAAAAAGAGGGGGGAAGAAGAGTGGGGGGGGGGTCTCGGAGAGAAAAGCTGTTCTTGCTCTCTCTCTCTCCTCTCTATCCCATATCTCTTCTCTCTCTCTCTTCGCTCTTCTCTCTCTCTCTCCTCCCTCTCCTCGCTCTTCGCTCTCTCGCTCTCTCCCCCCTCAGTCGAGGGCAGACCTAGAGGGCGAGCCCTGCTTCTTGTCCCTCGCGCGGAGGTTGAGAGGGCGCAGGGTCACTGGAAGGTGCAGCGCCGCGGCGCCTCCCCCCTTGTGGAGGAGGGCGGCCGAGGAAGGAGCGCCGACCGGCGGAGGGCAGGAGCAGATCGACGCCGACCTGCGCCTCCCGTAGAGCGGGATGCCGCGGCGAGCGGTCTGGCTGTTCACCTGCTTCTGCGCCTGCATCTGCTGCTGCATCTGCTGCTGCTGATGCGAGCAGCAGCAGCCAAAGGCGGTGGCGCCGTTGAGGGCGTCGGCCTCGGAGAGGGTGCAGCAGCCCGAGCGCGCGGACGCGAGGGCGCGGCTCTGCTGGCGCTGCTGCAGCTGCTGCTGCTGCTGCTGCGCCGGCGGCGACGGCGGCGGCGACGGCGAGCGGCGGAGGTGCGGGGCCGCGGGCGCGCCCGCGAGGGGCGCCCCGGGGCGCTTCCTCTCGCCGTTACTCGGGCCCGGGGCCAGCGGCGGAGGAGGGGGCAGGAGGTGGTCCTGGACCCGGGCGCCGGCGGCAGCGAGGTCGTTGGCGGAGCTGGCGGGCGAGTGCTCCCACGACGCGCCGAGGGGCCCGCCGCCGCCGCCGGCGGCGTTCCCGGCGCCGGCCTTGCTCAGGACCAGGGGCGGCAGCCCGCCGCCGAGCTCCAGGACGTCGCCGGGGAACGGGAGGGGCGGCGGGAGGCGCGCCTCCGTCCTCGGGGGCGTGACCGGGGCCTGCGGCGCCAGGGCCGCCGCCGCCGCCGACGCCGACGCCGACGCCGACAGCGGCGGCCACCGCGTCCCGCCCGAGGAGCCGTCGTCCTTGCCGTTTTCCTTGCCGCTGCTCCGGTTGGTCCGGGTGGTCCGGCTGGTGGACGAGTTGGCCGGGGAGGGGCAGCGGGAGCCGCCGGCGTGGCGGGGCAGGGCGCGGGGGGAGAAGGAGGGGGCGAGGCCCCCGGCGTCGGTGCCGCTGCGGCGGCGGCCGCGGTGGGAGCAGTCGGCCGAGGCGAGCGCCGCGAGCGCCGACGGCGAGGACCGCGAGGCAGGGGGGACCCTGCCCGACCCCAGGCTGGAGAGCAGGCACTGCAGCGAGCACGCCGAGTGCCCGTCGGCTGCCCCCGACCCGCACGTCACGCACCGGTTGCCCGAGGGGGGCGGCGCCGTCGGCGGGCGCCTCGCGCGGAGCATCACGACGCGGTGGCCGTTGATGCGGTACGACTGCGCGAGGCGGAGCAGCAGCGCCGCCGTGGCGCTGCCGCCCGCGGCGTCCGCGGCGGGGCCCCCCTCCCCTCCCGCCCCGGGCCTCCGCTCCCCGGAGGGGAATTCGAACGTCGCGGCGTCGGAGAAGAGCACGGCGTCGGCGTAGGCAGCGCGGCGCACGCGGACGAGGGCGTGGCCCCGGTGGGGGTGGGGGGCGGAGGCGGGGGAGCACGGGGGAGCGGGCGCGGCGGCGGCGGCGGCGCGGCTCGCGGCGGCGCTGCGGCGCGCCGAGCCCGACGCCGGCGAGGCCGGCGAGAGGCCCGCGCAGAAGTTGCAGGCGACGGTCGCCGCCGAGGGGCCGACCGCCCCGGCCTCGAGGGCACAGGTGGCGCAGAAGTAGATCGCCTTTTTGAGGGGGGAAGTGTGAGAGAGTAGGAGAGAGAGAAGTCTGAGCGGAAAAGGAAAAGGGAGAAAAGGGAGAAGGGAGGAGGGAGCAGAGGCGGGCAGGCAGCCTGCCGTCGCGCGTGAAGACAGACGCTTCGATGCGCGGGCGAGCGAAAAGCGAAGGCGGAGATTGTTCGATCGATGGGGGCGGGCCCCCGCTCTCGGGCGGTGATTCCCCTCTCTTTCGATTTCTTTTTTGAGCGCCCTCCCCAGCGTCCGCGAGCCCCCATCCCGATCCAAAAACTCACCGGCGATGCCGATCCGCAGCAGGGGCATCCCGTCGCCATGTGGAAGATGTTGTGGAGCCGCGGAGACGAGGCCAGCGAGAGCCAGGCCGGGAGAGGATGCGACATTGTTCTCTGTTAATTTTTTATTTTATTTTTGGCTTCTCGTTTTTTTTGGGTCGGGGCCTTTCCGGTTGTTTTGGCCGCCGCGGAGCCTCGGCTTTCTGGCTGCTTCCTCCCAAAGGCACCTCTCCAAGACCAGCGAGCGTGCAAAACTGCCATCAAAGGTGCAGAGAGGGAGGAAAACGCGCGGGGGGGGGCGAGGCTACGCGCGGAAACGGCCGCTCGAAAAAGGAGAAAACTTCCGACCTCGATCTCTTGGGGCGCAAGCCGTCAATCGCTCCGATAGCGCTTTGCTCGTTTCTATGTTCTCCCTCCCATCTGTCCCTCTCTCTCTCCCCGCTGTCTCCTCGCTTCGATCCGCGGGCGATTCGGTAAGAACTTACCAGAACTGACGCGATACGAGGGAAGTCGTTCGGGGGGTCTCGAGGAGGGCTCGCTGAGGAGGGGGGGGGGGATAAAAAGGTCGGTTTATGAACAAGAGACGCCCTTTTCCTTTTTCTTCTTTCGAGAGAAGAGAAAGGCGGCACAGTCGACTGTCGACGGAACGTTCAAAGAAACTTCGAAAAAAGGAAAAATCGGCACCTCCCCAGAGCACCCCCCCACCCACAGCTCCTCTGCCCCAGCCTCTTTTTCCCCCGTTTCCGACGCCCTCTTTTTCCCCCTCTGCTGCATTTCCGATGCAATTCTGAAGTCTGATTGGTTAGTTTTGCATTTCAGATCACGGGAATCAACCGGCAAAACGGAATATATCTATACCCCAAAAAAGGGCACTCTTCTAACCTCCCTCCCCTCTGTCGCCGCCCCTGTCGCCGTTTGCTCCCGAGGGCGCGAGCGAGCTCCCCGCCCTCGGCCGCAGCGGTGAGCCGCCGGGGCCCCCAGCAGCAGCCGAGGCCGGAGGCGTCGCCCCAGTCCCCTCCCCCTCCGCCGTCGTCGGCGTCGAAGCGGAAGAGGAAAGAGGCGGCGCCCCAGAGTCGAGCGAGGCACCGCCCCTGTCGCCGTCGCCGCCGAGGCCGGCGCCTCCTCTCCTCTTCCTCGCCGCGGCCTCGCTGCCGCTGGTGCTCACCGCGGGATAGGAAGAGGAGGAAGGCACGAAGGTCTCGTAGGCAGAGGCCGCGGCAGAAGGGGGGTTTTGAGAGGACGCAGAAGCCGCCGCCGCCGACTCCGCCGCCGCCAGAGCCGCCCTCTCCGCCGCCGCCAGGGCCGCCGCCCGCTGCTCCGCCGCCACCTTCCGGTACTTGTCGTAGTTGAACAGCGCGACGCCCGCCACGAGCACCGCCAGCCCGGCGGCGTTGACGCGCGAGAAGGACTCCCCCAGGAAGGCCACCGCGGCAAGGACGGTGACGATCTCCTTGAAGGTGCCGGCGACCATGAAGGTCAGCGCCGAGGTCAGCTTGATGACGGTGAACTCGACCCAGACCATCGCGAACGCGATCGCCGCGCCCCCGGCGACCAGCCCCAGCGTCAGGCCGACGGACGCGGGCGAGTCGAAGTAGGGGCTGCGCGGCAGGACGACCCAGAGGCGCTCGGCGAGCAGCGAGACGAGGGCGACGGTCAGCGCCATGACGGGCATCAGCGCAGCGACGACGGCGACGGGGCCCTGGCCTCCTCCGTGGCCGCGGCCTCCCTCGCTGCCCCCGCCTGCCTCTGCCGCGGCCGGGGAGCGGACCGGAGAGCGGGGCGGCGACGGCGGGGAAGCAGCGGCAGAGGGAAGAAGCTTGCTGCTGCTGCGGCTGCTGCTGCTCGCGCCGCCCTTGCCCTTCCCCCCCGAACCGCCGCCGCCGCCGCCGCCGCCGCCACCGCCGCCGCCGCCGCCGCCGCCGCCGCCTCCCTGGAGCAGCACCTGCGTGATCGTCCACCGCAGGCCCGACAGCGCGCTCGCGGTCATCACCAGCGCGAACCCGACGCCGTCAAAGTGGGCCTCGCCGTAGACGAGGAGCATCAGGCCCGAGGAGATCACGGCGACGACGCCGGCGAGGGACCAGGAGGGCCTGACGAAGTTTTTTTTTAGAGTTTTTTTTAGGTGAGTTTTCGGGGCGTCGTTTTTCCTTCATTCTTCCTTTTTTTCCGACCCACAAATACTCACTTCTCGAGGCCCCACGCGAATGCGAACGCCAGAAGGAACAGCGGCGTCGTCGACTTGCACATCGTGTAGAACGACAGCGAGATCAGGCTCAGCGAGAAGTTGGACAGGCCGATGTCGAGGCCCGTGCAGACGCCGTTGGGGACGACCTTGGTGCAGTACTCCCTCCAGGAGAGGCGCGAGCCCGCGTCCCCCCCCGCCCCGCCGGGGTCCCCGCCTCCTCCCCCTCCCCCTCCTCCCTGGTCCGAGAGGGAGGAAGAGGCCTCGTTGGGGGAGGCGGAGCGGGGAGGGGACGAGGAGCCCGCGAGCTCGGGCTGCTGCTGCTCCGAGTCGCTGAGCCGCTTCCACCGCCGCGCCGGCAGCGCGGCCGCGGCGGCCCCTCGCCTCCTCGCCGGGGGCGGCCGCGGCGGCCTCCCCCTGCCGCCACCGTCACTCGCTCTTCTTCCCAGGCCCCCTCCTCCCTCGACCCCGAGCCACAGCGCCGCCTTCGCCATCAGGATCTGCACGCAGAACTGCAGCGCGGTCATCAGCATCGGCGCCGGGAACGCGCCGCGGCCCGCGACGCCGTGGCCATGGCCGAGCAGCGTCCGGTTCCAGAGGCTGAGGCAGGTCGAGAAGAAGTACCACGTGAGGATCAGAAGCAGGTTGCGGGCCGCGACGCGCCAGACGTGGGCCGGGGCCGGGTTGGGGAGGCCCGGAGGGGGGGGGAGGACGAGAACGGAGTCGCCTGGGGTCGAGGTCGAGGGGGCGCCGCCGTTGTTCAATCGCGACGACGGGTGATGGTGAAGATTGCTGTTGTTCCCGCCGTTGGCGCTGCCGCCTCCGTTGGCCCAGCCCGAAGCTCCCGCGTCCGACAGGGCCAGAGGGGTGTTGAGCAGGATCGGCTGGAGCTCCAGGGCGTGCGAGTCGCTGCCGCCCAGAGCGCCGCTGCTGGAATTCGGGAGGCGCAGCGGCGGGAGCTGCGACTGGAGCTGATGGTGGTTCCGGCCAGAAACTCCGGCCCCTCCACCTCCTCCGCTCATCGCGGCTCCAATCGGCAGCGGCTCGCGCGCGGGGGAAGGGCCTTCGCGTTTCCCCCTCCCTCGTCGACCAGGGAGATCGAGGAGACGGGACGGGAGCGCGACCAACGGCGCGTGTCGAGAGCTGAAAGAGAGAAGATGAAGACTTCGAGAGAAAGAGAGAGAAAAAAAAAGTGAACAGGGACCTTGGTGGAGGAAAAAAACTCTGTGGCGGGCAAAGGAAACTTTGCTGCAAAGTTTTGAAAAAACTCTTCAAGTAGGCTGGGAGGGCACACAGGCCCCCCCCCCTTTGAAATGAAAATGACACTTACAAAAGGGACAAAAGCAGGAGAGAGAGCAAGTTCTTTTTAATCAATTTTCATCCTTTTCCGAATCACCCTCCTCCGCCGGCAGCCGTGGCGGCGGCAGCGGCGGCAGCAGCGGCTCCGGCGGCGGCGTCCCCGGCCAGCCGCGCCACGCGCAGTCTCGCTCGCCTCCTCGCGCGCAAGAGGGTTGCAGAGGCCGCGGAGGCCAGCTCGGAGACGGAGGAGGTTTTGGCGGCGGCGGCGGTGGAAGAGGTGGTCGGAGCTTTTCGTTCCGTCGTCGTCGCCATCGCACTCGGCTCTTGCTCGTCGTTCCTCGCTCGCAGACTGGAAAGTCTGGAAGCGGAAGAAGAAGCAGTGGGGACGGCGGCGACAGCAGCAGCAGCAGCAGCAGCAGCAGCAGCGCGCCGGGCTGCTGCAGCAGCAGCAGGAGAAGAAAAAGAAGCAGCGGACGGAGAAACCAGAGTCTTTGCTCCGCTCACCCGATCTTTTCCTCCTCCTCCTCCTCCTCCTCCTCCGCTCACGGCCCAGAAGGGAACGACCCCGGCCGCCAGCGGCAGCGCCACCGCCAGCGCCACGTGCGTCCCCACGATGGCCAGCGCGAGCCTCCGCCGCTGCGCGGCTATCGCCCGGCGCCGCAGCGACGTCGAGGCCGAGGCCGCGGAGCTGGAGCTCATCACCGACGACACCTTGGACGCGACGCGCGCGGCCGAGGCCGGGAGCGCCGCGGCCGCGGCAGCGTGCCCCAGGACCCAGAGGGCCCAAAGCGTCAGCCACAGCTGTGCGTGGCCGCCGAGGGCGCGCACGGCGGCGGAGCCCGCCACGCCGCCGCAGAGGCCCAGGCCGAGCAGGAGCCTCGAGAAGAAGGGGCCGGAGCCCGCGAGCCCGGCGCGGCCGCCGCCGTCAGCGCCCGCGGCGCCTCGGACGACCCACGAGCGCAGCGCAGCCCTCGAGGCGAACAGCAGGACGCCGCCCCCCGCAGCGGCCCGGAGCATCGCACCGAGCCAGCAGAGGGCCGCCGCGGCGGCAGCAGCCGCCGGAGCGACTCCCAGCATGCGGAGCACCGTCGAGGAGTGCGCCAGGGACGCAAAGTCCGCAAGGAAGGGCAGAGAACTTCCCTCGGCGCCTCCCCCGATCCCGGCACGGCAGTGCCCCGCCGGCGCGACAAAGAGGCCGTGCCTCCCTCCGGCCGCGAGGGCCGCGGCCACCATCACCCCGAGCCCGCCGGCCAGACAGTCCGCGAGCGCGGCCCTGGTCGAAGCGGCTGCGGCCCTAGCGGCGGAGGCCGCGGCGCCGCCGCGGGCGACGGTGGCGATCCCGGAGGCCGCCCGCGCCGTCTCGGCGAGCGACGCGTTGGCCTCGGCCGCGAGCACCGCGCGCTCGCTCGCCGCGGCCGTCTCGCCCATCCCGCGCCAGGCGTGCACGATCAGCCCGACGAGCTGGACGCGCTCCGAGGTGCCCAGCGAGGCCGGGTCGACGCCGACGGCCGAGAGCATGCGGGCGACGGTGCGGGCCGCGGCGGCCCAGCGCCCGTCGTCGTCGTCGGCTCCATTGTTGACGGACGCGGGCGTTCCGTTTGCAGCGGCGTTTGCGTTTGCGTTTGCGGCGGCCCGGTTGCTGTTCCCTCGGTTGGCGGCGTTTCGTCCAGGGGAAGCCGCCCCTCCTTCGGGTCGCCTTCGCCGCTGCCTCGAGCTGTGCGGCGACTCGTCCTCGTCGGAGCCGGCGGCGGTCCCGGGCGCTTGCCCAAAGGGCGCTCGGTCGCCCTCGTCGCCCTCGTCGTCGTCGTCGTCCTCCTCGGTCTCTTCGGCGGCGGCGGCGGCGGGGGGTCTCGGGGCCGACGCGGGCCTCCTGCTGATCGGGGAGGCAGCAGCAGGGGCCTGCGGAAAGGGGAACCGGCTCGCGGGCCCGGCTGGGCGCGCGGCGAGGGCGCGGAGGCGGTGGCGCAGCACCCCGCCGCGGCCGCCCCCTCCTCCCCCGTCGCCTGCCCCCGCCGCCGCGGCATGAGCAGCCGCGCCGGCAGCCCCCGCCCCGAGCCCGCCGGTGCTGTCCAAGTCGGCCGGGCCCCTCCTCGACGGCCTCCCGGAGGAGGAGCCCGCAGAGCCGGCGCCCTCGCTCAGGGCGTCCGACGGGGGCAGGCGACGGGCCGGGGCGTGTGCGAAGCCTCCTCCCGCGGCCGCCGCCGCCGCCCCTGCCGCCGCCCCTGCCGCCGCCGCCGCCGACGCCGCCGCCGCTCGGTGGGAGCGGCTGGGTATCGCCCGTCCCCACATTCCAGCTCCTCCTCCTCCGCCGCCGCCGCCGCCGCCGCCGCCAAACAGGAGCCGCGCCCCGGCTCCCCCGCGGCCCCTCCTGCCAAAGGGCGCGACGGGCCACCCCCTGCGCCTCGGGGCGGCCGGGGCCCCGCCGCCCGCCGCCGCCGCCGCCGCCTGCCGCCGCTTGCCCGCCAGGAAGCCTGCGAGCCCGGCGACGGCGGCGGCTGCGCAGATAAGCGCGGCGAGGGCCGCCGCCGCGGGGGAAGAGGAGGAGGAGGAGGAGGGCGGAGACAGGGGCGGTTTCCTGCCGTCTGGCAACGGGAGGGGGGCATCGCCGTCGCCTCCCGCCTCCCCGCCTCCGCCTTCCTCCTCGGCGGCGAGCTCCTCGGCGAGCGCCGCAGAGGCCAGGCGCTCCTCCTCGAGGGCGGCTCGCCACCCCCGCGGCGGGGCGCTGTGGTCGGGGTTGCCGCTCGCGAGAGCGGCAGCAGCAGCGAAGGAGCGCGCCAGCGCCGCTGCCGTTGTCGCCGTTGTCACGAGTCCCGTCGACCTCGCGCCGCCGAGCAGAGAGGAGGCGCTGGCCCCGCCCAGAAGCGTCGCAGCCAGCACGGCCGCGGCCGCCAGCGCCGCGGAGGCGCTGAGAGAGGCCGAGGAACGGCGGCGATGAGGGCGTAGAGGAGGCGAGGCTGATGATTGCGGCATTGGTCTTCGTCGTTGCTCGTCGTCGTCTTGTCCTCCGCTACCACCGCTCGTGCTCTCCTGCTGCGTCGGAGTGGCAGCATCGCTGCAGCTCCAGAGTGGTCGCAACATACACGAGAGAGAGAACGCAGCTTGCGCGCACAGAGGCGCGGCGCTGCGGCCGAAAAAAAGAGAAAACGACAAGTGGGGAGAGGGAGTAGTTTGACATGCTCACAATCGATCGAGCGATCAATCTCAGATCGGAAAGCAATCGGCGTTCTCAGCGCCTCTTTCTCGCTCGCGCCTCGGATCCTCAAACCTTTCGTTCCCGGCAACCAGACAAGACGTGCAGGCCCTCCGCGCGCCTGCGCGTGGGGGTGGAAAAAACCAAAAAATCAAAGAATGGGCTTTGCCGTCGTCGCATGGAGCGCCCTCGCCGCGTCGGCGTCGTTGCTGCTCTCGCTCGTCGGCGGGCCCGCGCACTTCTCGCCCAACGCCTGCGCCTCGGTCTCGGCCGCGCTCCCTTACGCCATCGTCGGGCAGCCCGCCGCCCTCGCCGCGATCGCCGACGCCGTCTGCGACCACCTGGCCGAGACCGCAGCAGCGGCCGTCGCGGGAGGCGGGGCGAACAGCAAGCGAGGAGGGGCAGGAGGAGGGGGCGGCACGAAGCCGCTGGTGCTGTCGGCGCACGGCCCGCCGGGGGTCGGCAAGAGCGCCGCGCACGCCGTGCTCGCCGCGGCTCTGTACTCTCCCGCGGACCTTTCTTCCGTGCTTGAGGGCCTCTCTCGGGCCGAAGAGGAATCGGAACTGGAGGAAGAGGGAGAGGGACCGGAGGAAGCAGGGGAAGGACCTCGGCGGCGAGGGAGAAGGAAGACCGAGCCGCCTCCTCTGCCGCTGCTGCTCGCCGACTGCCCGGGCAAGGGCTGCCCGGGGTACCGCGTCCTCTTCGGCCTCGATTATTCCGACTCGGCGCGGTCGGGCGCACTATCCGCGCTGCGCGAGTCTCTGCTGGAGCACGTCGCGAAGCACCCGCAGGTAAGAGCAGATGCAAGAGAAAGGACGAAGTTTTGTTTCATATTGTTCTCTTTTTAAACCTTAGGGTTGGGACGCATTTTTTACTCTGACTCGCACTCTCTCCTCCTCGAATTGACACAAAACTTCATCCAGTCCCTGATCGTCGTCGAGGAGTACGACAAGCTCGACTGTGACGCTCGAGGGCTGATCCGGCAACTGTTCGGGACCTCGGGGGCCGCGGCGGGCGTGGTGACCGAGGACAAGACGGGGGGCTCCTCCGCTGGCGGCGGCGGCGGCGGCGGCAGCGGCGGCGACGGCGAGACCCCGAGCTTATCCTCCTCTCCTCCTCCTCCGCGCCTCACGACCACGATCGCGCCCTCGCTCGCGCAGTCCATCATTCTTCTCGAGTCCAACGCAGGCTACGCGCAGCTCCACGAGCTGCTGGAGCAGGCGTCGAACGCGGCGGAGGACGAAGAGAAGAAGAGGAAGAAGGAAAGCGACGGCGGGAGAAAGGGCGACGACGGTGGCAGCAGCAGCAGCAGCAACGAGCCCGCTTCTTCTTCCTCTTCCTCTCCTTTGCGACGACGAGATCGAAACTCGAGAAGCAAAAAGCCCGACCCCGACGCGGCCCGCCTCGCCGTGCCCCTCGAGACGGCCGCGCGCTCCCTGAAAGACCTCGTCTTTGCCCGCTGGGTCTCGCAGCGCTGCGAGCCGCGCGCCGACTCGGCCCGCGCGCTGGCCGCGATCGACCACTTCCTGCCCTTCTACCCGCTCGAGAGGCCGCACCTGGAGCGGCTGCTGCGGCGCAGGCTGGCCGCGAGGAGCCTGCGGGCGCGCAGAGAGGATGCGCTCTCGCTCGAGGAGCCCTTCGGCCGCGACGTCGTCGCCTTCCTGGCCGACAGGGCCGACTTCGACGGGCGCTACCCCGTGGAGGGCGGCAAGGAGGCGTCGGCGCTGGTCACGAGGTACGTGACGCGGGCGCTGGCCGACGCGCAGAGGGCGCGGAGGGGGCGGGCGGAGGCGCTGAGGGAGGCGGAGCGGGCGCTGGCCGCGGCTGCGGCCGCCGCGGCGGAGGCGGCGGCGGCCGCGGCGGCCGCGGTGGCGGCGGCGGCCGAGGTCGAGGCGGCGGCAGCGAGGAGTGCTGGAGGAGACGGTTCTTCTTCTTCGTCGTCGTCGAAGCCCGTGGCAGCAGCACGAAGGGCGCAGCAGCAGCAGCCTGCAGTCGTCGCGGCTCCGGCGGCGGCGGGAAGGCTGCGTGTCCCCCCGGTGAGGGGCAGGCTCGCGGTCTCTGCGGACGGGAAGAAGCTTGAGGTGATATTGCTCGAGGTGGGGGACGACGTTCTCGACAAGGGAGGCGACGAGCTCGAAAAAGTGAGCAGCAGCAGGAGCAGAGCGAGGGCTTCTTCGAGCGCCGAGCTTTGAAGTGACAAACAGCGACATCTCTCTCTCTCTCTCTCTCGTGTAATTCAAAAAAAACGATACTGAAAAAGCTAACATGAAAAATGCGAAAAATGGGGTGCAAAAATTTGACCTCTCTCTCTTTTCACCTCTCTGAGTGTTCTCTCCCTGTCCCCCCCCGACCACCCCCCCGAAACATGCTTTTAAACGAGCCTTTACCTTCAACCTCTCTCATTCTCTCTCACGCACGCGCGCACACACAAAAAACAAACGCGAAAGAGCTCCTCCATTTCTCAGACTGTGCCGGGCTGCGTGACGATGGCGTCACGGCCTGGGCCCACGCCGATCCACGCGCACTTGGCGCCGCACCCGACCAGCTCCTCGACGCGGGCGACGTAGTCCCTCGCCTCCTGCGGCAGCGCGCCCCACTCCCGCACCCCGGAGATGTCGCTCTTCCATCCGGGCAGGTCCTCGTAGACCACCTTGACTCTTTCGAGCTCGGCGATCGAGGCGGGCACCGACGTCAGGCGCTTGCCGTCGAGCTCGTACGCGGCGCCGACGCGGATGACGTCGAGGTGCGAGAGAACGTCGAGCTTGGTCAGGTTGATGTGCGTGAGGCCGTTGATGCGGGCCGCGTACCGCAGCGCGGGCACGTCGAGCCAGCCCACCCGGCGCGGCCTGCCCGTCGTCGTGCCGTACTCGGCGCCGATCGCGCGGAGCTCCTCGGCGAGGTCACCGTGGATCTCGGTGGGATAGGGACCGGCCCCGACGCGGGTGGTGTAGGCCTTGGCGACGCCGACGACGCAGCCGCAGATCTTGGCGGGGGAGAGGCCCAGGCCGGAGATGACGCCGCTGAATTGGCGGTGGTGGATTTGTTTTTTGAGAGAGAGGAAAAAAAAGGTGAGTTTTTTGAAGAAAGAAGAACACTGTGTTTCTCTCTCTTTTTCCCCTTCTTTTCCCTGCCCCAAAACAAAAACTGAAGCTGCACTCACCCAATAGAAGGGTTGGAGCTCGTCACAAAGGGGTACGTCCCGAAGTCAAGGTCGAGCATCGTCGCGTTCGCCCCTTCGACCAGGATCCTCTTGCCCTCGTCGTGCGCGTCGTTGATGGCGGCGACCGAATCAGTCAGCAGCGCCAGCGCGCGGTCTTTCAGCGCCGCGTGCTGCTTCAGGTCTTCTTCGACGTCGTAGTCGAGGTTGGGGAAGCGGGCCCTGGCGTCCGCGGCCAGCGCGCGCAGGCGCTGCTCGAAGGCGACAAAGTCCCTCAGGTCGCCCGCCCTCGCGCCGTTGCGCGTCGCCTTGGACGCGTACGCCGGCCCGATCCCCCGCCCCGTCGTCCCGATCGCGCTCCCCTTCAGCTCCGCCTCGCGGGCGCCGTCCACGGCCTTGTGGAGCCCGAAGAGCAGGTGCGCCCTGTCGGACAGCGAGATCCGCCCGGCGGTGGGGACCCCCTCCCGCTCGAGGTTGTCCAGCTCCTCGAACAGCCCTGGCAGGTTGACGACGACGCCGTTGCCGACGATGCAGGCCGCCCCCTGGTGGAGGATGCCCGAGGGGACGAGGTGGAGCTTGTACTTCTTTCCCGCGTCGTCGTAGATGGTGTGTCCGGCGTTGGCGCCGCCCTGGAGGAGGGAGAAGAAGTGGAAAAAGGGAGGAATAGTTTTTCTTGGTGAGTTTTATTTTTTGTTCGTTGCGCTTATGTTCCTCTTCTTCTCTCTCGACCTCTTCCCCGCCACCTCCTCTCTCTTCTCCCCTCTCTCCCTCTTCCCTCTCCCTCCTCCTTACCTGCGCCCTCGCCACGACGTCGAAGTCGCGGGCCAGGATGTCGACCAGCTTCCCCTTGCCCTCGTCGCCCCACTGCGTGCCCAGGACGGTGACGACTTGGGCGTCGGGCCTGCCGACGGAGGGGACAGCCGCGGCGGCGGAGCAGGCGAGCGAGCGGCGAGCAGCGCCGGCGCCGATTGCCGGCGCCGCCTTGGCCTGCATCGCCGGATTGCGGGCGGACACGGCCCGCGGCGGGGACCTCATGCCTCGCGAGGAGATCATGCCTTGAGTCCTGTACGCCGTCGATATGTTTGTAAAAGAGAGCGAGGGGAGGAGACGTGAGAAGAGGAGGGCGGGCGACGAATTGAGATAGCGGCGGCCCTTAAATCTCAACGGCAACGTCGACAAACCAATCGAAGCCGTGAGTTTGATTGGATGCCCTTCTTCCTTCTTCTCTTGTTCTGTCCACCAATCGCCGCACCTGAAGGCGTTCCGCTGCTCCTGGTGTGCACGCACGCAGACACACGAGTACACGCGGGAGACAGGAACGGATAGAGAGAGAGAGATGGGGAGAAAATAAAAGGGTTCTGAAGAAAGAGAGACGGCAGATTTCTGGCACTCGGTTTTTTCCCCCGTTTCTCGACTTCGTTACGGTGATGTCACTCTTCCTCTTTTCTTCCTCTCCTCCACCTTTCGTCTCTCTTGCTCGAAGCTGGGGGAGCTACCCGCCAGTTTCTCCCCTCTCTGCACATCGCCTTTTGGAATCAGCAATCTCCTCTTCTCATCTGTGGAGAAAGAGGAAGGCTCCGAAACTCCGGCGAGGCGACGAGACAGATACAAAAGGTCTCAAAAAAGAAGAAAAGAAAAGAAGCGATGGTCGTGTCGCTGCGTGCTCACGCGGCCGCCTCAGCGGCCTCTTCTCGCCCGATACGATCGAATGTGGGACGCCAAGCGAAAGCTCATAGATTTGTTCTCGCTCCCAGCGACAAAAAGTGCCAATTTATGATGCCTAAGAGGACAAAGACCGTGCCTTTCGCGACAACCAACAACGGCGACGATGGCGAAAATATCACCGTCGCCCCGACCTCGACCTCTTCCGGCGCGCCGACCTCGTCGTCTTCGGAGCCCGAAAGCATCCTTGCGGCCTTCGCTGCGTCTGCGGCCGAGGCGGAGGAGGCCGCGCTAGCTGCTGCGTTTGCGGGGACTAGCGCTAGCACAAGCTGCAGCGAAGGCGCCGCTGCTCCTGCTGAACCCGCCGCTGGTCCTTCTGCTGCTGCTTCCGCGGCGCCAGCAGCATCGTCGTCGTCATCGTCGTCGTCGTCGTCGCCGGCGGCAGGCCCCAACGCCGCGCTCGCGGCCAAGATCGCCGCGGCGAGGGCGTACAAGGCCGCCGCGGCCGAGAGGGCGGCGAAGGGAGACAGCAACATCGGCGGCGGCGCGAAGAGCGGAGCCTCCGCCGCTCCCGCTCCTCCCGCTCCTCCCGCCGCCGTCCCTGCCCCGGCTCCGGCGGGCCCCGGCTTCACCCGCTCGACGCCCCCTCCTCCCTCCAAGGCGGCTCCGCCCGGCCCTGCCCCGCTGGAGGCGCGCGGCGTCCCCGAGGGGGCCGGGTCGGAGGCCGAAGCTGCGGCCTTCCTGCGGGGCGTCTTCGACGAAGGGGGAGGGGAGAGGCCCCTCGACCCGGACATGAGGGCCGAGGAGTTCACCGCGCTGAAGACCGCGCGCGAGCGCGCCAGGGGCGCCGAGATCATCACCGTCGACGCGGCGGCCAACGAGGCCGAGGGCGGCGAAGGCGGCGCGGGGGCAGGAGGGGAGGGGAGCGGGCCCGAGAACGGGTACCGCCCGCGCGTCTCGACCTGGGGCGTCTTCCCGCGGCCGGACAACATCTCGAAGGCCTACGGCGGGGGCCGCACGATCCGGCCCGGGGACGCGCTCGAGTCCCCTGAGGAGAAGGAGGCCAGGCTTAAGAGGCAGAGGGCCGCCCTCGAGAGCTACCGGAAGAAGGTCGGGCTGACCGTCGACCCTCGCGACGAGGCCGAGGCGGCGCGGCTCGTCGCCGCGGGCAACGAGCTGATGCGCAAGGGCGCCCTGGAGGAGGCCGCGACCGAGTACTTCAGCAAGGCCGCGGACCTGCTCCCCGCCCGCTCGGCCATCGGCGGGCGCGCGAGGCTGCAGAAGGCCATCTGCCTGGACTCCATGGGCAGGAGGGACGAGGCCTTCGCGCTCTACAAGAGCGTCGAGGGGCACCCCCTCGACACGATAGGCAAGGAGACCAAGCGGATGCTCTTCGGGTTCCAGGCGATGGAGGACCTGAAGGCGCACACCATCTCCTACTCCCCGGACAAGGAGGAGTACGCGCCATTCTTCGGGAAGCTGACGTCGGACTGGGACACGCAGTACGTGTCGAGCAGAGAGGAGCAGGAGGAAGGGAGCCTGTCGGCGGCGGTCGCGGCGGTCGCGGTCGTCGCTGCGCCGCTGCTTCTCTTTGGGGCTCTGGCGATGGCGAAGTGAGGCATATACACATACGGAATTGTAAAAGAAAACACAGAAAAAGAAGACTGATTCTCTTTTGATTTCGACAAGGCGGATCGGAGGAGGGGAGAGCAGAGGCGAGACGGGGAAAGAGAGAGAGCGAGAAAGAAGGGAAAACAACGTTTGTTTGGTTCGGTTTTGTTTCGAGTGCTGCTCTCTCTGTCTCTCTATTTCACTTTCGGGAACTTCTTGTCGCGCGAGTGCGAGGAGAACGAGCAGCTGGAGCTTTAGAAGCAGCAGTCGCAGCAACGCCAGCAGCAGCTCGCCTCCTCTGCTGCTGCTGTTGCTGCGTTGTTTTTGCCGCCACCGCCGCCGTCACCGCGTCTTCCTCGACGGCGCCGGCCTTCGCTTCCCTTCGTCCCCCCAGGCCGCAGACCGAGGCCACCAGCCTCGGGGCCGCCCTCAGCCTCCACGCGGGCCACCTCCTCGTCGATGCAGGGAACTCCTCGGAGCCCAGCAGGAACCCGAGGAGGCGCCTCGCCCGCGGCGGCCAGCCCCCCGGCGCGTCGGCTCCGGCAGCGCCCTCGCAGTGTTCTTCTTCCCCTCCCCCGCGCGCCCAGGCCTCGAGCTCGTCCGCCGACGCGAACCGTTTGCCGCTGAGCGCGGAGGTGTGCGCGAGCACGCAGGCCGTGGCCTCCCCGATGCCGTACCTCTCGACGAAGTCGAGCGCGGCCCTCTCGGTCGCGGCGGCGGCGGCGGCGGCGGCGGCAGAGGCAGAGGCAGAGGAGGGGCCGCGCCCGCCGCCCTCCTCGCCTCCGCCCCCGACCCCCCCCTCCCTCCTCTTCCCCCCTTCTCCCCTCCTCGCCGCTTCTAGCTCCTGCGGGGAGTACAGCGACTCTACCGCGGCCTGCGTCGCCGGGTCCGAGAAGCCGAAGAACAGCGGGCCCGAGATGCGCTGCCCCGTGCCGGCCGCGAGGCACGCCGCGGTCCAGGGGCGCGTCGGGCTCGGCCCCTCAAAGCGCCTGCCGCGCGGGCCCTCGCGCCCCCCACCGACCGCCTCGCCTCCGCCGCCGCCCGCGCTCTCGACCACGAAGAGCGGGCCCGACGCGCCCTCCTCGACCCGGCACTCCCAGCTCCGGCCGAAGACGCCGGCCTTGACGGAGCGGAACCCCACGGGGTAGGCGTGGTGGAAGAGGCAGCCGGAGCTGCTCCAGTACCTGTGGCGCCAGGCCCCGCGGTGGACGGTGCCCAGGGAGAGCACGGTGACGTCGATGGAGCGCAGCGAGAAGGGGGCGGCGTAGGTCGTCGGGACGGCGGCGGCGGCGCGGTCCGGCCGCAGCTGCTGTCTGTCCTCTGCTCCCCCGACGTTGGCGCCCCTGCGCCGCCGCTTGGGGCCCTGCTGCTGCTGCTGCTGCCCGAGGAGACGCGAGGTCTGGCCCGGGTGGACGCTCTTGCCCTCGGCCTCGAGGGTGCGGATCCTGCTGGAGCTGCGCGTGGGCTCCGCCCTGGTAAAGGGCTGTTTTTTTGTGTTATTTTTTTTTGCGGGGGAGAGAGGGTCGAGTTTTTTTTTGAGGGTGACTTTTTTCTTCTTTTTTTCCTTTTTTCGAAATCCAACGTGAAACTGTTTCTTCTTCCGCGTCGACCGATTTCTCTTTTTATCTCTCTTTCTCTTGAAAAAGAAACCGCACACCTTCATCGACACCGTCGGCCTCCTCTTCGTGGCCTTCTCGGTGGCCCCGAACGCGGACCGGGCCCACGCCGAGGGGCGGCCCGAGGAACTGAGGACGCCCAGGGGCATTGTCGCCATCGACGCCGACGGATTCGTCGAGACAATGCCGAGCTCGACGAGCCTAGCCCTGTTGGCGGCTATCCTGGCCTCGCGCTCCTGCTCGTATGCGTTGAGCGCGGTGATCTGGTGATCACCGTCGCTGCCGTCGTGGTGGAGTGGAGACATATGAGGCGTTGAGATCGTGCGCGGGAGAAAAAGACGACTGAACGTTTTGTCTTTCGTCGACGGACTGCTGGTCCGAGGAAAAAAAACAAAAATGAAAGAGCCGACTTCATTCGCCCCCCCCCCCCCCAAAAAAAAAAAAGCAAAAGAGAAACTCGTGCCTCGTCTTTCCTCTCCCTACGCTCTCTCTCTCTCTCTCTTTCTCTAATCTCTTCTTCCTTCTAGCGCCTCCCCCCGTCTCCCCACGATGGGCGCCGACTACTACGGCGTCCTCGGAGTGGACAAAAAGGCCGATGACGCCGAGCTGAAGAAGGGTAAGAGGTTGCAAAAGAATGGAAAGGCGATGAGAAGAGAAAAAAATGAAGAAGCATCGATCGAGCTTTGCGCCTTCATCTTTCCTTCTCCTCCTTGCTCACAAACCTTCCAAAACCTCATCACGCCTCCACTCACAGCCTACCGGAAGCTGGCGATGAAGTGGCACCCGGTGAGAGGAATAGAGAAGAAGCAAGGGTCAGGGAGAGAGAAACCCAAGGAGCACTCAATGAGATCGTTTTCCTTCCGCACAGCTCACCTCGTTCGACCCCGTCGCTCGACCCCTCGGGGGGGGGGGGGGGGAAAAAAAAAAAAA
>Ga0210003_1000878_pt1 | contig 26991 bp, 19 predicted proteins | sample LantaG_FD_182804 | JGI IMG/M metagenome (GOLD analysis project Ga0210003, IMG submission 182804) | Deep subsurface microbial communities from Baltic Sea to uncover new lineages of life (NeLLi) - Landsort_02402 metaG (SPAdes) (version 2) | ecosystem: Environmental > Aquatic > Marine > Oceanic >... | reverse complement strand
CTCCTGATCCACGAACACCGACAACAGGAGGCCGCCGAGCGCGTCGCCCGAGAGGCGCGAGCCCGCCACTGGAGCCCCCGCGTCCTCCCAGCCGACGCCGCCGACCTCAGGCTCCTCCCGCGCGAGCACGCCGCCGTCTTTGTCGTCGCGACGGCCGGCCAGGGCGAGTTCCCGGCCAACTGCCGCTCGCTGTGGCGGTTCCTGAGCCGCGCGGCGCTCCCGGCCTCCTGCCTGGCGGGCTTGCGCGTCGCCGTGTTCGGGTTTGGGGACAGCGGCTACCCGCTGTTCAACGCGGCCGCGCGGAAGCTCTCGAGGAGGCTCGTCGAGGGCCTCGGCGCGGCGCCGCTGGTGCCGCTCGGCCTCGGCGACGACCAGGGCGCGGCGGTGGGGGCGGCCCCCCCCGAGGCCGCTCTGGACGCGTGGCTGCTGGCGCTGTGGCCGGCCCTGCGGGCGACGACGGCGCCCCTGCCCGCCGGGGTCCCGGAGGAGGCCTGGGGGGCGGCGGGGGGCGGCGGCGAGGTGGGGAGGCTCGGGCCGTGCCGCTTCTCCGTCGAGCTCGTCGGCCGCGCCGGGGCCGCGCCCCCGCGCCGCCCCGCCCCGGGCGCGGCCTCCCCCTTCCTCCCCTCGCGCGAGGAGGCGCTGGAGGCGCACGCGGCCTTCCACCGGCTCGACGCGCTGGCCTCCGGGGAGCTGGCGGCGCCGCCGGGGTACGAGGAGCAGGGCGGAGCGGGGAGCGGGGAGGGCGGCGGCGGCGGCGGCGCCGCGCGCCCGCTGCTCGCCGCCACCGCCGCCAACCGCCGGCTGACGCCGCCCTCGCACTGGCAGGACACGCGGCACCTGAGCCTGCGGGTGGCTCCGTCACCCTCGGGGCACGGGCCCCCTGGGCGCCGTCGGCGCCAGTGCTGCTACAGCCCGGGAGACGTCGCCGCCCTCCTGCCGGAGCAGTCGGCGGCGTCGGTGCGCGCCGTGCTGGCGCCGCGGGGGCTGGGACCGGGGGACCGCGTCCGCGTCTCCGCCTGCGCCGCCGCCGCTTCCGCCTGCGCCGCCGCCGCTTCCGCCTGCGCCGCCGCCGCTTCCGCCTGCGCCGCCGCCTCCCCCCCCGCCTCTCCGGGCCCCTCCCTGTCCTTCGAGACCACCGCGGCCGCCCTCGTGGCGGGGGTCCTCGAGCTCGACGGCGCCTCGCCGCGGAGGAGGCTCTTCGAGGTTTTGGCCGCGTTTGCCGCTGCAACCGCCGACGCCGAGAAAGCCGAGGAGGAGGGGAAGGAGGAACCCGCCGCCGCCGCCGCCGCCCCCGCCTCGCTGGCCAGGGAGCGCCTCCGGCTCTTCGCCTCGGCCGAGGGCAGGGCCGACCTCGCCCTCTACTGCGGCTCCGGCGAGCCGAGGACGCTCTCCGAGGTGCTCAGTGACTTCCCCTCGGCGGCGGCGGCGGCGCCGCTGGCGTGGCTGCTGGCGGCGGCGCCGAGGCTGCGCCCGCGCAGGTTCTCGATCGCGAGCGCGCCAACTCTCTCTCCGTCGACCGGTGCCGCCCCCGGCGGCGGCGCCTGCGGAGGAGGAGGGGGACACGGCGGGGAGGAAGAGGAAGCGGAGGGGGCGGAGGCAGCAGACACGCTGGACCTCACCGTCGCCGTCGTCCGGTACCGCACGCCGCACGGGAGGCCGAGGCTCGGGCTCGCCTCCGGGTGGCTCTCTGGCCTTCGGGCGGAGGGGGAGGGGGAGAGGGCAGAGGGGGCGCGGCCGGAGGAGGGGGAGGGGGCCGCGGGGGGGGCGGGCGGAGGGGGCTCGCTGCTGCCGCTGTGGGTCGAGCGCGGGGCGCTGTCGCTGCCCTCGCTCGCGGCCGCCGCGGCGAGGCAGATGCAAGGCCTGCGTCGGCGGCAGTCGCCGCCGCTCCTCGCCCCGCTCGAGGCGTGGCTCGCGACGCCGCTGATCCTGGTCGGGCCCGGGACAGGGATCGCGCCGATGCGCTCGCTGCTGCAGGCGCGGCGGGCGGAGAGGGCGAAGAGGGGGGACCCCGCCGCCGCCGCCGCCGCCGTCGCCCCCTGCTCCCTCTACTTCGGCTGCCGCTCCCCGGTCGCGGACTGCTACTACCGCTCCGAGTTCGAGGGCATGGTCGGGGACGGGACGCTGCGGGCATACCGGACGGCCTTCTCGAGGGAGGAGGAGGAGGAGCAGGAGCAGGAGCAGGAGGAGGAGGGAGGGGAAGGGGGAGGAGGAAAGGGCGGCGGCGGCGGCGGCGGCGGAGGAAAGGTCGGAGATGGGAACAAGGCGAAGAGGCTGAAGCCAAAGAGGTACGTCACGCACCTCCTGAGAGAGGACGCCGGCGAGCTCTGGCGCCTGCTCTCCCCTCCGGACGGCTCCGACCTGCCCCCCGCGACGGTCCTGGTCGCCGGCTCCGCCAAGAACATGCCGCGCGACGTCCGGCTCGCCTTCGAGGACGTCGCCGCCGAGCGGGGCGGGCTCGGGGCCGAGGGCGGGAGGGCGTTCGTGAGGAGGATGGTGTCCTCGAGGAGGTACGTCGTCGAGGCGTGGAGCTGAAGAGCGCGAGGGTCTCTTTCTCTCTCTCTCTCTCTCTTGCGCGCGCGCGTTGCTTCTCGAGGAGCAGAGAGGAGCGGTGAGAGGCTGGGAAGGAGAACGTGGGCAAAAAAAAAGAAAAAAACAACCGAACCGAAACGAAAAAAACTTCACTCTCCTTTCTTCAAAGATCTCGTCCTTCTCTCTTTCGTGGGGGACGGGGAACTTCTAACGGCGGATTACGAATCATCTGCACGATGCACTGCCCCCTGAAGACCCCGCTGTCGACGAAAAAGGTGGAATTGGCGGCGAGGAAGGGAGCGATGACGCAAAGGCAGCAGCATCGGCAGATCGCCGTGGCTCGATCGGCGACCGGCGACGGCGGCGGCGACGGCGGCGACAACACCCCTTCTTCCTCGCGCCGCTCCCTGCTGCTCGCCTCCACGACCTCGCTCGGAGCAGCCGCAGTGGCAGCGGCAACGACGTCCGCTTTGACCGCGAACGCTGCTGCTGCCGCTGCTCCCTCAGCTGCTGCCGTCGCTGCTCCTCCGCCTCCTCGGCCTTTCCCCGCGAGCTGCAAGCCCGCCTCCGCGGCCCCGGCCCCGGCGGCGGCGGCGGCGGCGCCGGCGGCGGGGTCGCTCGCCTCCTCGCCGTCCTCCCTCGAGGTCGCCCGCGCCCGCGTCGCCGTCCTCCGCGCGGTCTCTTCGGCGTCCTCCGGCTCCCCGCAGCCGACGCCGGAGTCCCTCAGGAACCGCAACCTCGCCGGCTACGAGGCGATGGCGGCGCTGCACGCCGCCGACCCGGCGCTCTTCCACGCGCTGCTGGCCTCCGACCGCGCCGCGTTCCTGCCCCTGGTCTACACCCCCGCGGTCGCGGACGCGTGCGCTAGCTGGGGGACGCTGCTGACGAGGCCGCGGGGACTTTACCTGTCTGCGGACGACGCGGCGTGCGCCGGCGGGAGGGGGCTGCGGGCCGTCGTCGACGCCTGGGCCGATGCCGCCGCCGCCGCCGCCGAGAGCCCCCACGGCGGGGACCGGGGCGCGCCCGCCCCGCGGCCCCGCGCCCCCGCCGCCCCGCCGCCGCCCCCCCCTCGCCTCGCCGTCATCTCCGACGGCGCCCGCATCCTCGCGCTGGGCGACCTCGCCGCGCACGGCATGGGCATCCCCGTCGGCAAGTGCTTCCTGCACTCGGGCGCCGGCGGCCTCGCCCCGTCGCAGTGCGTCCCCGTGCTCGTCGACGCCGGCCGCGGCGACGAGCGGGCGAGGGAGGACCCGTTCTACTTGGGGCGCAGGGCCCCGCGGCTGCGCGGGGCGGCGTACGACGCGTTCCTGGCCGAGGCGCTGCGGGCCCTGCGCGGGAGGTTCGGCCCGAGGCTCATCGTGCACCTCGAGGACTTCGCCGGCGCCCACGCCGCGTCCCTCCTCGAGCGGGAGGAGGCCGCGGGCCTGCCCTGCTTCGACGACGACATCCAGGCGACCGGCGCGGCCGCCGTCGCCGCGGTCCTGGCGGCGGCCCGGGGCGTCGAGGGCGTCCCCGCGCTTCGCGACCAGACCTTCCTCTTCTTCGGGGCGGGGCAGGCCGCCGTCGGCGTCGCCAGGTGCGCCGTCGCGGCGCTGTCGGCGCCCGTCTCCGAGGGCGGCGCGGGCCTCTCCGAGAGGGAGGCCAGGGCGAGGATGTTCCTCGTGGACTCGAGGGGACTCGTCGTCGCGAAGGGAGGGAGCGGGAAAGGGGAGGGGGAGGGGGAGGAAAAGGGGAGCGGGCGCGGCGACGGGGGGCCCCTCCCCCTCCCCCTCAAGGCGGAGTTCGCGAGGGAGGCCGACGACCCCGTGGTCTTGAAGCTGAGAGGGAGAGTAGGAGGAAGCAGCAGCAGCAGCAGCAGCTCAAAAGGGCGCCGCCCCTCGCTCGCCGAGATCGTCGCCACCGTCGGCCCGACCGCGCTCGTCGGCGCCGCTGGGGTCGCTGGTGCGTTTGACGCCGGCGTCCTCCGCAGCCTCCTCTCCGCCTCCCCCTCCTCCAGCGCCCCCTTCCGCCCGCTGGTGTTCGCCCTCTCCAATCCGACGGCGTTCTCCGAGTGCACCCCGGAGCAGGCGGCAGAGGCCACGGGCGGGCGGGCCGTCTTCGCCGGCGGGAGCCCCTTTGCCGACTACTACGTCGCCGCCGCCGCCCCTGCGGGGGGGACAGGGGCGGGAGGAGGGCGGCGGCGACTCCGGAGGGCGTCGCAGGCGAACAACGCCCTCGTGTTCCCCGGCGTCGCGCTGGGCCTCGTTGCGGCGGACGCCTCGGGCCTCGGTGGCGGGAAGCGGGGGGCAGCGCTGCTCCCCGCAGCGAGGGCGCTCGCCGGGTTGGTGAGCGCGGCGGACTTTGCCGAAGACGCGGTGCTCCCGAGGGTCGACTTCCTCCCCGCGGCGACGAGGGCCGTCGCCGCGTCCGTGGCCCTCGCCGCGATCGCCGCGGGGACGTCCGGCCCGCGGTGCCTGCCCGCGCTGCGAGCCGCGGCGGAGAGGGCCGAGAGGGCACGCGAGGGCGGGGGGGACGCGGGGGGGGGAGGGGAGGGGCGAGCAGCAGCCCTGAGGGAGGCCGAGGAGGCGATACGGGAGATCCAGTTCGACGGCGAGGCCGCGTTCGCTGCTTCTCTTTCTTGAAATGGCGCGAGCGGGCGAAAGAAGGGAGAATGAGAGAGACCGATGGGCAAAAAGGAGAAGAAAGCGGGACGTCCTCTCCTCTTCAAAAGCAGCGGCAGCAGCATCGTTTTTCATTTTTTTGGTTAAGAATTTTATCATAGAAAATGATATGCAAAATGGAAAAAGTGATGACAACCAAGAAAAAGGGAAAACATATCGCGAAGAGAGCAAACACGCAGCAGCAGGACACGAGAGGAGAAGAAGCGGCGGGGAGAAAGACAGTGGAACAGAAAGAGAAGCGCAGTAGTTTCTGTTTTCGCTTTCTCCTCCTCCTTTTTCCTCCCCTCGCTTCTTCTGCTCCCCCCCCCCAGTCACGAACGAACGGACGCACGAAGCCCTCTACTTCTTCTCGATGAAGAGCGCGGTGCACTGCTCGATCGTGTCAGTAGGGCTGTTTTTTGTTTGAATTTTGCGGGAGGAGAAGAAAGGGAGAAACTGTGAGAGAGAGATGCGACTTCAGAGAGGGACAGAAAAAACCCGACTCGTCAAAAAAAAACTCTTCTCTTCTCACCTCGTCACCGTGTGCCCCTTGGTCTTCTCGCTCTCGAAGATCTCATAGTCGTTGCCCCCAGGGAACGTCTTGTCCCCGAAGAAGTGGATGTCGTCGAACCCGTCGGCCTCGACAAACCGCAGGCAGTAGGTCTTGTCCCACCCCTTGGGGAAGACGTCGAACGAGATCTGCCCCCCGATCGAGTACGTCAGGCCCAGACCGGCGAACTCCTTCTGCAGGGCAGCGACCATCGCCTTGCGGACTCCGGCCCCCTCGTCGAACCTCTCGAACTCGTCGCGCTCCTCCTGCGAGCAGTTGCGCCCGATGGGGGACACGTTGATCATGCCGTTGCGGAACTCGATGAACGTCCCCCTCTTGATCGGGATGTCGAGGTCGGCGACGTAGCGGAGGACAAAGTTGATGAGTTTTTTCAGATTGTCCTCTCCCAGGAGCTTTTTCAGGGACTGAATCTCGAGGAGCTCTCCCGCCTTGTAGGCGACGAGGCCGTTCTCGGCGAAGACGTAGTCGTAGGCGGTGGTGGCTTTGTTGTTTTTATTTATTTATTTATTTATTTTTTGAAGAAGAAGAAGAACAAGAGGTTGAGTCGAGAGGGTTTGAAGAAGAAAAGGAAAGACAGAGAGGACCGACGAAACCAAAAAAAGGCTCTTCCTTTTTTGTCCCCCTTCCAATAATAAACAACTCACTGTTCTCCCCGAGCTGCTCGCTGATCTTGACGAGGTCGGAGCCCCCGACGATGCCGACCTTGACGTGCTGCGAATTGTTTGCAGTTTGGAGAATACAAGAGAGGAAAAAACGAAAGAGAAAAGATGAGCATTGGTCTGTTTTTTATGCGGCGCCCCACTGGACTCTTTTTCTCTCTCTCTTTCGCAAATCCCTCTCTCCCCCCTTTCTCCATTAATCTTTACCTTGCGCAGCTCCTGGAGGAAGTCGAGCGTCTTTGCGTCGGCAGTCTGTTTGTGGAAAGGTGATAGACGGCGAAGAGAGTGAGAAAACGACGGAAGAAAAGAAAGAGCGGCAGCGCCGTCACTGCGCCCATCGATCGATCGAGAGTCGCCTCGCTTTACTCTCCCTCTCTTTCACTCTCATTCTCTCATTCTCTCTCTCTCTCCCCTCTAAAGCTCCCCTACCTTGCGGGGCACGGTCAGCGTGCCGTCGACGTCGAAGAGGGCGATGGTCTTCGACATTGTGGCTGGGCGGCGGAGCGACGGGAGGAAGGCGGGCGGGCGAGTTTCGAGAGACAATTCTGAGAGAGAAGAAAGACCGGGGGCCAGCAATAGAGAAGTTTTTTGTTTCTTTCATTTTTTTCTTTTCAATCCCGACCTCTCCCCCCCCCCCCTTTCTCTCTCAGTCGACGAAAACCTGCACCCTGTCCCCTGCCCCCGCGTCCGCCTCGAACACGGGCTTGCTCCTAGTCCATGCCGCGTCGCCAGAGACCACCCTCGCGATCGCCTCGACGTCGAGCATGCCGGCTACTTGCGGGACGATGGCGCTCAAACCGCGCACGAACCCGGCGGGGATGCGCGTCTCGAGCTTGACTGCTCCCGTCGCCTCGTTGAAGATTTTGATCCGCAGGAAGTCGACGCGCTCCAAAGAGGAGGAAGAATCAGAAGAAGAATCAGAAGAAGAAGAGTTTGAGGTGACTCTGCCGTCGACGAGGATGGAGTCGGGCTCGACGACGGCGATGGAGGAGGAAGAAGGGGAAGAGGAAGAAGGGGAAGGGGAAGGGAAAGAGGGCGAAGAGGAAGGGGAAGCGGCGGGCGACGCCTCTTCTTCCTTCTCCTCCCTGGCGAAGACGACCGCGGGCTCTGCAGCCGGAGTCGGAGGCGGCGGGCCGACAGAGGCGCCGTAGGAACCGTCGACGGCGTACCTCTCCGCCTCCTCGAAGTACTCAGGGAAGCCCACGAGCCCCCGCAGCTCCTCGAAGCTGGGCAGCAGGTCCGCGCCGGGCACCCCCCCGGCCAGGATCGCGGCGAGCGCCGCCTGCTGGGCCTTCGCGGCGGCCCCGAGCAGCGACAGCGGGTACGCCACCAGCTTGAAGCCGATGGCCTCGAGCTCCGCAGGGCTGAGCACGGGGGACCTCCCGCCGCCCTCGAGGTTGTTTGCCATCGCGTGCGTCCCCCGCGGCAGCGCCGCCACGAGCCTCCGCATCTCCCCGGCGGAGGCCAGCGCGTCGACGAAGACGACGTCGGCGCCAAGGTCCGCGAAGGCCGCGGCCCTCCAGAGGGCCTCCTCCAGCGACTCCGCCTGCCTGGCGTCGGAGCGGGCGACGACGACGATGCGGGCGTCGGCGGGGGCGTTCGGGACCCCGCAGGGGGCCAGCTCGTCGCGGGCGTCGACGGCGGCGCGCACCCGCGCGAGCGCCTCCGCCCTGCCGACGACCCTCTTTCCCCTCGAGACGTGGCCGCAGGCCTTGGCCGCGGCGACCTGGTCCTCGATCAGGATGCCGGCGGCCCCGGCAGCCGAGAAGCCGCGCACGGTCCTCTTGACGGCGACCGCGTTGCCGTAGCCTGTGGTGCGTCAGAGAGAGAGGAGGAAGGAGAGTTGGAGGGAGGAGGGAAGCAAGGAGGTTGAGGTTGAGAGATTCAAAAGAAAATCGAAAAGATGAGCGTTGCCTCTCTTGCTGCGCTTCATTCATCGCTTCTGTTTCTCCTTCTGTTTCTTCTTCTTCTTCTTCTTCTTTCTTCTTCTTCTTCTTCTCCTTACCCGTGTCCCCGTCAGCGATGATCGGCAGCGCGCTCGTCGCCTCGACGGCGTTCCTCAAGCTCGACGCGACCTCCTCGTAGCTGAGGAGGCCCGTGTCGGGGGCCCCGAGCCTGGCTGCTGCGATCGAGAAGCCCGACGAAAACGCAAAGCTGAAGCCCCCCGCCCGCTCGACGAGTTTTGCGGTCATGCCATCGTAGATGGCGGGGCCCTTGGTGGTGTTGCGTTTTTTTTTTAAAGAAGAGGAGGTTGAGAGAGGGCAAGAAAGAGGACAGCGGCTAGACGTTTTTTTGGCAATCGACCCGTTCGATCTTTCTCCTTTCGAGAGGAGAATTTCAGAACAGAACACGCACCACCAGGATCCCGGGCTCCCTTAGGAGCTTCCGCAGTTTCGCAGCTCTGCTCGGACCGTCGAGAAAGCGAGGAGACGGGGAGGAAGAGGAGGAAGAGGAGTAAGAAGCAAATGCCGAGACAGCGGCAATGGCGACGACGCCGACCGAAGAAGAGCGTTGGCCGATGTTGTTGCTGGGGCTCCGAGTGCGACCGCGGCTGGCCAGGGGCGAGCCCAGAGGAGGCGACGCAGCGGATATAGACAGAGACGCCTGCATGCTGGTAAGAGCAGCAGCAGCGATCCAAAGTTGGAGCGAAAAGCGGGAAGAGGAAACGCTTTCTTTGTTTCTTTTCAGAACTTGTGTTCAAGTTTCTTTTTCATTTTACAGCAGACTCTCTGAGAGAGACTCCACCCCCCCCCCCCCCCCCCCCGCCCAAAAAAAAATGTCAATTGTTCTGGTTCCACGTGTGCTGGCACTCGGGGCACTCGTAGAAAACCGTCGACCCCTCGTCCGCAGACCGCAGCTGCATGGTGTAAAACTCCAGCCCTCTGTGCCCGCACTTCACGCAGGCCTCATCGACGGTCGAGCGGACCCTCGAGGTCGCGTCCGTCGCGCCGCCGACTGGCTGATTGTTGCTTCCGTCCTTCCCGACCGCGTCCGGGCCCAGAGGGGTGAGCTTGTACCGCCGGCGGTAGTCGTGGATGTCTGTCTTGCTGACAATGGACACGGAGTCGAGGTCTGTATTTTTTTGTTTCGTATGAGTCGGGAGAGCGCGGTCAGAGGTTGAGGTCGAGAGTTTTTTTGTTTTTGTTTGCGACGTCATTTCGAAAACTAGCCAATGCCTCTCCCTCTCCTTTCGATTCAAGTTACCTTCGAGCCTCCTCTCGAACCCGGAGATGGGGCTCCACGCCACGCCGCGCTCGGCGTCCAGCTCCAAGAGAGCACCCGTCACGGGGCAGAACATCCAGTCGCGGGAGCGGACAGCGTCGGAGGCGGCGGTGGAAGAAACGTTGGCGGCAGCGGCGGCAGCCGTCGACGCATCGTTCGCGGCCATGGTTGGAGCTTCTTCTCGGAGCTTTGCCGTTGCTTTTGCTTGCAGATTCTAGAGGCAAGACAGACTACGGCAGAGAGCGTAAAAGAATGTATCGAAAGAAGGAGAGTCTCTTTCTTTATTGCGCGACGGAAAGATGCTTCAGGGGAAAACGAGAAACAGGGGAGTCGAAACGAACTTGTGAGCTCGTTGCAGAATTCTCTCCAACCTTTGTTTCTTCGATGCGGTCCACGCTCCAGCGCCCCGCCCCGCCCTCCGCGTGGCACGCCGAGCGAAAAGCCCTCAGAAGCACCCCCTCTCTTGCTCTCCAGCGAGCTCAATTCGCATCAAAGGCCGCAAGGGCACCGAGACCGTTTGGCGAAATGCGTCGATCGTCCTCGTCAACGAGAGAGACAACGCCGAGCGACAAAAACCCGACCTCGACCTCTTCTGCCCAAACGCGCGTGCTCATGGTCTGCCTGGGCAATATTTGTCGCAGCCCCGCGGCGGAGGCCGTGCTGGACCACCTGGTCAGGAAGAGGAAGCTCGAGGGTTCTGTGTTCGTCGACTCTTGCGGCACGGTGTGTATTTCGTATTTTTACTCTCGGGTCTCAAGAGGTGCTCCTTGCCTTGTGACGGACGAAGAAATCGAAACCGGGAAAGAAGCTCATTCTCTCGGGACCACTCTCCCTCCCAAAAACAAAAATAAACATCCAGGGAGGAGGCAGCGGCGACTGGTACAAAGAGGGCGGCTTCAGCTACCACGAGGGCGACGCCGCCGACTCCAGGATGCGGTCGGCGGCCTCCAGACGAGGCATCGCCGTCACGTCGCGCTCGCGGCCGCTGACGCCGAGGGACCTCGAGCAGTTCGACGTCGTCGTCGCCATGGACTCGGCCAACCGGGCCGCGATCTCTCGGGCGAAGGAGCACTGGATTTCGCAAGGGAAGCTGATAGTCCCCTCCGAGGGAGGAGGGAAAGAGCAGCAGCTGCGAGCACGAGTCGTGATGATGACCGATTACATCAGAGACGAGAGGCTAGCCAAGATCGCCGGGGGAGCTGTCCCGGACCCTTACTACGGCGGCGAGAAGGGCTTCGAGACCGTCTTGGACTTGCTGGAAGACGCGTGCGAGGGCTTGCTCGAGGAGATGTTTTGATGTTCTTTTTTTGGTTTCGTTGAAGATATTTGTTAAGATTTGTTTGCAAGGGGAAAAAAAGAATTCCGTTTCTCGACTCTTCCTCTTCTTCCCCTCCTCTTCCTCCTCTTCCTCCTCTTCCTCCTCCTCCTCCTCCTCCTCCTGCTCCCTTCCTTCACCGATTCTGCCAGTTCATCTTGAGTCCCACATACGCCCCCGCGGCGTACACGGCGCAGAACGCGCCCAGCACGGAGACCGCCTCCCACTGCGTCGGGAAAGCCCCGTCTCCTCCGAAGCCGTAGCTCACCGACAGCAGCGCGCCGAGCTCCCTGGGCAGGCCCGCGGGCGCGTCCTCGACCAAGACGTCGTCCCGGTCGCCGTATTGGCTCCCTGCAATAGCGATGATCGCATACGAGACCGGGTTGGCATAAAACGCCCAGCTCCAGTAGGCAGGGAAGAGGGGGAGCGGCAGCATGAAGCCGGCGAGCAGCGAGAAGAGTGAGCAGGCGACGCTGAGGCAGAGGCTGGCGACGAAGACTGCCGGCGTTGATTGGACCAAGGCCGCGGCGAGCAGCCACATCGCGGCGTTTACCAGGGCGAGGACCTTTTTGATTAAGAGGTTTGTTTTTTTTGTTGGGGAGGAGGAGGAGAAGAAGAAGAAGAAGAGGGGGCGATGAAAGAGTGAGTTTTTAAATTTTCATTTCTTCTCGTTTGAAGGTTTTTTCCTTCTCTAAAACAAAAAAAAGAAAAACTCCCTCCGCGCCACCATCTTGTGCCCTCACTACCTCCCGCAGCGAGGCGCGCCCCTTGCTCGACGGAACAAGAAGAAAAAACACTTACCAGGAAGAAAAACCCAAACTTCGCCGCCGACCTCTCGTACCCCACTGCCAGATAGACAGGAACAGCGAACAGCAGCGTTTGCGCCAGCAGGTAAGGCAGCTCGACCGCCGCGGAGGCCAGCAGCTGCGGCCCCGCCATTGCGGCCCCCGCGGCCCTCTCCCTGTAGTAGACGAGCCGCTCGGAAGAAAGGAAAGGTTGGGCCTCGAACGCCAGGTCCATGGATAAAACCACAGAGACGAGGTAGAGCAGCCCCAGGGCGTTGTTGACTTCCCTCAGGGAAACGACGTGGTCTGCGCGGCCCTTGCCGCGCTCCATCGTCGAGATGATGAGCGCGATGGCCGCGGTGACGAGGAAGCGCGCGGTGTTCCGGGCCGGGTCTCGAGCGTAGGAGCGCCAGTTTCGGACGGTGTGAGCCGCGAACACCCGCGAGGCGCCGGGGCGAGGCGGCGGGGCGGCTCCCCTGCCGCGGCCGTCCTCGCTCGCCCTGCGGGCCGCAGCGAGGGCGGCCGCGGCTGCGGCCGAGCGCGGGAAGGCCGCCGCCGCCGCGGAGCGGGGGCGCCGCGAAGGAGGTCGAGGAAGGGGAGATCCTCTCCCCTCGGCATCTCCCGCCGCGGCCTGGGCAGCCAGCGCCTCCATCGCCCACGCCGCCCTGTTCTCCCCGGGCCGCGGGCCCGCCCTCGGCAGCTGCGGCGGCAGCACGGACAGGAGGTGCTCCACGAGCAGCGGCGCCTCCTCCCCTCCGCCGAGGGCTCCGCAGAAGGCCACCTCCCCCCCGGGGGCCAGCAGCAGCAGCCCGTCAAAGAGGGCGAAGACGGCCCGCGAGGGCTGGTGCACCGTCGCGACGACCGTGCGCCCGGCGTCGGCGGCGGCGCGCATCGCCCTCGCCACCGCCGCCGCCGCCCTGCCGTCGAGCCCCGAGGTCGGCTCGTCGAGGAAGAGGACGGCCGGCCTCGCGGCGAGCTCGACGGCGATGGCGAGGCGCTTCCTCGCCTCAAGCGGCAGCGATCCGACGAGGAGCGAGGAGTAGCGCGGGTCTCCCAGCCCCGCGACGGCGAGGGCTTCGCGGGCTGCCGCCCTGGCCGCCTCTCTCGTCGTCGCGGAAGGGAGGCGGAGCAGGGCCGAGAAGACTGCCGACTCCCCCACGGACAGGAGGGGAGCGTGCGCGTCCACGGATTGCTCGACATAGCCCGAAACCGCGGAGAAGAACCGCGGCTCGGCCTTGGCCCCGCCGACGAAGATCCCGCCGCCGCCACCGCCGCCGCCCTTGTCCCCGAACGAGACCCTCCCTGCCGTCTTCCGAAAGGCCAAGACGTCGAGCAGCGTCGTCTTCCCGGCGCCGGAGGGGCCCATGAGGGCTGTCAGAGTCCCGGGCTCGAAGGAAGCCGTCACGCCGCTGAGGAGCCTGAGCTCGCTGCTTTTAGTGCTCGGGACGAAGTAGGAGAGGTCGATCGCAGCGAGGGAGAGGCGCGGCGGCGGGGGAGGGAGGTGAGTTGGGGGAGGCGCGACGGCGACGGCGACAGAGGCAGCGTCTGCGTCGCCCGCCGCGGCGCCTCGGCCCCCTTCTTCTTCTTCCTCCTCCGCTTCCGCCGCCGCCGCCGCAGCAGCAGACCCGCCGGGGGGCTCGGGGGCCCGCATGACGCTCATGCCCACAGCCCCGACGGCCACCATGCTCACGTAAAAGCCCAGAAGGAACGCGGCCCCGCCCCACGCGAGCGCGGGCGACTTCGGAATCTCGAAGAGGGCGAGCACTGCGTCGCCGAGGCGGAGAGTCGTCGGAGTCTCCCCCCCGGCGGCGGCGGGGGCGTCCCACCTCGCGTCCCCGAACTCAGAGACGGCGAGCGAGCGGAGGGCCCAGGCCATGGGGTTGACCCAGTGCACCGCCCTCCATCCCGCGGGTATGCTTTTGGCGGAGAGCGTGAACCCAGCGGTTGTTTCGAGGGTCAGAAGCACGCAGACGCCGACGGCGATCCCCCAGTTGAGCCTTGTCGAAAGGATGCCCAGCGACCTGTTGAGCGCGTCGATCGCTGCCTCTAGAACAAAAAAGATGCCGACGAAGGAGGCGACCCGCGCGGGGCTCCTGGAGAAGCCCGCAAGAAAGTAGAGCGGGAGCGTCGCGGCGAGCACGTCGACGGCGATGACCGGGATCGCCGTGACCGCCTGCGACACGACGTCGAGCCAGGCCTGTCGTCGTTTTTTTTGTTTTGAAGTTTTCGTCTTCTCTGCCCCGGGAGTGAGTTTTTCGTTCCATCGTTTTCGTCTGTCGCGCAGGGGAGCACGACACGAAGCACCGCTGCGTTGCGTCCGTTCGCGCGATCTTCCTTCCGTACCGGATAAAACCCGTCGTCGCGCTGCCGGAGCACCACGGGCTTCCTCCCGTGCGCGACCTCGATCGCGGGGACGGCCAGCGTCACCACGAAGAAGAGCGCGAAAAACAAAACCGCGAGTCTCGCCTGCCCGCCCTCGAGCGTCACAGGAAGATTCAAAAAGAGCGACCCGACGGCGAGCGACATCAGGAGCGCGAGCAGCCAGCGCGTCGCGGCCGCCGAGGCGCCGTCGGCGCTGAGGAGGTCGACCTTGGCGGCCCTGCGGAGGAGTGCCCCGAGCAGCGCGAGGCGCGGGGCCGCGAAGGAGCCGCGACAGAGCTCCGCGTCCGTCTCCGGCGTGCGCGGGAAGGGGCGCGCCGCGGCGGCGGCGAGCCGCTTCCCGATCTCGGAGGCACGGAAGGCAGCGGCCATCGCCGACGTCGACGGGGGAGGACGAGGGCGGGAAGACCCCCTGCGCTCGTTCTCCTTCCCCGCTGCTTCCCAGAGCAATCTCCTCCCCTCCGGGCTCGCGACGTCGAGCAAGAAATCGGCAACGTCTTGCCTCCCCGACAGAGGGAACAGCCCCAGCGAGCCGAAGTAAGCAAAGGCTTCGTCGATGCCGCCGTGGTAAAGGGTTCTCCCTCCCGAGGACAGCAGCAGCACGTCGTCGAAGGCCGCGACGGCGTCGGGCTCCGGGGCCAGCAGCGCCGCGAGCACGGCGACGCCCATGTCCCGCGCCGAGCTCCTCAGCGACCGGGCCAGCGCCGCGGTCGAGCTCGAGTCGAGGCCGGTGGAGATCTCGTCCAGGCACAGGGCCCGCGCCGCGCCGACGATGAGCTCGCCGGTCGAGGTGCGCCGCCGCTCGCCGCCGCTGACCCCGCGGTGGAGCGCGTCCCCTCCCACGGCGGTGTCCGCAGCCCGTGAGAGCCGCAGGACGCGAAGGACCCACTCCGTCGCAGCGGAGTTGGAGGGGTTGCACAGGGCCGCCATCAGGGAGTCGAGCGCGGCGTCGCGGCCGCTCTTGCTCGCGCTCCTCCGCTCCTCGACGGTCACCAGCGACTCGAGCAGGGGCCTGATCGTGGGGTCGCCGCCGTGGCACTCCTCCGCGAAGCGCAGCGTCTCCCGGACCGTCAGGGTCGGCAAATGCCGGTCGGAGGCGCCGACGTACGCCACCGTCCTCGAGAGCGAGAAGCCCCGGCCGTCGCCCGCTCGCGCTCCGTTGTACAGCACGCGGTCCGCGCCGGAGACGCGGACGCCGCGGCCCGGCTTTAGCCTTCCCGACAAGGCCCGCAGGAGCGTCGTCTTACCGCTACCTGGGGGCCCCAGGAGCAGCGTCGTGGTCCCCGGGAGCAGCACTCCCGTCGAATCGTCGAGGACGCGGAGCCAGTCTCTCTTCCCTCTCGCCTCCTCCTCTTCTGCTTCGGCCTCCTCTCGTCGGCAGCGACCGGAAAATAGGGCCATCAGGGCCGAGGAGACGTCGTTGGCGACGGATAGGAAGGGAGAGACGAGGCTGGGATAGGAAGGCGCCCGCTCCCTCCCCCCGCTCCCTCCTCTTCCTCGCCTGCGACACACGGAGAGATTCTGCCAAGAGGTGAAAACTGTCGGGACCCTGAGCCCTGCGTCGTCGAGCCTCTCCTTGAGCCGGCGCAGGGCCGCGGCTTCGCCCCCTTCCCCGCTCTCGCCAGCTCCCCCTCCTCCGACGGCCCGCGCCACGAGCGCCGCCGTCGCCTCCCGCGGGAGCAGACGGGACGGCGGCGGCAGGTGCGCCGTCGCCGCGGCGACCTCTGCCGCCCACGCGAGCTCCTCCGGCGACGACTGCTCCCAGTTTGCTGGCCTCCTGGTCCCGCAGAGCGGGAAGCAGCCGTTATCTTCCTGCGAGCGGAGGGCGGCGGCGCGGAGGTTGAGCGGCGGGAGGAAGGAGGAGGGCGAGGGAGGAGGAGGTGGAGGAGGAAGGGGTAGAGAAGAAGTGCCGTCATCGGCAGCTTCCATCGCCTGTTCTTCGTCGCCATTGCAGCACCTCATAGCGCTCAAAGGCAGCGTTGATTCCGGTCGACGCTTTGCTGGCCTCTTGAATGAGCTTGAGAAAGACTACTCGGAGCAAAATTCGAAAAGAAAGGCGGGGCTGAGCCCTGGCCCTGCCCGCGAAAGATTGAGCAGAGCTCTTGCTCGCTCTGCTTGACCTTGCTTTTCTTTTTCTCGAGTGTGGCACTCAGGCCCTTTTTTATCACTCTCCTCGTTTTTCTCTCTCTTCGTGTCTTCATTACACGAAAGGGCGGCGACTGATCACGCACGATAGAGAAATGAAGGGGCAAATTTAAAGTTAATGACCTCTCTCTCTCTTCCCGCACAAAAAAAAAGCAAAGAATTTTTGGCGATAAAACAAGTTTTTTGAGGGAAAAAACACGCTGCGGGTAAAAAGGGGGAAGGAAGAAGAACAAGAGGCAAAGCAAAAGCCCTTGAAACGTTTTTTTCTTATTGGAGTTGAGCCAGGCCGGCAAGGCTCGCTCATGTTTTTAGTGGTGGTGGAAACGGGGTGGTGGATAAAGATGGGCAAGAATGGGTAAAGTGGAGTTTTGTTTTTTGTTCAAAGGGGGAAAGGGCAAAGGTTTGCTGTTGTTGCGTTTCTTAAGATTCTAAAGGACGACGACTTTAGGGGTCGCATCGGCATCTTCGTTAAATTCCGCGCCCTTTGCAGTCATCTGTCCTTGCGAATGCCGCAAAATAGCGAAAGCAGAAAAAAACGCAAGTTTGAATCCAAAAAAAGGGGCTGCAGGCGAGAAAAGGTTTTGGTAAAACGGCGGTGGGTAGTATTAAGTAAATAACGGTGAAAACGGTTTTTTTTGCGTTTGAAGCCTTGCGACACGTTACGCGACGTCAAGACTAGGTGGATGATGGTGGAAGATCAAGTAAAAGTTGGTCTATGCGGAAGTGAACTTTGTGGGGCAGGTGTCCTTTTTGTTTGTTTTTTTGTTTGGGGATGTTCTTCTCCCCCTTTTTTTGAAAGGTTTTCTCTCTCTCTCTCTCTCTAATAGCACCAATCCGCAGGGAGCCTGCCAAACGGAGAGGGCACGTCTTCCCCTCCACCGTCGGCAGCAGCAGCCAACGAGCGGATCTTTTCGCGGGGCTCGAGGGCGGCCATGGCCGCCGCGAGCGCGGCCTCGTCGACTCGCTCCCTCGGCCTCGGCGCCGGTGCCGGGAGCGCGAGCAGCAGGGGGGGCTGCGTCATTGGAGGCTGCAGCTTCTGTAGGGGGGGGGACGTCGGGCAAGCCTTACTCTCCTCCGCGGCGGCCTCCAGAGCCGGAGCAGCGGCAGCCGAGGAGGAGGAAAAGAGTGAAAACTCGCCCTTGCCGCCCCCCGAGGTGGCAGCAGCAGCAGCAGGCAGCACAGGAGGAGGGGTGCGGCAACCACTCCCTTTGCCGCCACTGTCGAGAAGGAGCCCGTCGAGAGACGCCGCGAAGTCGTACCCGTTGCGGGGGAGCATCTCGTGGCGCAAGATGTGCTGCTGTTGGCGGTGGCGGTGGAGGCCCAGGGGCGCCGAAGAAGGCGGCAGCGGGAGAAAGACGCCGGTCCCTCCGCTGGTGTTGCTGCCGCTGTTGCTTCTCGGAGGAGGCGGAGGAGGCGCAACGCGCGCCGAGAGTAAACCGAATCCGTCGGCTCTGAATTGCTGCTGCTGCTGCTGGCGAGGATGGGGCGGCGGCGGAGGAGGAGGAGGCACGCCGACCGCGGAAGCAGCAGCAGCAGAAGCTTCGGCGAGCTTGCCCTGGGCCTCCCTCAGCCGCAAAACCCACTCGATATGCTTCAGCTCGTCCTGGACGCGATTGAACTGTTGCTGATGGTAGAGCAACGCCTGATGCTGCTGCGGCTGCTGCAGCTGCTGCTGCGGCGGCGGAGACTGGTGGAACTGCTGCGGCTGCTGCTGCTGCTGCGTCAGATTCTGCTGGTGCAGGTGCCTCGAGCGGGCTCTCGACTGCCGCAGCGCTGAGACGGCGTCGACCGCGGCCGCCGCGGCCGCGGCCGCTGCGGCGTCGCCCCCGCTTAGGATGGCCAGGCGGGCGGCGGAGGCAGCTGCGGCCATGGCGGCGCGCTCGCGGACCTGGCGGCCGGCGCGGCGGGAGCCGCTGTTGGTGTTTTTATTGATGGGTAGAGACAGAGAGGGTGGAAAGTTAGAGCGACGGTTGGTTTTGGCAAACTAGCCAAGAACGATGGTCCAATTGCCCTCTGCCCGGAAAAAACACTGCTCTTACCCTTCGCGCCTGCGCGGCGGTCTTTTCATGAGCTGCTGCTGCTGCTGGAACGCCGCGAGCGGATCGGCGAAGGACGACAACGACGACGAGTCGCGGGAGAGGTGCTGAGGCTGCTGCTGCTGGGGAGGCGTCGGCGACGACGAATGCTGGGCAGAGATAAATCCGCCTCCACCGGAGCTCGCCCTGCTGCCGCTCCTGTCCCTGGACGTGGAGGCGGCCCAGGCGGCGGCCACTGCGTCGACTGCGGCGGTCTGGGAGCTCGGCCACCGCTTGGGAGAGGCGTGATGGTGATGATGGTTGTGGGGAGGAGGCGGAGGAGGAGCAGCGGCAGCGGTCGAGCCATGGAAAAAGGCTCCGGTGTCTCGCATGGGCTGGCTCAGCACCTGCTGCTGCGCCACGTTTCCGCCCATTCCTTGGCACGTATAGGCAAACGATTCGTTCATGTAGGCCTGGTGGATCTGCAAGGGAGAAGAAGAGAGGCGCGTGAATGAACAGGGGGTGAGCGCGTGACCTTTTTTGAGTTGGGGAAGGCGAAACCATTCGGCGCGACGAGGCCTCCTCGACAAATTGGGTCCTTTTCTTCTTGTCCGAACACTCACGCGGGGCGCAATCGGCACATTGTAGTCGCGCATTGTTCTCTCTCTCTCTACCTGTCTCCCTCTCGTTCGAAGAGAGAAAAGATGCGAGAAGAAAAGGAAGAAAAGAAGGCAAAGGCCCTTTCAATGGCGGAAAGGAAAGGAGAAGTATGACTTTATTTTTCTTGGAGAGTGGGAACATTTTACACGGCCACGCCTCCTCCTCCTCCTCCTCCTCCTCCCGCCCCGCGCACGTCCGCCCTCGCCTGAAGCGTGTCCGCGACATCCCTCCACGGGGCTCCCAGGGCGTTGCTGTTGCTTTTCGAAGACGAAGAGGACGAGTCAGCGGCTGCTTGCGCCGCTGCCGCCGCCGCCGACGCAGCAGCAGCAGCTGTTGCCGCGCTCGCTCCTCCCACTCCTCCTCTGCCCAGCGCCGCCCCCACGCCGGGACCCAGCAGGGCCGCCAGAGCCTCCACAGGCACCATCAGCAGCGAAGCTGCCGCGTCCAGTCCCGACAGAGCAGCTTCCGCGAGCTTCGGAGACGAAGAAGAAGAGGTGGGAGCAGAAGAAGAAGAAGAAGAAGAAGAAGAAGAGAGCGCGGCTGCGACGCAGGCGAGGTCGGACTTCCACGCCATCGCTCCCCCCGCCGCGGAGAAGGCGTGCCTCTTCAGAACACCGCTCCGCAGCAGCTTTTCAGTCCTCCTCGCGATGTCGAGGGAGAGGGCGTCGGAGTTGGGCCCTGCGAGAGGGACCGGGAAGGGGGGCTGCTGCTCGGTCTTTTTCTCTCCCGCTCCTCCTCCCTCTGCGGCCGCCGCCGGAACGCTCGCTCCTCGAAACACCCCGAGGAGAGCCGCCACTCCCAGCGCGAGGGGCTCCACCCGCGGCCTCGCCCCCGGGTCCGGGGGGTCCTCGCCGGAGTAGGTTCCGGGAGGGGTCGCCGCCTCCAGGAGCCGCGCGAGCCGCGAGAAGCTGGAGTCGAGCACCAGGGACAGCGCCCTCGAGGCGGCGGCGTCGGCGGCCGCCGAGGCGCGCGCGAGGGCCGAGGCGATTGTCCCGTCGCCTCCTCCTTTCTCGACGGCGATGACGTTCCTCCTGGCGTACCGCCGGAGCTTCTCCAGGGCCGTGGTGGCCTCGCCGATCGCTCGGAGCACGGCGCCGAGGCCGGCGCGGGCCCAGGCCTCTTCGGCCTCGGCCCTCCTCTTCCGCTGCTGCTGCTGCTGCGCTGCTCCCGCCGCCGTTGCCGTCGCCGCCGCGGAAGAGGGGGTCGCGCTCCTCGGTGGCGTCGCCATCGCCGTCGTCTCCGGGAACGACAGCCTCTGCCTCGTCGGGGAGGAGGAGGAAGCAGCGGCAGCGGCACCGGCGGCGGCAGCGGCAGGAGAAGTGGGACCCGAAGGGAGCGCTGCTGCGGCGGCGGCCGCTGCGGCGGCGGTGGCGGCCGCGGCGGCCCTGTCGAGCGAGGCCACCACGAGCGCCGCGACCTGATCTGCGCAGGAGCCCGGGCTCGGGGAGGAGGAGCTGTCCCCGGCGAAGAGGGCGAGGGAGGCCTCTGAGGCCGCCCTGCTGCTGCTGCTGCCGCTGCTGCTGCTGTGCTCTTTGACGCGCCTGCCTCCCCTCTGCCGCCGGCTGGAGCTGGAGCCGCCCCGGGGCGCCGCGGCCGCGACGCGCTTCGCCGCCTCCGAGTGCCAGGCGACGACGGTGTCGACCAGGCTCGCCAGGGAGGAAGAATTCGGCAGCGCTGGCTGCTGCTTCTTTTGCGAGGACGAGGAGACGAAGGCGGAGGGGGAGGGGGAGGGCGCGGCCTTGAGGGACGGGGCGCAGAGAGCCGCCGCTCCTGCAGTCGTTGCGGCCGCCGCCAGCGAGCCGGGCTCGGCCTCCGGCGGCAGCAGCGGCAGCAGCGGCAGCAGCTGCCCCCCGAAGCTCGCGCGGAGCCACAGCAGCTCGGACTGCACCTGGTCCGGGAGCGAGTCCTCGAGTACGGCATCGGCCATCGCCGCAGCGTCGATGGGGGAAGAGGGAGGAGGAGGGAGCCTCGCACCTCCACCCTCGTCGCATTCGCCGTCGTCGCCACCTCTTCCGTCTCCGTCTCCCTCCTCCCCCTCGTCCTTCTCCCCCTCCTCGGCAGCGATTCCGAGGGCCGAGGCCGCGGCGGCGTCGATGGCCTCGGCGAGCGCGTACACTCGGCGGCACGCCTCCGCGGCCGCGCGGGCTGCGTCTCGGTCAGCGGCAGCGGCGGTCGAAGGATGGTGCGCGGGAGTCACCGACGCCGTCGGCGACACCGCCACCGCAGCACCAGCGGCCGCCGCAGCCGCCGCCGGACGCAAGACCACCCTCTCGAGCGCTTCGCGCACCTTCTGCTCAAACAGTCTCGTTGCCAGCGTCGAGAGGGCGGCCTCGGCAGCTCCGGAGCCTCCGAACGCGTCGACGAGGAAGGGGGCTTCCTTGGCAAAGGCGGCGGCGGCGGCCGAGCACGTCGCAGCCAGCGCCGTCAGGCTCGCCGCGGGCGTGCTGCCGCTGCCGCTCGAGCGCGCGGAGGCGCGTGCGGGAGAAGAAGACGACGACAACGAGGAGAGAGGGGCAGGAGAGGGAGCGGGGGCGGGAGAAGGAGGAGGCAGCAGCGGCAAGGGACGGCCCGCCTCGAGGAAGATGGGGCGCGTCGAGACGTACCGCTGGATCAGCGGGAGCATCGCCGAAATCGACGGAGGAGAAGAAGAAGAAGAAGAAGAAGAAGAAGGGCCCGCCGTTGCTGCCGCTCCAGCTGCTGCTGCCGCTGCCGCGGCTGCCCCGCCGTCTCCCCCCGCGAGCAGCTCCGCCAGCGACGCCGCGACCCTCGCCGCGCTCCCCACCTCGCGCCCATCGTCACCGAGCTCCGCCGCGGCATCGAACCGCGCGACGCTCAGCTGCTCGAGCGCCTGACAGACGCGCTCGGCGCCGGCGGCGGCGGCCTCCAGGCGTCGCCTGCCGGCCTCGGGGGAGGATTCTTGCTGCTGATGCTGCTGATGCTGCTGCAGGTTTCGAGGGGAGAAGGAGGAGGGAGCAGGCGAAGCGGCAGCGGACCCGAGCGGCGGCGGCGGCGCCGAGGCCTCGGCCGCCGCGGCCTCGCGCGCGACGGCGAGCGCCCTCCTCGCCATCCGAGCCGCTTCAGCCAGAGACTCCGTGCTCTGAGATCGCTGCTGCCGCTGCTGCTGCTGATGCAAAGAAGAAGAGGGGGAGGAAAACGCCGCGACGGCGGCGCTGCGGAGGGGCTCGGGCAGCAGCGCCGCCGCGGCAGCGCTCCGCTCCTTCTCGTCGCCGCCGCTGTTGCTCCCGGCGAGGAGCGAGAGGTCCGCCAGCGCTGCCAGGGTCCTGATGACCTCCGCCGCCTCCTCGGCCCCGATCATGACACGCTCGGCGGCGTTGAGCCGCTCCGCCGCCTCCAGGGCCGGGCCGAGCAGAGGGGCCGCCGCGGGGGCGAGAGAGAAAGAAGCGCTGTTGCTCTTCTTCTTCTCCTCCGTCTCTGCGCCGAAGGGAGGAGAAAAGTCGCCGCCGCCGGCTCCTCCTCCTCCTCTCTCGAGCTCCGCGATTTCCGCTCGGACCAGCGCCCCCTCGGCGGCGGCAGCCCTCGCGGCCTCGGAGAACGCCGCCTCCTCGGCGTCGAGGTCCTCGGCGGTGCGGTAGGAGAGGGCCTCGAGCTCGGCGCGGAGGCGGGCGACCTCGAGGTCGGCGCTGTTGTTTTTGGAGTTTTTTTATCGGCAGGCGAGGTTTTGAGCGAAAGGAAAAAAGCAAGAACGTTTTCAGGAAAAAAAAACGCCCTCGTTTCTGAGTCATCTGGCACCGAATTACTATCCTCTGTTTACCTCTCAAACTCCCTGATGATATTATCGAGCAGCAACGGGCTCGGCGGAGGCAGGGAGAGAGCAGGAGCGTGTTTGCTCGAGGCACGCGAAGGAGGTCGTCGTGAGATCGTCGTCATCGTCGCCATCATCGAGGCCATGGCCTCGGCGACGACGACAGCGTTCTTCTCGTCTTCGCCTCCCCCCGCTGCCTTCAGGGACGCCCTCCGCACGAGGCTGGCCACGAGCTTCCTCGGCGTGAGATCGCCGCCGATGAAGGCGTCGAGATCGAGAGGGGGCGAGTCATCGTCCTCGACGAAGGGATTCATCGAGTCGAGAAGCGAGAAGCTCGATTCGAGAGTTATTTTTGTTTTAACTGCTCGAAGATGTTGCTTTGCCGCAGAAACATTTCCGTTCCTTTCTTCCTCTTGTTCTTCTTCTATTTCTCCTCTCTCTGTCTCTCTGTTCCAGCTCCCACCATGCCCGACGACGACTCGTCCTCCTCCTCGGGCGCCAGCACCGACCATGCTCCCTCTGACCGCGACTGGGACGACTGGGGCGACGACGACGACAACGCCACCGCAAACGCAAACGCAAACTCTGAAGACGAAGAAGAGACGGCGACGACTTCCCTCTTCGACAACTCCGCGGTCTTACCTTCGGCGTCGGCGGCGCTGGCGCACGACGCGCAAGAACACGGCTTTGACCTGTTGGAGTTTAGGAAAAAGGTAAAAGGGGCTCAGAGAGGGAGTAGAAACGTTTACTATAGAGAGAGAGAGTTGAGCGATGAGAGAGAGAGATTGCAAGGCATTGAATTGGGCCGCCGACGGCTGCGACTCCCACACCCTCGACCTCACCCTCGGCTCCCACACCCCACTCCTCGCCAACCAACCAACAGCTCTCCCTCGGCGACTACGGCACCTTCCGCGTCGTCAACTTCATCCGCTCCGAGGTCGCCGCTGGAAGGGACCCGAAGCCCGCCCTGGCGGAGGCGGCGGAGGCGGAGAAGAGAGGGGGAAGAGCAGGAGCAGGAGCAGGAGCGCCCTGGGACGACGATGCGTTCCTAGTGCCGGTCATCGCCGAGGACCCGCTCCTCTTCTACGAGTACGACGACGACGACGAAGAGGAAAAGGAAGGAGAGGAGGAGGCAGCGGCTGCGGCGGCGGCGGCTGCGGCGCGGGGGAGGGGGCGGCAGCACGCCGGAGGAGGACTCTCGGCGCTCCGGGCGGAGAACGACACGCTGCGTTCGGCGCTGGCCGCGCTCGCCGCCGCGAGCCTGCCGCCCGAGGCCGCCGCGGCCCTGCCGGCCCCCATCGTCGAGGCCCTGCGCGGCGTCGGGTGGGGCGGCGGCGAAGGCGAAAGCGGGACGCAGGCGGACGAAGGCGACGGCGAGCAGCCTCTCTCGGCCGGAGGCGGCGCTCTGCTGTTGCAGAGGCGAGGAGGCGGCGCGGGAGGCTCGACTGCGAAAGCCGGCGGCAACGGAGTTTCTTTGTCTTCTCAGTCGGCGGCAGCAGCGGCGCAGAGGAAGGAGCGGGAGGTCGACGACGCCTACTTTGACTCGTACGGGGGCCTCGGGATCCACCGCGAGATGCTCTCGGACGAGGCGAGGACGGGGGCTTACAGGCGGGCGCTGGAGGTGAGAGGAGGGTGTTTTTTTTCTTCTCCCCCCCCCCCTTTCTTTCTTCGAGGTCCGAAAGAAGGAAGAAAAACTCAGCTCTCTTTTTCCTCCGCCCCCCCCCAAAAAATAAAAAACTCTCAAAACCTCTCTCCCTCTCTCAGGAAAACCCCTCCCTGATGAAGGGCGCGACGGTCCTCGACGTCGGCGCCGGCACGGGCGTGCTCTCGCTCTTCGCGGCCCGCGCCGGCGCCGGCGCGGTCGTCGCCGTCGAGGCCAGCGAGCGCGTAGCGGCGCTCGCGAGGGAGAACGCGCTCGCCAACGGCTTCGGGCCCTTTGACTCCCGCCTTCCTCCGAGCGGAGGTGAGGGGAGCGCGACGACGACGACGGTGACAGTCGTCAACGCCAGGCTCGAGGACATCGAGCGCCTCCCGGGGATCGAGAGAGAGAAAGAAGCGACGGGAGGAAAGTCCGAACACGACGGAGGAAACGAAGGAGGCAGAGTCGATGTTTTGGTCTCCGAATGGATGGGGTACGCGCTGTTCTTCGAGTGCATGCTCGACTCGGTGATCCTGGCGCGGGACCGGTTCCTGAAGAAGAGGGGGGGGGCGATCCTGCCTGACAGGGTAAGGTTTTTTTTCCGAACGTTTTTTCCCGTTTTTTTCTTGTTTTTTTTCAAAGAGAAACTCACTCACTTCTCGCTTCTCTTCTCTTCTTCTCTCTCTCCCGCCCCCCCTCTCCGTGCCCCCCCCCCCTCCCTCTCATCAAACAGGCCACCGTCTCCATCGCCGGCGTCTCCCCCTCGGCCAGCGACCTCGCCTTCTGGGACGACGTCCACGGCCTCGACCTGAGGGCCTGCGCGCGGGAGGTCCGCGGGCGCCGGGCGCGGCACGGCGCCGTCGTCGCCGTCGAGGCGGCGCACGTCGTCACCTCCGAGGCCAGGGTCCACGAGCTCGACCTGGCGACCTGCCGCGTCGGGGACGAGGCGTTCTCGACGGGCTTCGAGCTGCGGGCGCTCCCGGGACCGAAGGAGCCGTCGGCCGTCCTCGGAGGCATCGCGCTCTGGTTCGACGTCGAGTTCTCCGAGAGGGTGTGCCCCGACGCGCCCGTGCTGCTCTCGACCTCGCCGCGGTCGCCGCAGACGCACTGGCACCAGGCGCTGCTGGAGCTCCCGAGCCCGATGGAGCTGGTTTCCTGCCCTCACTCCCCGTCCTCGCCGTCGCCGCCGACGGGGAAGGAGGGAGGAGAGGGAGGAGAGGGAGAGGAGGGAGGGGAGGGAGGGGAGGGACAGATGGGAGAGGAGAAGAAGGAGAAGGGGAGATCCAGGCTCATCTCCACCGTCCGTGGCCGCGTTTCTCTCTCGAGGGGGCCCTGTCACCGATCCGTCGACGTCGCGCTCGAGGTCCAGGGCTTCGACTCGCAAGGGAGAGCCGTGCCTGGGACGAGGCACGTCGGACTCTATCCGTTCGCTATGTCCGATTGAAATAGAGAAAGAGGAGGAGCCTTTTTTCGTTTCGTTTCCAACGCAACGCTACATTTTTTTGTTAAAAAAAGAAAAAAAGAATTCTCAAAAAAATGACATCAACTTTCTGGAAAAAAGCTCTCTCTTAAAGCCCGCGAGGCCTCCACCTCGCAGGCAGGAGCCCGGCCAGCCTCTCCGGGTCGACGGGCGCCTTGACCAGGGACCGGAACGGCTGCTTCATCGCGGCGGAAGCGACCCAGGTCTCGCCCCACGGCCCGCCGCCCGTCTCGACCGCCGCCCTCTTCGACGTGAGCTCCACGACCAGCCTCCGAGCCTGCCCGCCCGCTCCCCCATTCCCCTCTGCCGCCCCCTTCTCGTAGAGCCTGACCGTCAGCTCCCCCGCGAACGAGTCCCTGCACAGCACGGCGAGCCCTCGCGACTCGGTCGGGGCCCGGAGCGGGGTCCCGCGCCCGCCGCAGTCCGCCTCGAGCTCGACCTCATGCGTCGCCGTCGCGGCCCGGCAGCGCCACCTCCCCCACGGCGCGACCTCCCAGGAGACGGCCCCCCTCCAAGGGACGAACTCGTGGAACTTCCCTCCGTAGTGCAGGCCAATCATGCCGACGTCTTCCTTGGCGAGCCAGGGCAGCAGAGACGCCCCGGGCAGGGATCTGATGGCCCCCACGGCGGTGACGGCGGCGGTCTCGCCCGCGCCGTCGCCGTCGGGGCCGCTGTCGCCGTTTCCTCCTCCGTCTCCTCCGCCCTTCGCCACGACCTCCAGCGCGTCGCACTGCACCCACCACCACTTGGAGGGAAAGGACCCGCCCCAGTTCTTCTCTGCGTACGCCGGCGCCCCCTCGAACTCGTACCGCTTCGGCGGATTTTTACCGTCTTCGTCGCCGCCCCACTCGATCCAGCCCGTGGCCTTCCCCTTCGCCATCAGGACCTGCCAGTGCGGCTCGAAGACGGGCAGGGCCGCGAGCCAGCCCGCGGTGGCCCTCTGCTTGGGGGTCCTGAGCCCGCGCGAAAGGGAGGAGGAAGAGGAAAGAGGGGGAGCGGGGGTGACTGTGTGGTCGTCCTCGTCCAGGTGGTCGAGCGGGTCCTCTTCGTCCTCGCCGCCCTCCTCTTCGTGCGAGTCTCCCCTGCGTGTTTTTCAGGCATATTTTAGAAAAAGAGAAAGAGAGAGAGAGAGAGAGAGAGAGAGAGAGAGAGAGAGAGAGAGAGAGAGAGAGAGAGAGAGAGAGAGAGAG
>Ga0210003_1000876_pt1 | contig 27017 bp, 22 predicted proteins | sample LantaG_FD_182804 | JGI IMG/M metagenome (GOLD analysis project Ga0210003, IMG submission 182804) | Deep subsurface microbial communities from Baltic Sea to uncover new lineages of life (NeLLi) - Landsort_02402 metaG (SPAdes) (version 2) | ecosystem: Environmental > Aquatic > Marine > Oceanic >... | reverse complement strand
ACCAGGTCGTATATATTTTCCTGTACCGCCACGACGGCGTCGTCGCCGGACATAACTCCCGTCACCTCGAAACCTTTCTTTTCCAGAAATAATATATGCGGTTTCAGGGAATCAATTTCATCGTCAACCCAGAGTATTTTTTTGCTTGCGGTTGTTTGCGTCATCAACTGTCCTTGCTATTTGACCCTAACGGGCAGAATTATTTCAAATACGGTCTCACCCGGCCGGGAAATTTTTAGCCAAATTTTCCCAACATGGTATTCCTCGACAATACGCTTCACCAGAGTCAGGCCCAATCCCCAGCCCCGCTTTTTGGTGGTGAAGCCGGCGCGGAAGATTTTCCGAGCGGCGGCACTACTTATACCCCGGCCATTATCGGTAAGTTCGATAATAACACCCCGGCTGTCGAGCGACAGCCCGGTTTTGATTTCAATGCGGCCGGTTTTGGAATCCACCGCCTCGAGGCTGTTCTTGATCATATTTTCCAGCACCCAGCTGAACAATTCGGGGTTCAGCTGGACCGGCGGAATCTTGCCGTCGTTAAAATCTATCCGGATGCCCTGCCCCTGAAAAGGCAGGCGGCGGCGATAATATTCGACCACCTCCTCGACGAGTTTATTCAAATCGCAGGCCTCGAGCTCCGGGATCGAGCCGATCATCCCGAACCGCTTGGCCACTTTCTGCAGGCGGGTGATATCGACCTTCATGTTCTCAATTGTGTTTTCGAGCATTTTCCGGGTCTCGTCCGGCGGCGTCTCCCGGTCGCTTTCAAGCACCTCCAACCAACCCATGAGTGACGAAATGGGGGTGCCCAGTTGATGGGCGGTTTCCTTGGCCATCCCCACCCAGATATGTCGCTCCTCGCTGCGGCGAATATTCTGAAAACCGATTATGCCCACCAGCATGAAAGCCAGCACAATGCCGATTTCGATAAATGGCATCATCTTCAACTCGTTGATAACCTCCGAATCGCCGTAATAGAAATAATTGACATAACCCTCGCCGAAATAAAGGGGATACTCGCCGTTTTCGCGGTTCATCTCCTCGACAATCTTTTTTATCTCGAGATAACTGCTGCGGGTGGTGTCGTCGTCGACAATACCCTTGATATTGCGCCAGTACAACGGTTTCCGGCTGTCGTCCAGGACTATGATTGGAAAGGTGGCTTTGACGATGATTTCATTGAAAATAAACTGGAGCTCGTTGCCCGAGGTCGGGGAATTGGCGGCCAACTGCCAGAGCTGGACGTATTTTTCCACCTGGGAACGGGTATCCTCCTTGAGGTGGTCGATAACGCTGAAAGTGTACCAGATAAAAACCATCGAGATAACGACAATACCCAGAACCAGAAAAGATTTCAACAGGGTGGACTTGCCGACATAGAGATCCGAGGGCCGGCCTATGTATCGCCATTTTCTAACCATCAGGTTATTTTGTCCGCTCCTTTCATATACGGCCGCAACACCTCCGGGATAGTGACCGTCCCGTCCTCGTTCTGATAATTTTCCAGGATGGCCGGAATGAGCCGCGCCAGGGCCACCCCCGAGCCGTTCATGGTGTGTACGAACTGAACCTTCTTGTCCTTGTCGCGGAAACGACAGTTCATCCGCCGGGCCTGGAAATCCTCGAATATCGATATCGATGAAATTTCCAGGTACTTTTCCACACCGGCCGACCAGATTTCGATGTCATAGGTTTTACGGGAGGCGAAAGTCATATCCCCGGTGGAAAGCAGGCTGACGCGGTAGGGGATTTCAAGCCCCTGGATAACTTTCTCGGCCTGGCTGACCAGGTTTTCGAATTCATCGTAAGAGTTTTCCGGCCGTACGATTTTGACCAACTCGACCTTATCGAACTGATGCACCCGCAACATCCCGCGGGTATCTTTCCCGGCCGCCCCGGCCTCACGGCGGAAACAGGGCGTATAACCGACCAGGTACAGCGGCAGCATAGCATGGTCGATTATTTCCTGGCGGTAAATATTGGTGAACGGCACCTCGCCGGTGGGTATGAGGTACAGGCCGTCACCTTCGGTCTTGTACATATCCTCTTCCATCTTGGGCAGTTGAGCGGTGCCGAACATGGCATCCGAATTGACAATGAAGGGAGCGCAGATTTCCCGGTAGCCGTCGGAAGTGTGCATATCCAGCATATAGTTTATCAGCGCCCGCTGAAGTTGCGCGCCCATACCCTGCAACAGGTAAAAACCGGAACCGGAAATACGAGCGGCGGTAGGAACATCGAGCAAACCGAGTTTCTCCCCTACTTCCCAGTGTGGGAGGACCTTGAAAGCGGGTTTTTTTATCTCGCCCCACTCGCGGACAATGACGTTGGCGCTCTCGTCCTCGCCGACCGGGACCGATTCATGCGGTATATTGGGCACCCAGGCCAGCTCGGCGTTCAATTTGGCCTCAATCTCCCTGAGGTCGTTATCCAGATTCTGTATTTTCTCACCCAGCTGCCGCATGGCCGCAATCGTTTCCTCGGCCGGCTCGCCGGCTTTTTTCTTTTTCGCGATATCACCCGAAACCCGGTTCCGCTCGCTTTTAAGCTGTTCCACATCCCGGATTATTTCCCGGCGCTGATTATCCAGCTCAAGAATCAGGTCGACATTACATTTCTTTTCTTTTTTCTTAACCGCTCCGGTCTTAACCAGTTCCGGATTCTCTCTTATGAATTTCAAATCAAGCATTTACACTCCAAAAAATTAAATCTCGAGGGTATCTCAGTTGTTAATTCGGTTATTATAATTTAAACAAGTAAGATAGTCAAACCCGCAAAAAAATATTCCAAAATCTCAGTTTTTAATACTCCGGGGGAACAAACCGACTTTTTTCACCCTTAAGTTAAAAAATAATATATTTAAGATTTTTCTTGTCATTTCCAAGAAAAGTTATATATTGCTTTACTTTTTTGGAAAAGGAGTTGATATCGAAAAATGGCTAAAATTTGTGAAATATGCGGTAAAAAGCCGCTTTACGGCAATAACGTATCCCATGCCCACAATATTACCAAACGGCGCTGGAACCCGAATCTACAGAGAGTACGCGCCCTGGTAGACGGTGTCCCCAAAAGGATTACGGTCTGTACGTCCTGTTTGAAGGCCGGGAAAGTTTTTAAGAATATCAAAAACAGAAAACCCCGTCCCCAGCCTTCGGCCTGATTAATGTTGTCATAAGCCGCTTCAGGATAAAAACGGAAAAATCAAACCGCTCGAACGAGCGGTTTTTTTTTGCTTATTTTCAGGCATAAAAAAACCGCCGGGAGGGAGCAGAACCCGGCGGTGGTAAACGGCTATCCTATAGCCATAGGGGAGGTAGAAATCCGATACTATTCAAATAAACTTAAAATGCTCGCCCCGGAGATAGCCGAATAAGTCAGCATCGCCAGGGAAGCCTGAGTTCGAATCATACTTCCTAAAAAGTTAGAGACCTCCAGCGCGTAATCGGTATCTCTTACCTGGGACTCAGCAGCCGTAAGATTTTCCCTTGTAATTTCAAGGGTCGCCCGGCGGCTTTCCAGGTCGTTCTTCTGGGTGGCGGCCAGGTCCACCTGGACCGTGTCCAACTCGCTGACAGCCTGATCGAGGACCTCGATAGACTGCGCCGCCGCCTCGGCGGTGGACAGGTCGATTCCGCTCACTTCGGCCACTTCGGCCAGCGCTCCCTCGGAACCGTCCACGAGTTTCGCCCCGTTATACTCAGCGTTTTGCACCGTATCGTTGAAGGACACCACCAGACTTTCAGCCGAAGCGGCATAAGCCTCCCGGGCGTTGTCACTCAAAAAGCCCTCGTTGGCGGCAGCCACCGCCAGCGTCCGCATTTCGGTCAGGGAAGACCTCAGCGAACTGACGGTCGAGGTAGCGGTCTCGTACTTATTAATAGAGGCCGACAGGTTTTCAATCTCCTGGTTCAGGCCGGCTATTTGAGACCGCAACTGTTCGGAAATAACCAGGCCGGCGGGGTCGTCGGATGCCCGGTTGATTCGCAAACCCGAGGACAGCTTTTCCATCGAACGAATCATGGTTGAAAGCGAAGTATTGACGCTGATCAAGCTCATTCCGGTGCCGTAAACTGAATTCAAAGTAAACCCCATTTGCCCTCCTTGTTAAGACGCCAGAGGTTTTGTCCGGTTGGATTAACGCAAGCTCTGTGCCGCCCAAAACTTATTTATAAGAGCATGTTTGACAACAACTAGCAGTCGCGAGAAAAAAACGTCAGGTGAAAAGTATGGCCTGATTCCCATACCTTGAAGGTTCAGATAAGACAATTGATAAAAATATGCCGCCGGTAGGGTAGATTGACCGACGGCATTGTGGAGGAACGAAAAAAGTGTGATTTTAGCTATTTTTATTTAAAATATTTTTTTCAGTTATCTTCCAGCCTCCTGATATAAGCCGGAATAGTCCGGTCGGCTTCGGTGAAAATCGGCACCCGATGCCTTTCGCCGTTGCCGGCCCCCCTGATTCTCGACTCGCTGCTTTCCTGGTAATAATTACCGGGCGCGGCTTTTTTATAACTGCTGGAAACCACCGCTTCCCCGGCTTCGATAACGTTCGATTTGGGCCGGGTCACCACCTCATCCGGGAACAACGAGATGACTTTCCCCGGCTTGATATCTTCGATCTTTTCCTCGGCCGGTTTTTCTACGGCTTTTACCGCTCCGCCGAAACCGGTCGCAATCACCGTCACGCGCATTTTGTCCGACATAGTGGGGTCAATCACGGCGCCGAAAATAATATTGGCTTCCGAACCGGCTTCTTCGTAAATGAGTGAGGTGGCGCTGTTGACATCAAAGAGGGTCATATCCTCACCGCCGGTGACATTGATAAGCACACCCTTGGCGCCGCCGATAGAGACATCCTCCAGAAGCGGCGAGGAGATCGCCTCCCGGGCGGCGTTGACAGCCTTGTCGTCACCCTCGGCATAACCGGTGCCCATGAGAGCGTCGCCCATCTCCTGCATGACCGTCCGGACATCGGCGAAGTCGCAATTGATAAGGCCGGGAATGGTGATTAAATCCGAAATCCCCTTGGTGGCCTGATGCAGAATTTCATCGGCAGTGGCGAAAGCCTGAACCAGAGTAGTCTTTTTATCGACTATCTCCAGCAGGCGTTCGTTGGGGATGGTGATCAGGGTATCGACTTTCGCTTTCAGCTCCTCCAGCCCCTCCTCGGCCTTCATCATCCGTTTCTGACCCTCGAAACGAAAGGGCTTGGTGACGATGGCGATCGTGAGCGCCCCGGTGGATTTGGCGATTTCCGCCAGCACCGGCGCCGCCCCGGTCCCGGTCCCGCCCCCCATCCCGGCCGTGATGAAGACCAGGTTGGGATTGCCGAGCACATTCAGGACTTCCTCGCGGCTCTCCTCGATCGAACGGCGGCCGACGTCGGGATTGGCCCCGGCTCCCAGGCCGTTGGTAATCTGCAGGCCGATTTGAATTTTCTTCTCCGACAGGTTCTGGTCCAACACCTGGGCATCGGTATTAATGGCGATAAATTCCACTCCTTTCAATTCCGATGAAATCATGCGGTTGATAGCGTTGCCGCCGCCGCCCCCGACCCCGACAACCTTGATGTTGGCGTACCCGATATAGTCGGGCGAGAATTTGAAATGGTGCTTGCTCTCACTCATTACTGTTCCTCCTTGAACTTTATTTGTCAAAATTGTCTTGTTATCCAATTCTCTATTTTTTTCAAAAGCCGACCCAGACCGCCGCTCTTGGAGCCGTCCATCGGTTCGTGACTGAAACCGTAGACGAGCAAACCGTGCGCGACGGCGTGGCGGATATTGTTCAATTCCTCCGGGGAATGTTCCACCCCCGTTATCTGACCGAGCCGGACCGGTATCTCGACCATCTGCTCGACCAACTCGAGACAGCCCGGCAACAGTGAGCCGCCGCCAGTGAGCACCAGGCCGGCCGTGAGCAAATCGCCGTGCAGTTCCTTCTTGACCTCGCGCATTACCAGCGAAAGGATTTCCTCCATGCGCGGCTCGATAATCGAGGCCAGGACGTTGCGGGAAATCCTCACGGCTGGGGCGTCCGGCCAAGCCCAGAACGGTGATCATTTCTTCCGGGTCGACCATCGAGGCCAGCGCCGAACCGTAGTTAATCTTCAATTGCTCGGCCTGGTCCACGGAGGTGCGCAGGCCGATGGCGATATCGTTGGTGACGTTCTTGCCGCCAAGCGGCACCGCCGCCGTGTACCGGATGGCGCCGTCATAGAAAACGGCGATATTGGTTATATCCCCGCCGATATCGATGGTGACCGCCCCGATTTCCATTTCGTTTTCCGTCAACAGAGTATGGGAAAGGGCGAGGGCCTCGAGCACCATGTGGTCCACCCCGAGATGGCAGCGCTCCAGCGCCCGGAAAATATTTTTGGCCGAGGTCACCGAGGCCGTGACGATATGCGCTTCGACCTCCAGCCGCACCCCCGTCATGCCCACCGGGTCCTTGATGCCCGACTGGTCATCGACCGAAAAGGCCTGGGGGATGACGTGAATAATTTCCCGGTCCACCGGGATAGCCACCGTCTTGGCGGCCTCCACCGCCCGCTCGACATCAGCCGCGGTTATCTCGTTGTCCGAGCGGCTGACCGCCACCACCCCGTGGCTGTTAATGGAGCGGATATGCTCCCCGGCTATACCGACCGTGACCTTGTCGATTTCCATGCCCGAGACCAGTTGGGCGTCATCGATAGCTTTGCGGATGGACTTCACCGTTTTATCCATGTTCACGACCACTCCGCGGCGCAAACCCTCGGCCGGCGCCTGGCCGTGACCGACTATGAATATTCCCCCCTGTTCGTCCATCTCCGCCACCACGGCTGAAATCTTGGTGGTGCCGATATCGAGAGCGGTTATAAAATTTTCCTGAGCCATATCAAGTATCCTTCCCCACCGTGATAATCATATCGTCAAAACGCAAATCAACAACGCCGGTGCTGTCCAGATGCGCGTTAAAACTTTCCAGAAAACGAATAAAGACGTTGAACTGTCTCAGGAAACTCTCGGCTTTTACTTTCAGGCGGAAAGACAGGCCCGAAACCGAAACCAGCAGGAAATGATCGCTTTCGAAATCGATTTCGTTGACCAGGCGGTAAAGGTCAAGATGCTGCCGGCGCAGTTCCTCGAGCTGGGACACGACCAGGTTCACCCGGTAATCGGTGCACATTTCATAAAGACGGTTAACTTTCACGTTGGTCAGGCAGGGATGTTCCCAGTTGATGTGGCCGTTATCCAGCGAAATGACCCGGGCCTGTTCGTCCAGGCCGTAGAGCCGGCCGCCATTTCGGTTCACCGCGAAACAGACCGGTTCGAAATCGTTGGTGGTGATTTCCAGCCCGTCGGGCAGGCGGTAATCGATTTCCACCCGGGCGATATCTTTGCGGCTCAGGAGCCTGAGGGCCAGGCTGTCCAGCGGCTGGTTGAACACCGAGGCTCGGTCGTCCAGACCGTATTTTTTCTCCCAGCTATCCACTTCCCGGCCGTCCAGTGTCACCGCCTCCAGACGGCAGACATCGGTCAGGTTCACCACCGCCGCCAGGGCTATACCCAGGGCTATAAAAATAAGCATGCCCGCTTTTATTTTAACCGTCATGAACCTCATAACTTTTTCAATCTATTCATCACCAAGCTTTTTATATGCGTAATCGAACCAGCCCCGACCAGCATGACCATATCTCCCGGCCGGACCGTTTCGGCGATTGCTTCCACGGCGTTTTCTTTCTTGCCGACATAGCTGAAATCGCCCCGACCTGACTTCTCGGCTTCGTCTTTGATAATCTTCGAGGTCACTCCCTCGATCGGCTCCTCGCGGGCGGGATAGATATCGGTCAGGATACATTTATCCGCCAGCGTGAGCGCCTCGGCGAATTCGCGCACAAAATACTGCGTGCGGCTGTAAAGGTGAGGCTGGAAAACGACTATCAGGCGCCGGTCGTAACCCCGCGCGGTTGAAAGGGCGGCCTTGAGTTCGGTCGGATGGTGCGCGTAATCATCGACCACCATGATATCGTTGACCTCACCGACAATTTCAAAACGGCGCCCGACTCCTTTGAAGGCGCGCAGGGCCTCGGCTATCGTCACAAAGGGCACCTGCAGTTCGTTGGCGACGGCCACCGCCGCCAGGGCGTTGGCGACATTGTGCCGGCCGGGTACGTTAAGAATAATTTCTCCCAGGAGTTCCCCCTGATGGTAAACAGAAAACAGCGACCGGCCGGTTTCCTGCTTGACGGCCACCGCCCGGTAATCGGCCTCGGCCGCGAAACCGAAGGTCTTGTACGGCCGGGTAATGTGCGGCTTCAACGACGTAATATTGTCGTCATCGGCGGAAATAATCGCCGAGCCGAAGAACGGCACCCGGTTGATGTAACTGAGAAAGGCGTTCTTCAAATCGTCCATGTCGGCGTAGCAGTCGAGGTGGTCCGGCTCGATATTGAGCACCACCGCCATACTGGGGAACATGGCCAGGATGGAGCGGTCGTATTCGTCCACCTCGGTGACCATGTAATCGCCGCTGCCCAGGCTGGCGCCGGTGCCGAGTTCGGCCACGATACCGCCGACAATCAGGGTCGGGTTAAACTGGCCGTGCTGCAGAATCCTGCCCACCATCGAGGTCGTGGTCGTCTTGCCGTGAGTGCCGGCGATGCCGACCGCGAATTTTAAGCGCATCAGTTCCCCCAGCATCTCGGCCCGCTTGATAACGGGAATGCCCCGCCGCCGGGCCTCGACCACCTCGGGGTTGTCCTCCCCCACCGCCGAGGATATTATCACCACGTCGGCGTCCTCGATGTTGGCCGCCCGGTGTTCCGGGACGATGACGATACCGAGCGTCTGCAGGTACTCGGTCACCTCGCTGGGAGTGCTGTCGGAACCTTTCACCTGAAAGCCCAGGTTACACAGTATTTCGGCGATGCCGGACATACCCGCGCCACCGATGCCGACGAAATAAAGTTTTTTGAATCTTCCAAACATAAGCTTTTCACGAGCGAATTTTTTAATTACGGCCGTCTTAACTTCCGTTGTCAATCTGTCCTTCCCGCCTTTCCCGTTCGGAAATAAGGTTGATGATGTCCTCGGCGATGATATCCACCGCCGGTTTTTTGTTCTCGGTTTTTCTTGCGATGTTCTGCCGCATGGCGGCCGTAAGGTTGATGATGTCCTCGGCGATGATATCCACCGCCGGTTTTTTGTTCTCGGTTTCTCTTGCGATGTTCTGCCGCATGGCGGCCGCCTCGCCGGATTCGAACAGGGCGGTCGCTTTCTTAAGCAGGTTCACTTCCCGCAATTCTTTTTCATCGAGCATGACCGCGATTCCCCGGTCAACGAACTCCAGGGCGTTGTGCCGCTGGTGGTCCCCGGCCGCGTAGGGGTAGGGAACCAGGACCGAGGGCAGGCGGCAGGCTTCGAACTCCGCCAGGGCCAGCGCCCCGGCCCGGGAAATGACCAGGTCGGCGGCGGCGTATACCAGCGCCATATTATTTTCAAAGGGAAAAAGGGAGTGATGCTTGACCTTCTCACCCGACGATGCGATTACCTCCTTGTAATCCCTTTTTCCCGTTTGCCACAACAATTGATATTTTTCGTCCAGCGCTTCCTGTTCCAGGTTACTCAAAATCGCCCGGTTGAGCGCCCGGGCGCCTTGCGAGCCGCCGATTACCAGGATGGTTTTTTTCGACGGGTCGAGCTTGAATTTTTCCATGGCCTCGGCACGGTCGCCGCCGAGCAGCGAACGCCGCACCGGGTTGCCCGTCACCGTTACCGGGGCGGCGGTTTTCAAATATTCCCGGGCCTTTTCCGAGCCGAGGTAAATCTTGTCGACCTTCGGCGCCAGCTTGCGGGTGGTGATACCCGGGAAAGAGTTCTGTTCCTGGATGACGGCGGTAATTTTTTTCCACGCGGCCATTCTCAGCACCGGCCAGGCCACATAACCGCCGGTGCCGACGACTATATCCGGGCCGAAATTTTTCAAAAGCGACGAGGCCTTTATCAGGGCGCCGAACAGCACGAACGGCACCAGCAGATTTTTCAGGGTGAACGACCGCACCAGGCCGCGGACGTTGATAAGCCGCAGCGGGTAGCCGAGCTTTTCCTTGAGCCGGTATTCCAGGCCGCGTTTGGTGCCGACAAAAATTATCTCCACGGGTCGTTTTCCCTGCAGCAGTTCCGTCACCCGGTCGGCAATAGCCACCCCGGAATAGAGATGCCCACCGGTGCCGCCACCGGCGAAAATCAACCGGGCCGTTTTGGTCGGAGCCGTCATCGCACGCACCTCCCCGAAAGGTTCAACAGCACCCCGATGGCGGCACTGGACATCAAAAGCGAGGACCCGCCGTATGACAGAAACGGCAGAGCCAAACCCGTGACCGGGAGCAGGCCGGTAACCACACCCAGGTTGACGGCGATATTGACGAACAGCGACCAGGTCATACCGGTCGCGAGCAAAAACCCGAACCGGTCGGGCTGCGCCGAGGCGATTTTCAGACCCCGCCGCAAGATGAAGAAAAAGCCGCCCAGGATTATCAGTAAACCGATAAATCCGAGCTCTTCGCCGATACCGGCGAAAATGAAATCGGTATGCGGGTAAGGCAGGAAGAACAGTTTCTGGCGTCCCTCGCCCAGGCCGGTGCCGAAAATACTCCCCGAACCCAGCGTCAGCACCGCCTGCTTGAGATGGTAACTGCCCTGGAGGGGGTCCCGCACCGCTTCCAGATAGCTCAGGATGCGGCCCTTTTTATAGCCCAGGCCGAACACCACGATGGCCGCCAATGCTATTTGCGGCAGGATAGCCAGCGCCAGGTGTTTTATCCGCGCCCCGGCGACATAGAATATCCCCACGGTGGTGATGAAAATAACGACGGTGCTGCCCAGGTCCGGCTCGAGTAAAATCAAACCCAGACCAAGACCGATAATCGGCAGGTATGGATACAGCACCTGTTTGAAGTCGGTCACGTTTCGCTTGGGATTGGAAAGCGAGAAAGCCAGGAAACAGATTATGAGGAACTTGAAAATTTCCGACGGCTGCATCGAGACCGAGCCCAGGACAATCCAGCGATGAGCGCCGTTGCGGGCCGGCATGAAAAAGACCGCCACCAGAAGTATCAGCGTCACGAATATCAACGGCGTCGAGTAAACCGTCAGTTTCTTCAAATCAAGTTTCGTGATGACATAGATGGTCACCAGTGACAAGAGCGCCCAGACCAGCTGGTGGCTGAAGAAATACAGGTGCGAACCGTTACGGCTCTCGGCAATCATCGACGAGGTCGAATAGACCATCACCAACCCCACCAGGAGCATGAACAGGTAACCGAAAAAGAGTTTTTCGTCGTATGTATTTTTAGTTCGAGAGCTTTTCATCTTTTTTCTTGTTCTTCCTTAGCGAATCCACCACCGCCTTGAACACCTTGCCGCGGTGCTCGAAATTTTCAAACATGTCGAAACTGGCGCAGCCCGGCGAAAGCAGCACCGTCTCCCCCGGCAGGGCCAGCTCGAAACACCGGTGAACGGCTTCCTCGAGCGAATCGGCGAACTGGGTGGGAAAAGTCTGGCCGAGGGTGTTGAATATTTTCTCCCGGGCCTCGCCGATCGCCAGGATACCTTTTATCCGGTCCTTCCCGACTTCGATAATCGGCTCATAACCGGCGCCCTTGTCGCGGCCGCCCAGAATCAGGTACACCGGCCGGGTCATCGACTGCAGCGCGACACACACCGAATCGACATTGGTGGCTTTCGAATCGTTGACGAAATAAACTCCGGCCACCGTGCCGGCGTTTTCCAGGCGATGCTCCACCCCGGAAAATTCTTTCAAAACCTTCCGCATCACTTCCGGGGGAATATCGAAAAGTATGGCCGTACAGACGGCGGCCGCGGCGTTCTGAAGGTTGTGCCGGCCGGGAATATTTATCTCCGAAACTTTCATTATTTTCGTTTGACTATTCTTGTAATTGCCGAACAGGCAGTCGTCCTTGACAAAAGTACTGGCGCTGTTCGGCGGCTGTATCGAGAAAGTCAGTATTTTCGTCCGGGTGCTGATTTTAGCGGCGCTGATTTCCGGGTCGTCATGGTTTAAAATCAAAAAATCCTCGGCTGTCTGGTTTTCGGTGATGCGGTATTTCATCTGCTTGTAAGCCTCAAAACTGCCGTGGCGGTCGATATGGTCCGGCGTCAGGTTCAAGATGGCGGCGATATGCGGCCGAAAATCCTCGATGGCTTCCAGCTGGAAGGTGGAAACCTCGACTACGGCCACCCCGTTCTCGGTGACCTTGTCGGCGATATCGGCGAACGGCTGGCCGATATTGCCGCAAACGTAAATCTCAAACCCGGCTTCCTTGAAAATTTTCCCGATGAGGGTGGTGGTGGTGGTCTTGCCGTTGGAGCCGGTGATGGCGATTATCTTCCCCCGGCATACCCACGAGGCGAATTCCAGCTCGGAGAAAATGGGCAGGCCCTTGGCGCGGGCTTTCACGACGATATCAATGTTCGGCGGCACTCCCGGTGAAATTATCAAGTAATCGCTGCCCAGAAGTAGTTCCGTATGGCCACCTGTTTCGTACGGAATCCCCTCATGTCGGAGCGTTTCGGTCTGCGAAGCAACTAATTCCGCCCGGGCAGAGTCGGATACCAAAGGAGCGCCGCCAAATCTTTTCGCCAGCAAAGCCGCCGCCAGGCCGGAGCGGGCCATGCCGATTACACCTATCTTACGGCCTTTTATTCTTTCTTCTACCGTCATCGTATTTTCAACGTGGCTAAGGTTAACAGGGCGCACAGGGCGCCGAGAATCCAGAAACGCACCACCACCTTGGCTTCCGGCCAGCCCTTGAGTTCGAAATGGTGATGCAAGGGCGCCATCTTGAACACCCGCTTGCCGCCCCGGTATTTATATGACAGAACCTGGATAATCACCGACAGGACCTCGATAACGAACACCCCGCCGACAATCACCAGCAGTAATTCTTTTTTAATCATGATGGCGATGGCGCCCAGCGCCCCGCCCAGCGCCAGCGAACCGGTATCGCCCATGAAGACTTCGGCCGGGTTGGAATTGAACCACAGGAACCCGAGCACCGCGCCCAGCGCCGCGCCACAGTAAACGGCCAGTTCGCCGCTGCCGGGGAAATACTCAATCTGGAGATAGCTGGAGAAATCCAGACGCCCGGAGACATAGACAAACCCGGTGAAGGTCAGAAAACAGATGCCACACAGGCCGATCGCCAGGCCGTCGATACCGTCGGTGAGGTTGACGGCGTTCGAGGAACTGGTTATCACCAGCACGATAAACGGGACATATAAAATCCCCAGATTGAGCACGTAATTTTTTAAAAACGGGATATTGGTCATGCCGTTATACTGGCCGCCCGGCGCCATGTATGTCAAAAAGAGAGCGAACACCAGCCCCAGCAGAATTTGCGCGATAAGTTTCCGACGGGCTACCAGCCCCCGCGGCTGCTTTTTGATGCACTTCAGATAATCATCCATGAAGCCGATTACCCCCAGCCAGACCGTGACCAGAAGCAGCGAGAGAATGTAAAAATTGTCCAGCCGCGCCCACAGCAGGGAGGGAATGATGATGCCGGCCAGAATAATCAAACCGCCCATAGTCGGCGTCCCCGCTTTTTTCTGGTGACTGGCCGGACCTTCCCGGCGGATACTTTCCCGCACCTGGTACTTCTTGAGCAAATTGATAAAGAACGGCCCCAAGAACAGGCAGATGATAATCGCCGTCACGGTCGCCCCGGCCGTCCGGAAAGTGATATAGCGGAAAAGATTGAACCCGGAGATGTATTCGGTCAACGGCAACAACAGATGATACAGCATCAGGCGGTTCCTCCCCGTTCTTTCCAGACGTCCATAATTTTTTCCAAACCGATACCCCGCGACCCCTTGATATAAACCAGGTCGCCGGGTTCAAATATCTTCAACATCTCCGCCGCGCCGGTTTCGGCTTCGACGAAATGCATGATTTTTTCGCGCTTGATGTCCGCTTTGAGAAGTTCGTCCATATAGAATTTCGACAGCGGCCCGACCAGAACCGCCAGGTCAAAAGGCTGCTCGGCGAGAAGGCTCCCGATTTCACGGTGCAGGGCTTCTTCCTGAGACCCCAGCTCCAGCATGTCGCCCAGAATAATCACCAGGCGCTTTTTCACATTCTGAGCGGTAAACGACGCCAGGCCGCCTTTGACCGATTCGGGGTTGGCGTTGTAACAGTCGGATATGAACGTCACGCCGTTAATCTCGACAAACTGTCCCCGCATGGGGGCCGTCTGAAAAGTTATCGCCGAGGTATCCATCTTATCGAAAGCGTAGCCCAGCGTTTTGACCGCGGCATAGGCGGCCATGAAGTTGTAAACCTGGTAACGGCCGAACAGGGGGAGGTTGAACGTCAGACCGTCCACCGTCACCCGGTTCCCCCCGTCAACCTGTTCGATTTTATCCGGTTTGAAAGCAACGTCGTTTTCCAGCCCGAACGTAATAAAGTCGTCTCTGATTTTCTTTGTCTCATCGAAAAGCACCCGGTCGTCGCCGTTGATAATTATCGGAATATCGGGAGCCGCTTCCTTGACCAGCTCCAGCTTGGCGCGGGCGACCCCCTCGACCGTCCCGAGCGTCTCGAGATGGGTGGGGCCGACGTTGGTAATGACGATTATATCCGGCCGGACAAGCCGCGCCAGGCGAATCATTTCCCCCGGGACAGATATGCCGATCTCCATCACCGCCACTTTTGAATCGTGCGGCATGGAGAATATAGACAGCGGCAGACCGTAGAGGTTGTTCAGGTTCCCCGGCGAACGATAAATCCCGTCCGTTACGGCCGCCAGCAGGTAATAAATAAGTTCCTTGGTGGTGGTTTTGCCGTTGGAGCCGGTCACCACCAGGTAACGCGCCCGGACTTTGTTCCGGTAATCGACCGCCAGTTTAATCATGGCTTCATGACTGTCGGCCACCGTCACGACCATGGCCTGACCCGTAATTTTATCCAGCTCGGGACAGGAAGTCTCGACGACGACACCGGCGGCGCCTTTTTGTAACGCCTGGTAGATATAATCATGACCGTCGTGATTTTCCCCCCGCAGGGCGAAGAACAACTCGCGCTCGCGCAGCGTGCGGCTGTCAATCGAGACGCCCGTAAAAGACGGCTCGGCGCCCGGCTTTTCGTACAGCCGGCCGCCCAGCAAACGGGCCAGTTGGGCAAAACTCAAGCTAATCAAATCTCCTCGTCGGTCGTCGATTGGTTAAAACCCATCTCCGCCAGAATTTCAGCGGCGGTTTGTCTATCATTAAAGGGGTGCCTGACCCCGTTAATTTCCTGGTAGTTTTCCGCTCCCTTACCGGCCAGAAGGACGACGTCCCCGGCCTCAGCATGCTTCAGAAGGTACGTGATGGCTTCCTTCCGGTCGGGCAGGATTTTATAATTTTCGCCGTTCAGCGACGGCTTGATATCCTCGATAATAGCTTGCGGGTCCTCGCCGCGGGGATTGTCCGAGGTCACCACGACATAATCAGCGTTGTCTATCGCCGCCTTGCCCATCATCGGCCGTTTCCCCCGGTCGCGGTCACCGCCGCAACCGAACAAAAGCAGCAGCTTGCCCGGATTCAGTTCCCGGGCGGCCTCGCACAAGCGCGTGATAGCGTCCGGGGTATGGGCATAGTCTATATAGAGAGCGAACGGCTGGCCGAAATCGAGATGGTTGAAACGGCCGGGCAATGGCCGCACGGCTTCCAGGCCGTCGACCACGTTATCGATATCCACACCGGCCGCCAGGCCGCCCGAGGCGGCCGCCAGGGCATTCATCAGGTTGAAACGGCCCGGTAAACTCAGGTTGACCGTCCGGGTGCCCATCGGCGTCATCAGGTCAAAGATGGTGCCGCCCGGCTCGAGGTCGTAATTGCCGCAGTAAACATCGGCCTGGCAGTTTTCCAGCGAGTAGCTGATATAGGCGGAGGCCAGTTCGCCGAACAGGGGCCGAAACTCCGGCACGTCGAGATTTATCACGGCGTAACCCATCGGCCCGGCCAGCTTCTCCAAAAGCTGTGCCTTGGTTTTCAAATACTCGTCCATTTCCTTGTGGAAATCGAGATGGTCGCGCGTCAGGTTGGTGAACACCGCCACCGTAAACTTGATATTGTCAACCCGGTGCAGTGCCAGGGCGTGCGAGGAAACCTCGATAACGGCGTTGTCACAGAAATTATTTTTCATCAAAAACAGCAGCCGCTGCAAATCGAGGGATTCCGGAGTGGTTCGCTCGGCGGGGAAGATATCCCGGCCGGTATCGTATTCCAGCGAGGTCACCAGGCCGACGGTTTTATCGCGGGCCTCGAGTATCTTCTTCAATATGAAACAGGTGGTGGTCTTGCCGTTGGTGCCCGTCACCCCGACAGCTTTAATTTTCAAACCCGGGTAGCCGTAGAAGCGGGCGGCTGCCTCGGCCATCGCCTCGCGGATGTTTTTGACGGAGACATGGTTGGCCGCTGACTCGCAGCTCTCTCTCTCACCCATGACGGCAACCGCGCCGTTGGCCACCGCCTGCTCGACATAATCGTAACCGTCGACCTTGAAACCCGTGACCGCGAAGAAAAGAGCGTTCTTCTTAACCAGGCGGGAATCGTATTCGATGTTCTCGATAACGATATCGCCGTCACCGGTAAGGTGAACCTCCGGGATGCCTTTTATGAGTTCTTTAAGAGTGAAAATAATCTCCTCATCCGGGCCGGCACTGCAGCCGGCAAACCGTCCTGGCCGTCACTGTTTCGCCGGGCTTGACCGATTGTCTCACCACCCGGCCGTTACCTTCGATGGTATAATTGATACCGATAAAGTTTAATAAGGCAGCCACTTTCCGGACCGACAGGCCGGTCAGGTCCGCCATTTCAAAACTTTTTTTCTCAGACTTCGCGACCACCACCAGCACTTCGCCGGAATCAAATAAAATTCTATCAGCGGGGGGAAACTGCCAGACCACCGTCCCCTCAGCGGCGGTACACCTCAGTTTCACCCCCTTGCGTTCGGCCAACATTCTGGCCTGTACGATATCCCGTCCGATAAAATCCGGGACCTCGACCGTCTTGTCGAGCCGTCGCGATTTCTCCACCAGCATCCGCTCCGGGGCGGTGAACAAATCCGGGTTCAGAACCGAATAGCTTTCGGCGATTTTGCGGAAAGCCGGTCCCGAGGTATAGCCGCCGTAAGTAATCGGGTGCGGAGCCTCGAGCACCACCGCGCCGGCGATAACCGGTTTTTCATAGGGAAAGAAGCCGGCAAAACTCGCAATAAATTTATTTTTAAAATAGCGATGATTTTCCAGGTCGGGGATTTCAGCGGTGCCGGTTTTCCCGGCGATGGCGATCACCGGCGAATTGGCCGGCTGGGCGGTGCCGTTTTCAACCACACCCCGCAAGAAAGCCTTCAGGGAATCTACCGACTTCTCTTTCATGGCACGGCCGATAAGGTCCCGTTCGCGCTCGCGCACGACATAGCCGCCGTCATCGACAGAACCCAGCAGCAGGCGGGGCCGCAACAACTCCCCGCCGTTGGCGATGGCCCCGAATCCGGCGGTCAATTGCAGGGTATTGACCGCCACCGAGTGCCCCATCGCCAGGGCGGCCACGTTGTACGGTGAGAAAGTTCGCGGCGGGGTCAGACGGCCGGCGGTCTCCCCCGGCAGGCCGCAGCGAAGTTTCTCGCCGATACCGAACTTCTTGTAGGTTTCCATCAGGCGTTCGCCACCGAACTCGATAGCGCATTTGGCGATGCCGATATTGCTGGACAATTCCATTATCCCGCGGAAACTCAACCAGCCTCGTTCCTTGTCGTCGTGCAGCGTGCGCCGCCCGATTTTATACTTGCCGTTTTCACAGAAAATGGAATCGCTGAAATCAATCGCGCCCCCGTCCAGAAGCCCGGCCGCGGTAAACGCCTTGAAAACCGAACCGGGTTCGAACTGGTCGGTAATAGCGCGAAGTTTGGCGGGTTTATCGCGAAATTTTTCATGGGGGTCGTAATGCGCCATAGCCAGGATATCGCCGTTGTTGCAATCGATAAAGACGGCCATGGCGGAAGAAGCGTTATATTTCTCGACCGCTGCGGCGAGTTCTTCCTCGACAATCTCCTGCAGCCGCCAGTCAATCGTCAAAACCAAAGATTTTCCCGGAACCGGTTTTACCAGGGCGGATTCCTTGACCCGGTAAGTATTGCGCAGACCGTCGCGGCGTATATCCGCCCAGCCCTGCTGACCGGCTAAAAGCGAATCAAACGCCAGCTCGAAACCGGACTGCCCCCGGTTGTCGATATCCGTGAAACCCAGAACCTGCTTGCCGACCAGGCCGAACGGATACTCGCGCTGGCTCTCCTGCCGAATAAACAGGCCGCGAGGTACCCGGTCTGCCTCGATCCGACGCTCCAGGCTTTCCCCAAAACATCTTTTAATAAAACGGAATTTGTGTACCGCCAGGCCGTACTTCTTACGCGCCGTGCCCGGCTTCAAGTCAAACAGCCCCTCCAGGTAAGCGGCCACCTCGTTCAGCTCACGGCGATTATCCGGGTAAGCGTAAAGAGACGAAAGGAAAATATTCTTGGCCACCAGTTGACCGTTGCGGTCATAAACCATCCCCCGGTCGGCCGGAATAGACACCTTGCCGGTGGACTGCCTTTTGACAATCTCACCGTAGGGTTTGGAGAGGAAAATCTGAATGTGCACCAGGCGCAGGGACAGGACACAGAAAAAACCGATAATCACCACAAACAGTACCCCGAGCCTGATTTTCTCCCGTTTGGTTCTTTTCATTCCTGTCCCGCCTTACATGATGTCGAATCGAATTTGATAGCCTCCAGTTCACCGGCCCGGGCACTGCTTCCGGAGAATACCGGAACGTATTTGGCCACCCGCTTGATCGAGGAAATCATGGCCGTCAGGTCGTCCGGCGGCGCCGTCTTCTGGGACTCCGCCACCAGGGTAAAGAGGCGGTTGGCCGTAATGGCCCGCAGTCCCAAAGAATCACTCGAGTAGGCTTCGATACGGGAGGCCATGCTCAGAGCCGCGATGTCCGATTGAACTTTTTTATAATCATCGGTAAGACTTATATTCTCCGTTTTCAGCCGGGAAACCTCCTGCACCAGCGTGATAACATGCACTCGCTGCCAGATGTGAATACAGCCCACTACCAGCAGCACCCCAACCAGAATGGCGACGGGGAAGTATCGGTGGGTACGCAGGCGGCGGAATATCAACGACCGAAATTCCAGCGTTTCCTTATACTTGCGTACCGATTTCGCCATTCTCAAATTTTCTCCGCCACCCTCAACCGGGCCGAACGCGCCCGGGCATTTTGTTCAATTTCACTCTCACCGGGATAAACCGGTTTTTTGGTCAGGATTTTCAAAACCGGCTTTTGACCGCACACACACTGGGGAAAATCTCAAAACCGGCTTTTGACCGCACACACACTGGGGAAAATCGGGGGGACAGACGCACCCTTTGGCCGCCTGCTGAAAATATCTTTTTACGATCCGGTCTTCGAGGGAATGATAAGAAAGAACTACCAACCTTCCCCCCGGCTTCAAATATTCCACCGCCGCCGGCAGGACCCGGGTCAGCTCGTCCAGCTCCCGGTTGACGGCGATACGCAGGGCTTGAAAGACGCGGGCGAGCGACTTTTTCTGATAGGGAGGTTTGATAACTTTTAAAACAATATCGGCCAGCTGCCGGGTGGTGAGGAGCATTGCTTTCTGTCTTTCCCTGACAATCGCTCCGGCGAGGCGGTGAGCCTGTCTTTCCTCGCCGAAGGTTTTTAATATATTTCCAAGTTCCTTTTCGTCCAGAGTATTTACCAGTTCCGCCGCCGTGGTGGGGCTGTCGGGGTCGAAGCGCATATCCAGGGGGCCGTCGCTCTGGAAGGAAAACCCCCGGGCGGCGTCGTCAACCTGGCGGGATGACAATCCCAGGTCCAACAAAATGCCATCGAAGACCTTGTCCTCAAACTGCTCGACCGCGGCGCCGATTTCGCCAAACGAAATCCTGATAATTTTTTTAAATTGAAGAAATCCCGCGAGGGTTCTCTCCACCCACTTCACGGCCGCCGGATCCTTGTCGACTGCGTACAGGCGGGCTTTCTCTTCCAGGGTCGCGGCCAGGGCTCTCAGGAAACCGCCGCCGCCGGCGGTCAAATCCAGATAGGCGCCGCTGACATCCGTGACAAGAAAGCTTACCACCTCGGCCGTCATTACCGGCCGGTGGTAAGACTCACTTTCCGGTCTGTTCATCACCCATATACAGTCTCTCGGCCGTCTCCTCGAAACTCCCGGCCCGTTGCTCCATGAAGTATTCGTAGCGATCGGGATTCCAAATTTCAATCCAACGATTGAGACCGATAACCAGCAAATCCTTTTTTAACTTGGCTTCCTGTATCAGGTGGGAAGGGATTAAAATCCGGCCATTCTTGTCGGGCGTGACAATGGTGGCAGCCGAATAAAACCAGCGACTGAAAAATCGAAAATCTTTTTGAGTAAAATTTAATGAGGAAAGACGTTTCTCTATTTCTACCCATTCCACTTCCGGATAAAGACTCAAACACCCCTCCAGGCCCTTGGTCAAAACCAGGTCGCCTTCTAAAAGACCCTTTTTGGTCGGACCAACGACACTACGAAGTTTGGCGGGGAGGGCGAATCGACCCTTTTCGTCCATTGTTGTTTGAAATCGACCAAATAAACCGTACAAGAGGTTTCCTCCACATCTCTCCATTACTACCCAAAAACTACCTTAATGTTCACTTTTTTACCACAATAGTCAAGTGATTTTTTGTAAAATATTAAAAAAAATAACGGGGTTAACTCTATTTGATTCAATGAATAATAAAAGAAGTATTTTAGGAATTTGGTAACTTCATGGAAGACACATAATCACATTTTAAAGACATTTCATGTCAATCCGGTTATGTTTATAATATCCCATAATATATTGACTTATCCCCACAGAAAATTTAATTTTTCCCCCACCGTCGCCTTTTTAGCCCTCGTTTATACCACTAAGCCATTGACAATCAATAAATTACCAATCCCAAAAAGCCTTTTTAAAAGCCGCCTTCGCGGCAGTCTAATTGCCCTTTAGGCCTGCGAATTCAGCTTGAAACGAGAGGATAAATGAAACGTTTTCTTAATACATTTTTGGTCTTTTGGCTGGCTTCGGCCGGAGTGTTTTCCGACGAGCCGCCAACGATGACTTTTGAGATGTCCCGGCTTGCGGTTAATGAGAACAATCTCGAAGTCACTTATTCCGGTTTACCGCCGACCTCGACCGGCCAGAGTATAACGCTCAGCGGCCGTTCCTGCCTGGTGGCTCTGGACGAAACGGAGCGAGCCGGACAGATTCATTACCGGGCCGAAAGCTCGGTTCGGGTCGGCGCTTTCGATGTTGTCGATGTTTTCAAGGATATCAAAACCGCGGCGTTGAGTGTCGATGAAACCGGCGCTGTCTCGCCTTACGGTCGAGAAAAAGCGGGCCTTGAGCCGGTTTATACCGTCGGCGAGGTCGTCCATGACGGGCGGCGTTACGCCTCGCTGCTTGTTTTCCCTGTCACTATCGACTCCTTCGGTAAACTTACTTTCCACCCGACGGTAGATATTTATGTCGGGACGAGACTGGTTTCAGAAGAACAATTATTACTCCCGGAAGAGGTATATAAATCATGGTCAGGAATCAGCGACAAAGGCGTCTTTCAAAATTCACTGGCCGGTACGATCGACTACGTCATCGTCACCTGCCCGGCGTTAGCTGCGTCGTTTGCGCCGTTAGCGACCTACAAGAGCGCCACGGGGTACAACACCCGCGTAATCGATATCGACGACGTCGTTACTGCCTATAGCGGCCGCGACGACGCCGAGAAACTTCGCGAATACCTGAAGGACTTTTACGCCCAGGGGGGGCGCTATGTCCTGCTGGGGGGCGATGAAACCAACCTGCCGGTCAGGTACGCTTACGACTACCGGGCCGACGAATCGCCCACCACCGGCCAGTTGCAGATTTGCGATTTGTATTTCGCCGACTTGACCGGCGACTGGGATGTTGACGACGACGGCATCTGGGGTGAGAAGTACGATGACAGCGCGGATTTCGAGCCGGAACTTTTTGTCGGGCGGCTGCCTTTTTACGATACCGGCGAAGTTGTCAACTATGTCAACAAGCTGATTATTTACGAGACACGCCCGGGCGGCGATGACCCCGGGTATCTCGACCGGACCTTCTTTTTCTCCTCCGACCAGATGCGCGATTACAGCGGCGGCGGACAGCACGGCCGGGTGGCTGAGCATTTCCCCGCCTGGTTTGAAGTCGACACCGCCAACGGTGTGGAACAGGCCAGCGGTGTCGACCCCAGCCCCACTAACCTGTTGCCGGGCGAGGTGGACGCGGTCGTGGCCGACGGTTACGGGATAGTCAATATTATCGCTCACGGCCGGACCGACGGTTTCGTGGTCAAGTCCGCCAACTACAACGAATGGCCGAAAAATTACTTTTTAAGCGCCCCCGAGCAGAGCGGCCACGGGTCGTTCGACTCGATGGCGACCGAGAACAAACCCGCTTTTTATTATTCGATTGCCTGCAACACCGGGGCTTTCGACTTCGACCAGCCCAGCTACGCTCACTACCCCAACATGGGTCAGTACCTGTTATCTTTGAAAGGCGGCGCGGTCGGGCTTGTGGCGCAATCACGATGGGGCTGGGTCGGCTCGAGTTACCTTTTGCAGCAGGTCTTTTTTGATTCCCTTTTCGCCTACCCGGGAAGACCGGCTATCGAGGCCATGCACGCCTCCAAGCGGGTTTACTATTATTACCGGGACCTGGTCCTGGGCCAGAATTTCTACGGCGACCCGACTTTGAAAGTTTATACGAGCATTCCCGAAAAACTTAACGTCAACCTTTCCACCACCAAGGCCAACGAGCTTTATGTCAACGTGACGTCCAACGATGTCCCGGTCGCCGACTGCCGCTTGATTATCGCCCGGGAGGATGAAATTATAGGCGATTACCTGACCGACAATTCCGGCCAGGTGCGGCTGGACAATCCCCTCGACCCGGAACGAGTTTATTTGATCTCGGCCGTCAAGGACGGTTATATCGTCAGCCAGGGTTCGTATATAAACCTGTCTCTGACCGCCGTCGAGGACCGACCGGACAACCTGCCCGGGTCGTTTGAACTGTTCCAGAACTATCCCAACCCCTTTAACCCGAGCACGATAATTTCTTTCGTGCTCCCCCGCCGCCAGTTTGTTAACCTTGCCGTATATAATACTCTCGGGCAGAAAGTAAGCACCCTTGTCAACGAGGAATTATCATACGGAAAACACGAGGTCAACTGGTACGGTTGCGACGAATACGGTCGGGAGGTGGCCGGCGGCGTTTACTTCTATCGTTTGAACGCGGAGGAATTTACCGCTTCCAGGAAAATGATCCTGCTTCGTTAATCTAAAAAGAGACCGTGACCCTGTCGCGGTCTTTTCTTTTTTTTCAGATTAAAGTTTCGTATCTTGTCTCGAAGTTCGTCTGACAAAACGAGTCGCTCGAGATATGAATAAATTGACACACATAATTAAACTGGGCTGGGCGTATAAAATTTCCCGTACCGACCATCCGACCTATCCCCCCTTTCAGTACACCATCGAGCCGACCAACGTCTGCAACCTGAGCTGCGCCTTCTGTCCCCAGAGCGACCCGGAACATCACCTGCGGCGTGGTCACGGCAAACTGACCGAGGAGAATTTTGAACTCTTTTTGCGTCGTATAAAGGAAGCCGACCCCGGCAATAACAAGATCAATTTAACGCTCGACGGCGAGCCGTTTTTAAACAAGAACATGGTTCGCCTGGTGGAGTTGGCCGCCGCGGAAAAATTCACCTCGGTGTTCGCCTCCAACGGCACCCTGCTAAACCGACCGCTTATCGACCGCCTGAGCGCCAGCGGGCCGTTTCATATCTCCATCGATTTCACCGCCGAGGAAAACGCATTCGAAAGCATGCGCGGGCAAAAAGGTCATTACGCGCTGGTACTGGAAAATCTTCGTTACTTAATCGAGAAAGCTCGTCAAAACGAGAACGTTAATTTAAGTATAAACGACATCGCCTCTTTCGACGGCGCCGAGCCGGAGGCGTCGTTAAAAGAATTAAAGTCGCTTTTTGAATCTCCCCCGCCGGGGCGGGTGCGGTTCACTTCCCGGCAGTTTCATAATTTCTGCGGACATTTAAAAACTACAGAATCAAACCGTCATTACCGGCTCTGCCCCTACCCCTGGACCCAGTTGGCGGTGACCTATAACGGCGACTGTGTCGCCTGCTGCCGGGATACGGCCGCCCGAACGGTGCTGGGTAACGTCTTCGAAAAAACGGTCATGGAAATCTGGACCGGCGAGGCTTACCGGCGAATGCGCCGGAACCTGCTCGACCGCAAACCGGAACTTAACGCCGCCTGCGCCGATTGCGATCTGCCCTACAGCGGCGGGGAGATACGCTGGAGAATCAAGTATATGCTCAATTCCCTGCTGGGACGATGATCTGCCGGATAAAGTTCTTTACGGCTTAGACTTGAACAACGCCGTTACCGAAAGAGGAATCAAACCCAAAATAAGTATCACCGCGCAGATAAAAAGCAAGGGGTATTCGCGCGGCCGGGCGTATTTTTTCAGATAACGTATCAAAGCCATCGAGGAGATAAATCTCATCCGGAGCGGTCTCTGCCTTACCGAGGCCCCGGCGTAATGCTCTACCACGGCGCCGGGATAATAAAGCAGTTTATACCCGGTATCTTTAATGCGGCGGCAATAATCGACATCGTTGAAAAAGATAGGAAAATTTTCATCGAGGAAACCAATTTCATTAATAATCTTCAAGGGTATAAGCATCACTGCGCCCATCGGCTGGTCCACGAACATCTCCGTTTGATGGTCGAACCAGCCCATCCGCCAGGATGCGAACGTCCGGTGCCGGGGGAAAAGCCGGTCCAGCAAAAGCGCCCGGAAAAAAATATGCCGGTAACCGGGGAAAGCGCGGGCCGATTTTTGAAGGCGGCCGTCGAACCCGACATATTTCGGCCCGATCAAACCGATTGACTCGTCCTGTTTGATTCTATCGAGTAACGATTGAGCCGTACCGTTCGGAAAGCGAAGGTCCTGGTTGAGGATATAGAGATACCGGCCGCGGGCTTTTTGAAGACCTATATTGACCGCCCGGGCGAACCCGAGGTTGGTTTTGTTCTCGATAAGCGTTACCTGCGGATAATGTTCTTTTACGAACTCGACCGAGCCATCGGTGGAGCCGTTGTCCACCACTATTATCTCATGGCTTATTGTTTTTAAATCATCGCTGAGGGTTCTCAGGCAGTCGGGCAGGAATTTCATACCGTGGTATGAAATAACAATCGCCGATATTTCGTAAACCGTCTCGTTCATGTCAGACCGTCCAGCAAGCGGGCGAATTTTTCGACCATCGCCTCGGAAGAATACGGCCGGGCGTATTCCGGAAGCGGCGTGATTGTTAATTCCCCGGACACGGACTTTTCTATATGTCGTCGCAGGTATGCGGCGGCTTTATCTACCGTGTCATCGTTGAAATACATTCCCGCCGCGGTCTGGTCGATCAGCCGGGCGATTTCGCTCTCGGCGGCGACATAAGCCAGCACCGGCCGCCCGGAGGCCAGCAGGTCGAACATCCGCGCCGGCAGAATTTTCTGCTCTCCGGACGCGTCCAGGCCGATATAAAAAAGCGAGGCCTCCGATAGCAAACGCACCGTATCCCGCCGTTTTTGAAAACCGTGAATCTCACCCCGGCCGCTCAAGCCGTATTTTTCCAGGACGCTCTCGAACCATTCCTTGTCCACCTGTCCGACCTGGATAATTTTCACCCTGGCGAATAAACCGGGAGCGGTTTCCCTGAGAACGGTCAGGACCTTGAATAACGGCTCGACCGCTTTGTTTTCGTTTTGATTGCCCAGCAAACCGATATAAAAACGTTCGGTGTCTTGGGGAGCGCTCCACAGCTGGGCCGTATCGCTGTCATAGCCGTTGGTAATAATCTCACCGGTGTCGAGATACTCTGCGATAGTCGGGTTGACGACCGTGACGGCGGCGGTATTCTTTTTGATTTCATCCAGAAGCTTCAGACCTTTTTCGATATTTTTTTTCTCGGCGAAAGAATCCTCTACCTTGAAGCTGGTCCAGAAATCGCGAAAGTCCGCCACCCAGGGAATATCGAAGTCCCGCGCCAGTTGTCGTGCGACCAGATGCGACGAGACCGGCGGCGAGGTCGAGACCACTGCCGCGTAACGATAATTGTTGACCAGCGTCCGGCCCAGGCGTATCGCCGGCTTGACCCAGCCCATTTTGGAATCGGGGAAAAACTTGTCCGACACCTGGCGGCTGTTTTTCAAAATCCGGTCTCTGAGTTTGCGCACACCCAGAAGATACATCAGCCGCTGCGGGTCATGCGACCCGGAACGGAAAATCCTGCTTTTATCGAGACCTTCCAGAAGTTCCGGCTCGTAATGGCGATAGGTTACCGGCTTGACGGTTAATATATGGCAGTCGTAATCGAAGGCGGGTAGTTTTTTAAAAAGGTTGAGCGGCCGCCCCACCCCGCCCAGTCCCAGGGGCGGGAAGTAATAACATACCAGGAGGACCTTTTTCATTTTTTTCTCCGGGCCGCCACCAGCCGGCGCATTATTTCGATCGTCCGCGCCACATTATTCTCGAACAAGGCTTCGTTCTTCACTTTTTCCAGATTGTCCCGGCGGAGTTTTTCGAAATGGTCGCCGCTGTCCAGCAGGCAGGTGATGATATTTTTTAACTGCTCGCTGTTGTAAAGCTCATAGGCAAAACCGGTCTCCGGGGTCAGCCATTCTTTTATGCCGGGGATATCCGCCGCCACGGGTATCAAACCGAGACCCATGGCCTCAATCATCGAAGCCGGGGAGGAATCGGAAATGGCGCTGGAAAGATAGATATCGTGTCGTGAAATATACTCAAGGAACGCCTCGCGCGTCAT
>Ga0210003_1000875_pt1 | contig 27026 bp, 20 predicted proteins | sample LantaG_FD_182804 | JGI IMG/M metagenome (GOLD analysis project Ga0210003, IMG submission 182804) | Deep subsurface microbial communities from Baltic Sea to uncover new lineages of life (NeLLi) - Landsort_02402 metaG (SPAdes) (version 2) | ecosystem: Environmental > Aquatic > Marine > Oceanic >... | reverse complement strand
AACTGTTGTCTTGCCCGTTCCGCCCGGCACCGAACCAACCATGAAGGACGAGCCCCTGCTGATGCGAGCCATAAGATATGCCGCCAGATCCAGGTCAAGAGTTTTCGCTGCAAGTAAATCGAAAACCGACAGCATCCGCCCGCCTCGCTGGTTGCAGCGGTCCAGTTCGTCACAGTGTTTCGCGATTGCGTCGTGCATGTCGCTAAAATAACACATTTATGACGACCGCTCAATCCATTACCAGGGTGATTCGGTATAGCCTAATTCGCCCCACACGGCCTTCTGAACCCTGTGCAAATCCGGATTGCCCGTCTGACTGGGACCGGAGCCGACCTCGAGCATTCCATAGCTTATCGTACGCGGGTCTTTCCACTTCCAGTATTCGCTGTGCCCGTCTGCAAATGAAAAGTTGGTGCCGTTTCCGTGCCGGACCGGCGGCGGGTCTTTATGGCGATTATCAGCGGCAAGTATACCCGCTTGTGTGACGACCGCACCCCACCAGGCCTCGCTGTCGTAAGGAACAGACCAACTGGCAAATGTTGCCCAACCTTCATCAATAAAAACAGCCCTCTCGCCCGGCCTGCGAATATCCATTCGGTTCTTAATATTCGGCCCGCTCGGCCAGCCGTTCATAGAATCGACTATGGCGTAAGTACGCATCTCTCCGCGCAGACCGGTCGGGCATTTGTAAAGTCTTTCGCTCTTGACGTATGGGAATAGTGCACCTTCTTTGACAGCAATTATCTGGTCGGCTTCACTTGTCTGGTCGCTATAGCCGGCCCAGTGTACCCAGCCGTCTTCATCAGCAGGTATTGGATTTTCGCCCCCACTGCCGGTGCAGCCGTTAACGATTTTGTCATCGTTATCATCAGCATACAAGACCCACGCAAGCCCTAACTGCTTAACATTGTTTAGACATACTGCACGCTTACCCTGCTCCCTGACCCTGTTTAATGCCGGCATCAATATCGCCATTAAAACTGCGATGATAGCGATAACCACCAGTAGTTCTATCAAGGTAAAGCCGATTCGTTTGTTCATAATTTTATTTTACCGCCGATCTCGCAGAGACCGCAGAGTTTTTTATTTTTAATTCCTTTGTCAGCGTCCTCGGCGGTCTCAGCGGTCAAATCGCAACTGAATATCGTCAAAGTACATCGTACCTGAGCCACCTGCCTGTGGATTCTTCTTGTCGCCGAGGCCAATAGCAATAGTATCGATATTGGTAAGGTTCACGCCCTGGTCTGCAAACGCCTGCAAGTCGATATTCCATTTCGTCCAGGTGTCTATCTGTGCTGCATTAGGATTATCGTGATAGACCAAAGCACTGCCATTAAGGGCAATATACATCGGGACAGAGTCATTACTGGCCATAGCTGCACCAATAGCCTGATGTGTCCAAATCGGCGGACTAACCGTACCGGTTGTCTGAACGTCGGAGAATTCGGCCTTGCATGTCACGCCTGCACTATGACTGGTCACTGCCAGGCCTATATAGACATTCTGGCTCATGGAGATGAGCACCGGCGGAGCATCCTGTACCTGCTGCCAGGTGATACCGTCAACAGAATAGTAGCCCGAAAAGTAACCTGCGGCGTCTCGTTCCAATTTCACCCAGTACGGCGCGGTAATCCCGGTCTGGCTCATTTGGAAACTGGTGCCGTCAAGAGTGTTACGAACCTGGAAGGAAGCACCGTAACCGGGCGTAATATCCATGAAGGCATGTTTTGAGCCGGGTTCCAGCGTCTCACGAATCATCACACCGGCCTTGGCCCAGCCGTTCGTGTTCTCCACGCTAAGCACCTGCGCAGAAATTGTCCCGGCGCCTGACATTTGCTTGAAGGCGTAGCGGAACTCGTCAGCCGTGTCCCAAATATCCGTACCGGATGCGGTCATCGTATATGTGCCGGCCGGCTCTTCTACGAAACCTGCAAGATTGCCTCTGAACCAAATCGTTAATGTGTTAACATCCTTTTCGGTCCAGTCACGCGGATAAGTCGGTGTCAACTCTACCTCTGAATACTTTAAGATATTGTTGTCGTAGTATAAAGGCATAGATTGGCTGCCTCCGTGAACGATAGTCTCCTCGGTATATGAATCAGTATTATCCCAGCCAACGGCTGAGCCTGTCCCATTACCGGGAAAGTAGAATTCAGTACCCGGCGTGCCATAGCCAAGTCCATCTTTCCACTCGTACCATATCTGGTTCTCGCCGGCGTCGTAGTCCTCAAAATCGTCCACTATGAGGAAGTTAGCTGTCGTAAAGCTCCAGATGTTGCCTACCCACGGACTATCGGGATTGACGTCATTGACTTGGTCAATACGCCAGTAATAAGTAGTATTCCACTCCAGTAATCCTGGGTCATAGCTCTCGGCGCCAAGCTCTTTAGAGCCTTTGTACTCAGGTGAAGCTGTATTAGCATTTAGTATCGTCTCTTCATCAGTTCCGAAGTAGACTTCGTGCGAAGCAGCATCATCTCCGGGACCCCACTTAAGAACAGGCTTTTGCTTTACATCTACCGCACCATTAGGGGGATTTGGGCTGTTGGCCTTTACAGGCAGAGAGAGGGCGGACTGTGGAATAAGAGCCTTTGGAGTAGACGGACTTGCCCATCGCAATTGTGCTGTTGCGCCGCCAACGTTTTCGTAATACTCCAGTTCAAGGCTGTACGTATTCCCGGCAACAAGGTCAATCTCCCCGCGGTTCTCGATGTCCCCGTGGTCGTTCCAGTCATCAATGAGCTGTTGCCCGTCCACCCACAAACGTACGCCATCGTCACTCATAGTGTAGAAGGTGTAGGTCTCTGTATATGCCGCCTCCACCTCGCCGGTCCATCTGACTGAGAACAGATCAACGTCGATCAACGGATCCGGCGAAGCTTCGCCCCAGCTAAAGTTAATTTGAGGATCCATACGGGTCAGCACAAGATTCCTTAAATCCGTACCTCTGTAGTAATGTCCTTTGACACCTCCGCCGGGACCCGCTGTCGTAAAGCTCCAAACGTTGCCTTTATGCGTGGTGAAGATATCGAACTCATCGACACGCCAGTAGTAAGTCTTATCATACTCAAGGGGGCCGGGATCATATGTTGTATTTGCCTGAGATTGGCCCCCAGCGGCATTTGTAACATCGTCAAAATTGTCGCCGAAATACACTGTGTGAGATTTCGAGCCGAGGCCTGCCATCCATTTAAGGTCTCCATTCGGGTCTATAAATTTAGCGCCATTAGCGGGAGTGGGATTGTAAGCAGTCTTGAGTGGGACCGTAAAACTCCAGACATTGCCAATCCACGGACTATTTGGATCCGTATCATTAACCTCATCAACTCGCCAGTAGTAAGTTGTACCCGGAACAAGACCTTCTGGATAAGGATATCCGGGGAAGCCGGCAATGATATACGTTGTAGTATAATTGCCCCGGAATGTCTCGGCGGTGCCGTCATTTACGTCTGAGAAATTATCGCCCATGTACACATCGTGCGAGATTGCAGTCTCTCCCGGCGACCAACTAAGGGTTACCCATGAATCCGAATGTAAAGCACCGTCGGCCGGGTCGGGGGCAAAGGCGTAAGGCCATATTTCACCTGCCATAGCCGCCAGAATTTCGGTCTCCGACAGCGCCCGGTTGTATATGCGGACTTCGTCAATATCGCCTAAGAAGACTTCACCGTTCCCGCTGTAACCTGTACCGCCTCCAGTGACACAACCTACTCCCATATTGGCTGTTTCGCCTGCGGTGTTAAAAGCAAATCCACCGGACATTATCTCCTGACCATTGAGATAAAGTCTGGCGGTGGTTCCGTCAAAGGTGGCCGCTACGTGCGCCCAGGTCTGGACAAACGGAGCCAAAGTGCCATTGGGTGAAACTATCGCATTTGTTCCTGTTTCAAGACGAAAAGTACCATCATTTTCTGGTCTAACCTGGAACTGAAACATCGTTTCTCCCGGCCATGTATCTCTCTTGCCGATCAGGCCTTGATATGTGCCGCCTCCGCCGGCCCACCTGATCCACATTGCCAGAGACATTTGCCCTGTTCCCTCGGCCGGATTCCAGGTCCCAAGTTCAATCCTTGAGTTTGTCGTGCCGTCAAAGTTGATGCCCCCGCCTTTGAATCCCTGCGTAATCCATGTTGCGTTATTATGGCGGGTCCCATCATGCCCGTTGCCCGACATGTCGTAAGCGGTATCACCCGCCCCTTCCTCAAGAGCGTAGTATCCAATCAGGCCGCTTGTAATATCGGCATTCGCCACGCCCGCAGCCATCCCCAGTCCCAGCACTAAAACAAGAGAAGCCAGATAAATCGATTTCTTGAACATGATAATCCTCCTTCAAAAAAGCTACGAAAGCACTAAAAGAGATTCTCCGTAGAGATACTTCAAAAAAAAAGACTCCTGTAAACTTCAAGTCCAATAATACCATATTTTAATCTCAATTTCAATAATCTTCTAATAAACCCAGCGCGGCCTCGGGCTTCGCCCTTGGCCGCAACCAAAAAGTTCGTCTTATAGAAAAGCTTCGTAAAATGCTACAAATCAAAAGGTTACGATTGACCAAAACAAAAATCGAGCATAAAAAACAACGTTTTGAAAGATTGTATTACGAATATAGGCCGGATACTAATGTCAAGAAGTCACTTTTTGTTACTATTTTCGCACACCGTGACTGTTGCCATGAGCTATATAATGTCAATTCTGGTCGGATTGTCACCGACTACTTGGGAAATCCCGGTTAATTTTCGCGGCCGTGCTGTAAAATATTCCGGATGCCTGCCGCTTGGCGACCTTTTACTATTGCGTAATCGCTAAAAAACCGCAGGATATGCGAATTCTTCGTTACTGAATTACTTTGTAGGAAAAAATTACGAAGTGTTTGATTATAAAAGCTTTATATGTTAAATTACTTAAAAGTACTTGTTGGAGTTTTACAATTGTATAAGAAATCACTCTGGAGGTGAGCGATGTCAACAATTACGAAAAAAGAAGTTATTGACCGAATAGCCGAAAATACGAATACCAAACGGGCGGTGGTTAAGCCTGTAGTTCAGTCTTTTCTCGATGAGATCGTCGAGGAACTTGCTAAAACTAACCGCCTTGAGTTCCGTGATTTCGGCGTTTTCGAGACGAAAATACGAGCCGCCAGGAAAGCGCAGAATCCGAAAACTTTGGAGCAGGTTCAAGTCCCGGCCAAACGAAGCGTGAAGTTCAAAATGGGCCGGCTTATGAAACAGAAGATAAATGCTTCGGGAAACATGGAGAGCGAGGTTGGCTAAATGACGGATATACAGCCATTTCTATTATCGGCAATAACCTGCAACAGGGTTATCTTTGACAAAGTCTCCGGGATGCCGAGTATTATCGATATTGTCCAGACGATCGACGCTCAGAGATATCCGGCGAGACATCCGCAAATTGTTTTCTTCTGTGAGATGACGAATGGGCATGGCACGACGGATGTAAAAATATGTCTCGTCAATACCCAGGATGAGGAAAAAGTCGTATTCGAGCGGGAGGGAAAAGTCCGTTTTGAGAACGTTAAACAAATCGTTACGCTGGCAATGAACTTGCAGGGTATCGTTTTTCCGGGTCCCGGAGAGTACCGTTTTCAATTATTTGGGGGCGGAAATCTGCTCGGGGAAAGACGAATTTCATGTCGCCAGGTCAAGCTGCCGCCAAAGCCAGGACCGACCGAACCTCAGCCGTAATGGGAGTATGATAAAAAAATCAGTTTTTCATTTCATGACCGATAGTAGAATCGATGGATGCAATCCTCTATATCATTGCCGGCCCGCTTTTTCTAATCTCCATCGCGGCACATTTTTATGTTAAGCTCCGCATGCGCCCAAAAGAAGACCCGGATTCGGAAGATGACTACTATTATGAGTTCGAGGATCAGCAGCCGGATGTAGCCAAGTATCTGAAATGGTCCAGACTCACATTTGCCGCCGCCACCGTCGCTGTATTACTGCTGTTTATTGCCACTGTAATTTAACGCCCTTTTTCTCTTGCCCGACCTTTTTTCCGCGTTTTTTGAGGGAAAAACAGGGGTAGAAAAAATTTTCTCAAAAAACTCCAATTTTCTTGTTGACAACTACGACAGTTTGTAGTACTACATAAAGAGGTATTAAAGTGAAGAATTGACTGTAAGGAAGCGAGGACGGTTTTATGAGCAGGAAATCACTTGATCATTTCGGGCAATTGCAGCGTGCGGTTATCGAAGTCGTTTGGGAGCTTGGCGAGGCGAACGTGCGTCAGGTCTGGAAGCGGCTGTGTCTCAAGAAGGAGTTGGCGTACACGACGGTGCTGACCGCCTTGCAGAGGCTCGAAAGAGACGGCTGGCTAAAGCATCGCGTTGACGGCAGGAAACACGTCTATCTGCCAACCAAAACCCGTGCGCAGGCCGACGCCGGCTCGGTGCGAAAGTTCGTCCAGCGGATGTTCAACGGAAACGCTCTTGTACTGTTCCGGCAGCTCGTGGAAGAGGGTGAACTGAGCGATGCTGAACTTCAAGAGCTTCAGCAGTTGATCAACCAAAAACGGAAGGAGAGAGTGAAATGATTCGCGAGCTGTTTTTAAGAGATATGTCGTTGTGGACTGTAGTGTGGCAAAGTACCTTATTTGCTGTTATTGGGTTGGCTGGCAGTTTCCTCTTGAGGCGTCGGCCGGCCAGGGCATCCCAGGTGCTGTTTCTTGCCATGATCGCAGCAGTGCTTGTACCGACGATGAGTTTGCTGGTCAGGCATTTTGAGTTGGGCGTCTTTACTGCTGAGCCGATCGCGCTGCCTACAGTAGTGATGGACGTACCAGTCGAAGCGTCTGTGGTTTCGGCTTCGCCGGAAATTCAGCCCGAAGCACACGAGGCAGCGGCGGACATCGAATCGTCTGCAAGCAGTTCACATGATGCCGACATTCCATGGCGAACGATTATGATGTACGGATGGATGGCGGCGACCCTGATCTTATTAGGGCGATTGTCTGTCGACGTTGTTAACGGAATTCGTCTGTTGCGACGAGCACAATCCCGGATTCGTGGGCATATTGAACGGGCGGCGGATTCTGCAAGAGCCAAACTTGGAATCGCCAAAGCCCTTCATATCCGAAGCAGCGTGGATGTGCGCAGTCCCGTGATATGGTGCTGGAGCCCGATCCCTGTGCTCCTTGTGTCGACCGATTTGGATGATGGCCTCGATTGGGTGAGCGTGATTTGCCACGAACTGGCACACTGGAGACGTTGCGACCATATAAGCGGCCTGATCGCTGAATTGATAGTGTGTATCCTGCCGTGGAATCCGCTCTTGTGGTGGTCAAAGAAGCGAATGGTGAGATTCAGCGAGCAGGCATGCGATGACTGGGTCGTCGCCGGTGGGCAGTCTCGCGAGGATTACGCGCAGTCGCTGCTCAATTTCAGACCTCAGAAACAGGTGGCATTTGTGCCGGCAGTGGTAAGCAGTAAGAAGACACTCGCCGGGCGTATTCGCAGGATCGTTGAGGAAAGATGCAGCAGCCCACATAGCGGAGTGCGCTGGAGTTTGGCCGCTGCAGCCATTACTGGATGCATCGCCGTTGGGATTGCCTTTGCCCAGACGAGACCTCCCCAGTCAACCGGGACCGTCAAAACCAAAGTCGGCCAATCGGCGGTTATTGAAAAGCCTGCATTCCCTACGATGATGATAAAAGGCAGGATCCTGGACCCCAACAATGAACCTGCATACTTAGCATCCGTTTTCGCCCTGCCCGTGACATCCTTTGGTGCACAGGCCGACAAAGAAGGATATTTCGAGCTGCCCTGGTCACCGACATGGATCGAAGAGGGTCAGCCCATCTGCTTCATTGCAACCGGTCGTCGGAGAAAACTTGGCGCTGTTGTGGAGGTTTATGATCCGACGTCACCAGTGACTATTCGGCTTGAACCCGGCTTTTCGCTCGAAGGAAAAGTGGTCGATCCCAACGGCCAACGCATAACGAAATTCAGGGCGGCACTTTCACTGCCCACAGAATTTAAGTGTCAGGCCCCGATTATTGCCGACGAAGTATGGACTACCCGGGCACGCATATTTCCGCCGATACCTTACGGCCCGAAGTACAAGCTGACTATTCAGGCCGAGGGCTATCAGACCAAACACATCGCCGTGGACGCGACCGACAGGAGCAGAGAGGTCATAGATGTCGGCACTATTGCCCTGGAACCGCAGGATCCGACAAAACCTGTCGTTGCAGAACTGGCCCCAAGCCCGGATTTGGCGAAAGAGTTTCACGACATATATCGCCTGGAGGAGCAAGAGGTCATTAAATTCATCAAGCCGCCATTCGTGCTCGGGCGTCAGGAATACCTTATTACAACACCCGCTCCCCTTGGTCTGCAATCAAGAGGTGGCTGGCAGACCGGTTTTCGTTGGGACGGGGAACTGAAGATGTTTTCGGGATACGGTACCGCTTACCCGGGACTCTCAAAGGTCCTATGGTTGGTGTTAGGCCTTCAGGAGTACGATTATGAAATTCCCAAAGGACTGGGTGTACGTCTGCCATACGGCGACTGGATTGTCCGGCACGAGTTACCCATGGCCGAACAATTAAAGGCTTTGGAAGAAATTCTCCATGCCGAGTTAAATCGGTCGATTCACTTCGAGGGCCGAACAGTCGAACGAGAAGTAATCGTCGCCAGTGGTCGGTATGAATTCAAGCAGCACCCCAGCGGGAATTACCCGAACTATATTCCTCTCTGGGATGGCAGATTCCAAACTGGTGAGTACACAGTTGATTCGCTGGAGCGGCTGTTCGGCGATATTGAGTTTCAGATCAAAATGAAGATCGTGGATGAGACCGAACCGGCGGAAATCGCAACAATTCCGTACAAATGGGTCAAGCTGGATCCTGAACCGACAGGAGATAAACTAAGCGTTCTTCTGGATGACCTCGCCAAGACGACGTCGCTGCAGTTCAAAGTCGAGCGCCGACCGACCCAGATATGGTTCGTCACCGAGACAAACGAGAACTGATTGCCGGACTTCTCATTCACAAAGGCGTAAAAGTAAGAGCCAAAACCTTGTGAGGGCAAAGCTTAGTTTAGCTTACAAGCGCATCGGGACGCAGAGGTTTGCATCACTTTTGGCGTGATGGCCGCAATGATCGCACCTATACTCCGCATCTTCGACTAAAATCTTGAATTCCTGCTCATCACTGAGATGAAAACCCTGAGATATAATATAACACAGGTGCTCGCTATGAGTTCCCGTGCAGCATTCCGTATTGTGTTGTGCAATTTCTTCAGCCATGATGAATACTTCCTTAATTATTCATTTCAATGCAAATAGTTATACGGTTTGTCTGGTGGAGAAGTTCATTTCGATTGGATAATACCGGATCTATCTCAGGAATAACGGGTAAGACGCAGAGCAGGTTTGAAAATCCGGCTATCTCTCGACCTGGATGAAGCGATGATGGGAGCAGTGGTGTAAAAAATCAGATTTTTGGTTAAGCATGACCGGCGAGTGCTCCTCCGCTACCACTCGCCGGTTCACGTTCAGGTCTTTGCTGATAGAGTACCTTATCGGCAGGAAACGGCACTATGTTAACCTGGAGAAGAAAATTTGAAACGACCGGCCCCTGGTTTTGACATCGATTATTCCAAATCATGCATTATAGAGAGGGGATTGGCGCCGGTTATTAATTCACCAGCCGTTTTTTGAGCCTTCTTATCGCAAAGTAGCCGACTACCAGGATAAATATGGCGATATAGAGCAAATCCAGCAGAAGGACCGGTTTATAATCATTCATGCATACGGACCTGACTAATCTGACCGAGTGGGTCAGGGGGACAATTTCAGCCAGCGGTTGTACGAAACCGGGTAAATTTTCGATCGGAAAAACAACGCCCGAAAAGAAAAAAATCGGGGAGATAAAACCGGTGAAATAGAAATTGAAGTGGTTGATGGTTTTTACGAATGAGGTCACCAGCAGCGAAAGTGCCGCGAACATTACACCTGTGAGAAACCCGACCAGCGGCGCAAGCAGGCCGTAAGGCAGAGCGACAATTTTGAACGCGGACAGTATGCACAAAACAGCGAACGAGAAAAACAATCCCTTCGTCCCGGCCCATAACATTTCACCGACGATGAGGTTGTTGACGGTAATCGGCGCAGCCAGCATCCCATCGTAGACTTTTTCGAACTCCAGTCGAATGAATGTGCCGAAGGTGCATTCGAACGCCGCGGTGAACATTGCAGTAGTGACCAGCAGGCCCGCGCCGAGAAATTCGATGTATCTTACTCCGCCTATCGGCTCGGTGATGTAATTGCCCAATCCGAGCCCGATACCTAACAGAAAAATAAATGGTTCCACGAAAGGCGGGAATCCATTACTCAGCATGTTCCTTGTATAGACCCGCATGTGTCGATACCAGACGCTGTAAAGCCTCCAGTACAGAGGCGGATACTGGAGTGTCTTACTGTCGGTCATTAAGCTGTCTCCCTGTGGCTTTTAAGAAAACGTCCTCCAGATTGGTCTGCCTTATGAGATAATTGCCGGCTTTAAGATGAGAGGCTGCCAGTTCTTTGAGCAAGTCAATCTCGCTGGAGTAGTATCGCATTACGTCTGGGGCAAGGTCCGCCCGGACATTTTTTGAAAGCATATCCGGATGAATCTGCCCGGCGGTTTCCGCGTCGCGGACCTCAAGGACGTATGGTTCCATGTTCTCTTTCAATAAATTCTCCGGTCTGCCCTCCATGATTTTCCGGCCCTTGTGCATGATAAGAAGGCGATCGCAAAGCTGGAATGCCTCTTCCATGTAGTGCGTTGTCAGCAGGACAGTCGTTTCCTTTTTCTGTAATTGCCGGATTTTGTCCCAGATCAGGTGACGCACCTGCGGATCCAGCCCGGTCGTCGGTTCGTCGAGAATCAGCAGTCTCGGGAAATTCAGAAGAGCCCTGGCTATTACCAGCCTACGCTTCATACCGCCGGAAAGATCTTTGATTTTGGATTTTGCTTTTTCGGAAAGTTCGAGGAAGTCGAGCAGATATTCGATGCGTTCCTTTGCAACCTTAACCGGCATATTATAGAACCGCGAATAGATCATCAGGTTTTGTATCACGTTCAGCTCATCATCCAGATTATCTTCCTGCTGGACAACGCCGGAGAGGTATTTTATGGCCAGTTCGTTCGTAGCAGGGTCGTGGCCGAAGATATCCATCCGGCTGTCGGGATTCTTGTCCCGGGTGCATTTGCCGTAGATGATTTTCATCACCGTGGTTTTACCCGCGCCGTTTGGTCCTAAAAATCCGAAACAACCGCCGGACTCGACCGAAAAGCTAAGGTCGCGCACGGCCTGAATTTTGCCGAAGCTTTTGCTCATATTTGTTACGGTTATTACTGTTTTTGCCATCTGAACTACTACTTCCGTCTATAACGTAAGTTCTCTAAATTCGCATAAAATACCATATCTATTATTGAATTACAGCTTTTCTATATCGTTATTTGCATTTCGTGCAGCAGCGAAAAATGTTGCTATTGTGGAAAGTTGAGGCTTCGCCGGACTGGTATCCTGCCTAAATCCGGAGTATATTACTCAATCTGACCGAATCATTCTGTCATCCCTGCGAAAGCAGGGATCCAGGAACGCAGCAATAAGCCGGCAGGGACTGAAAGAAGACGGTGTGAATATGATGACAAGACGTGAAAGATTGATGGCGACGTTACGTGGCGAACCGGTGGACCGGCCCGCTGTCAATTTCTACGAACTCGGAGGATTTGCGGTCGACCCGGCCGACCCGGACGAGTTTAATGTCTATAACGACCCATCCTGGCGGCCGCTGCTGCAACTGGCCGAGGAGCAGTCCGACCTTATTCGAATGCGGAGCCCCGTCAGGCCTCGCGGTCACGAGCCTGCCCGGAGTGAAGTCGAAGGACTCGATGTCGGCGGCCCCCGCGACGAGTTCTTCAAGACGGAGAAATTCCCGGCCGATGGCTGCCGCTTCAAGCGCGTGACTTTGAAAATTTCCGGCAGGAAAATGACGTCACTGACTCGCCGCAGTCCCGATCTCGATACCGTCTGGACTTTGGAGCACCTGCTGAAAAGCACCGATGATCTAAAGGCCTATCTGGAGCTGCCGGATGAAGTCTTCGCCGAACAGATCGATGTCACCGGCCTGATAGAAGAAGACCGGAAGCTCGCCGATCGCGGCATCGTCATGGTCGATACGGAGGACCCGCTTTGTGCCGCGGCGTATCTTTTCAGTATGGAAGATTTTACGGTGATTGCCCTTACCGAGCAGAGACTGTTTCACCGGCTGCTTGAGAAACTTTCTCGCCACATATACACCAGGACGCAGGCGACGGCCGAGGCGTTCGCAGGTCATTTATGGCGCATCTACGGGCCGGAGTATGCAACTGAACCTTACCTGCCGCCCCATCTGTTCGAAGAATACGTCGTGCGTTACACCGGCCCGATGGTCGAGATGATTCAAAAGCACGGCGGTTTCGCCCGGATTCATTGTCACGGCAGGATTCGCGCCGTTCTCGATTACATTGTCGAGATGGGCCCGGCTGCTATCGATCCGATCGAGCCGCCGCCGCAGGGAGATGTGGACCTTGCATACGTCCGCCGCAGGTACGGCAAGGATTTGGTCCTTTTTGGAAATATCGAGTTCGCCGCTATAGAAAACACCGAGCCGGCCGAGTTCGAAAAGCTCGTCGAAAAGGCTCTCAAAGACGTAACTGCCAGCCAGGGCAAAGGCTTCGTCCTGATGCCGTCCTCTGCCCCAATTGGCCGAAAAATCACGCCCCGGCTAATGGCAAATTACCAGACCATGATCCATCTTGCCACCGACGCCTAAAGATGTACGGCATCGAAGACCAGCACCTCGAATGGCTTTAGTTCGAACGTGTGTGTTTTGCCTGCTGACAGCACAATCGCTTCGCTGCCGGTATCCTCTTTCCACGGGCTCTTCAGGGAATATTTTTCCGCCGCACCGCTGGGCAGCTCGAAGGCTTTGCCGATATCAATCGTGATACTGCCCGGCTTGTCACTGGGATTGCGCAGTGACAGAATACCCTTTCTCTCAGACCACGCGGCCCAGCCGTAAACTTCTCCGGCCGCCGGATCGCCACCGACCCAGTGCGTGTCAACCAGCACATCCGCGTTGTTGCCGGACCATTTCGCCCCCTCAGCCAGGGCGTCCCAGTGCTCTGGCGACATTAAGGATGGTGTGATATACAACTCTTGGCAGTTGGTTCCGCTGGCGAAGAAATCTCGAATATCTTCGGCAAGACCATTATTCTCATTCGGCAGTCCGTGATTGGCGAACATAACGCCCTGGGTCATAAGCGAATTAAGTGGATACAGCGGTGCGCGGCTCACGACGTTGTGGTATGTTTCCTTGTCACGGTAGGTAATCTGCTGTTGGCGTTCTGTACCGGCGCCGTGCTTGCTCCAATCAGCCCCGGAACGCCAGGTCGAATCGCAGTGCCACAGCCAGTACGGCGAGGACCATGTTCCTGTGGTGGTATTGATGAACACATCTGGTTTGACACGCCGCAGCTCGCTCATAAGCCGCAGCAGGGCTTCCATGTCACTTGCGAATTCGGCGGTAGTACCGGCCGGCCTGCCGCCGAAACCGATGCCGTCGAACTTGAAATAGTTCAGGTCATAATCGTGAATCATTTTGATACAAACATCGCGAAACCTGCCGAAATATTTTGTGCCGGCCAGCGAAAAACCGCTCTTGTTCGTCTCGAAACCCTGCTGGCGGCCGTACTTGAGCCTCGCCTCTTTGGCCTTGCCGTAGCCGCCGAAAGGAGAAAGCCATGCCCCGAGAACCGAGTCGTATTTTTCCACTACCCGCCGCAGCGGCGTAAATCCCTCGGGATAGCCCTCGTGAAACAGCCACAGCGAGGCGGGATCGTCCCATCCGTCGTCCAGAACGAACGACTGCATCGCTACCCCGCGCTTTTTGATAAGTTCTTTGCCGAACAGCTCGACCACTTCGGCGAATTGTCCCGGCTGGATTTTCTCGGCTCCGTAGCCAATGTCGTACCAACTGTTGTAATGCAGGAACGGCCTGTAGGGATGCACCCTCTCGCGTTCGATGTAATACAAAAAGCCGCGGCGCAACTGTCCCTCCGGAACCACGCCGAACACCGAGCTATGCACGAGTCGTTCGCCCGGCATCAGCCTGGTTGCATAGGGCAGGCTGCATTTAAAACTGTTCGATTCGCTTGTGCTTTTCGACAGGGGATTCTCAAAAGCGAAGAACATATTGCCCGCTACTACAGGTGAGCCGTCCACGATGCCTTTGACCTCGGCTTTCGCCGCCAGTTCCCACAGGACAATTTCTTTTATATTGATAGTTTTGTTCTTGGCCGTGAAGGTGATTTGCTGCCGGACATAGTTCGAGCCGTCCCGCAGCATTGCACGCCATAGGACTTTGAGATTGTCGTCTGGCGAGCCGAGTGTTACGATGATTTCCTTGCCGGCCAGCCGCTCGGTTAATCGGTACGACTTTGGATCCGGCTCGATGTTCCTTATCAGGGGCATGCCGAAGATTCTTAGCTCGGAAGCTCTCAGAACCTGACCGCCGTCCAGAACCAGTTGAAAGCATTCGGCCTGCCCGGCGTCAATCGCAGCCCCGGCGAGCTTATTGACAAATCGGCCGGGTGTTAACCGTCCTCCGGAGATATCCCATTCGCAGGAAAGCACGGCATTTCCCAAAACGAGCCGGCCCTCGACCAACCTGCACTGCCCGGTACCCGGCTCCGGCCCGGGAAATTCAACCCCCGCCCTGGCCGAACCAACAGCGCCCAAAACCAGCACAAAAAAAACCAAAACACTTATAAATCGTTTATTCTGTATCCTGATGCTCATTTTGCGTTCCTTTCGTATTTTGTATGTTCCGATGATCCATCTTACCAGAAACCGATAGATACAAAAACTAATTACATGGACAAAACCAGCTTTGAATAGGAATCCTTTTTCGCGAATAGTGCATGACAAATGGGCAGACATTTGATAATATAAATCTCACGGATGCCGGATAAATCAGCTTTGAAGCATCTGTTTTTGCATGAAATGGGTAGTAAAAATGGGAGATGAAAAAAAGAATCAACATTTTGTACCACGCAGTTTCCTCAAGGGCTTTGCTATAGATTCAGAAGATAGCTTGATTTGGGGTTACGACAAGAAGTACTGCAAATGTACTGGTAAGCGTTCCATGAACCAAATCTGCAGTTTTGACTATTATTATGAACAATTAAAGCCAGATGGAAGTAAAACACAAGTGTTAGAGGATGGGTTTCAAGCTATCGAAACACCTGCAATTGAAATCATAAGAAACTTATCGACATCTCAAACATTATCTTCGCATGACAAAGGTTGTTTGGCTTTTTATATTGGACTTATGTTAACCAGAGGGCCTTCATTCCGTGATGGTGTCCATGAAATTCATAAGCACTCTGCTGAAATAATGTTACAGAAAGAATATGAATCCGGAAGACTTCCAGAACCACCAGCAATCTTGAAAAAGTTAATAGTTAACAACGACATAACCTCAGCGATCAAAACTGAAATACTACCTCATGTCAGTCTCCAATATATGTATGATATGGCAAATAAAATAAGTCAGTCACTGTGTGATAAGAAATGGGATATCTATTACATCGAGAATTGTGATTATTTTATTACTTCAGATACACCCGTTATGTTTGGACGTTTTGATCCTAAGGAAAGTCGAAGTATTGGACCTGCACATCCTCAGAGTTTCGTTTTATTCCCCATAACAAAGAAAATGCTTATTGCAGTAAGGCCTTTTTGCGAGCCTGATTGTAGCAGTTTTGAATTTATTCCGGTAAAAGATGGAATGGTAGAAGCAACTAATAAACTCATGTGCTTTCATGCGCAAAGGTTCATCTATACTTCTGAGCAATCACAGAAGTTATTGGATTGTATCAAGAAAGCTAAAGGGTATAAGAAAAAATTCAAAGCATACAGATTTGGTGATGCTATAATATCTCAATGGGATATTCTTATTAACCAATCTGAATAGAACGAATGAAAAACTGCATGGGCAGGAGAACCTACCTATACTTCGGCCTAGGAGGCAGTATGAAAACTATGAAACCATGTGGACAGAAGTAAGGTTGATAGGAAGAGACTATCATGACTTTAAGATCATTCATTCATAAGATTAAGGTTAAGTCGATTAAGCTTGGGCCTGTTCAGTTAGAATTTGAAAAACCCAAGACCATCGTCACAGCAGAAACTAGCACCGATCAAAATTGTCTATCAGCAAAAGAAGATTTGATCAGAGCCATGGATCCAAACAAGCTTAAGTTCCAAGAATTGGAGCTTACGGTTTCCCAAATATGGGATCGATTCATTAATCTCGTACAGAGTTCCCACCCAACACTAGAAATCACTGAAATTCTTGAGGATAGTGGGAAGGAGAGTTCTTTTGGTTGTAGCGGCTCTCCAGGTTCACTAAAATGGTCTGTACGTGTCCTAGGATTAATAAATGGCGCCAATGTAGAGTACAGCTATGATCTTATCAGTTATTGGTTGTTACCATTAGCAAAGTCACTAGGGCCACAAGATGGTAGCATTCCTTGGGATAATTCTCTCTTCGAAAAGCCGGGTGATGTTGGGGATTATAAGACAAAAATCAGAAACGTCACGTTTTGGGTTTTGTTCGTCAATACTTAGGTAATCTGAAAGAGTAATCCAAGATAGGGATCATTGGGCGCAGTTTACGAGTCGAGAGCAGTGAGTTGCGTCTCACGGAGATTTTTCCGGAATTCACTTGATGTATAACATGTTATATGATATAATACTCATATAACATACGGTTTTCGTATGGTATGTGGTATTTAGAATAGAAAAGTATGTTTCGCATGTCGCATGTCGCATGTCGTATGTCGTATGTCGTATGTCGGGTGGACAAATGGTAAATAGAAAGCTTGTGCCTGCGAATGCGGTTATAGTCAATCCGGCAATTTTCCGGTAGACCCTCTTTGAAAAAACAAAACCAAAACCGGCCATTGGCTGGCAATCCGAAGCACTAAGCTCTAAATCCGAAACGAGTTGAAAGGGTGCGTTTGAAAAAACAAAGCCAATGTTAAAATAGGCAAAATGGTGTTAGTTCAGTAATAATAAAGATTTATAGAGATTTTGGTGGTTTTTGGCGGTTTTGGTCGGCTAAAAACAAAGCCAAACAAAGCCAATCACCGGCTTTTGGCCGGAACTACGAAACAAGTTGAATGAAAAACCTCATAGCTGGTTTTTAGAAAGGAAATCTGGTATAAAGCATTTTTACACGTACGACTGGAATTTTCGGATGCTTGAGACGACATTTATAATCTCGGGAGGTAATTCATGCTGAATAGAAAAAATGCACAAATAGCAATAATCCTGGTCTTAATTACGGCGGTTTGCCCGGCCGCAGAACGCACTAATGAATTAGTAAGCGTAATCCCACAACCAGTTTCGATGGAGTATGATGAAGGTTACTTTCAAATCGGGCCGGAAACGCGAATAATTGCGGAAAACAATGCCGCGGCTGAAACGGCGAAATTGATCGATGCTTTAGCCCCTGCGATGGGATTCAAGCTGAGTCTGGCCGATGCCTCGCAGCGACGAAGGGGATCCATAACATTGGAGCTTGATAAGGATCTGTCTAAGCTCGGCGACGAAGGTTATACGCTTAGAGTTACGCCCAGGCGTATTTTGATTGGGGCGAAGGAGCCCGCTGGCCTTTTCTACGGCATCCAGACGCTGCGGCAGCTTCTGCCGGCACAGATTTTCAGTAAAACGAAGGCCGAAGATGCGGATTGGAAAGTGCCCTGTGTGAGGATTACGGACTATCCGCGTTTTCGATGGCGTGGCTTGCTTGTCGACCCGGCACGTCATTTCATAACGAAGCAGGATTTAATGCGGTTTATCGACATTATGGCGTTGCATAAATTCAACAGCCTGCAGATTCACCTGACCGACGACACGGGCTGGCGGCTCGAAATCAAGAGGTATCCGAAATTGACAGAGATAGGCTCTTGTATGGATTTTACCACGATGCGTCGCGGGGATGGAGCGGATAGCCCTGGTGGATTTTACAGCCAGGAAGATATTCGCCAAATCGTCAGTTATGCGGCGGAACGTTACATCAAAATCCTGCCGGAAATCGAGATGCCCGCTCACACCGGTGCGGCGATTATCTCGTACCCTGAGATCGGCCTGTATCCGGAGAAGCTCAGCGCTCTGCCGGCGGAGAAGCGATGGGCCGCCAACGAGAGGGTCCTGGCGCCGCGTCCTAAGACGGTTGCCTTCATGCAGGATGTGCTATCCGAAGTGATGGAGCTGTTTCCGAGCAGGTATATTCACATCGGGGGCGACGAAGCGAATATCGAACACTGGAAGCAAAGCGAAGAAATGCAGGCTCTGAAGCGTGAGTTGGGCCTGAAAGACGAGGCTGAGCTGCATAGCTGGTTTATCAGGCAGATGGATGCGTTCCTGACAAGTCACGGCCGGAGACTAATCGGGTGGGACGAAATCCTGCAGGGCGGGCTTGCACCGGGCGCGGTCGTTATGTCATGGCGGGGACAGCAGGGGGGTATTACTGCGGCCAACGCCGGACACGATGTGGTTATGGCACCGACGTCACACACGTATTTTGACTATTACCAGGGCCCTTCCGACAAGGAGCCTTTGGCGATAGGCGGCAACTTGCCGCTCGAAAAGGTTTACGGATTCGAGCCGATTCCGCAGGACATCGCTCCGGAGAAGACCGGGCATGTGTTAGGCGTTCAGGGCCAGCTATGGGGCGAGTTCATTTCTAATACTCCGCATCTTGAGTATATGGCCTATCCGCGAGCGGCGGCGCTGGCCGAGGTCGGCTGGTCGACGAAAACGTCGAGGAACTACGAGAACTTTCTTACCCGGCTTGCTCGTCACCTGAATCGCTTCGATGCTGCAGGGGTAAATTATCGAAAATTGGACTGAGTGACATATATTAGGGCCAGTTGAATTCGGCCACGATGGTAGTATGGTCGCTTGGCCTTTCGGCGGCGCGCGGTTTTTTATCTATGTAGCAGGCAGTGCTTTTTTGAGCTAAGGGTGTGGTGGCCATGATGTGATCCAGACGCCAGCCGAGATTGCGGTCGAAAGTATTTCTCGCTCGATAATCCCAGAATGTATATTCGCCGGACTTGTTACAGTGCTTTCGAAATACATCGACAAAGCCCCAGGCCATAACTTCGCTCAGGGCCTTGTGCACGTCGGGATGGAAGCATACGTGCCCCAGCAGTGTTATCGGGTCGTATACATCGATGGGTTTCGGCGCTATGTTCAGATCGCCAACCCAAAGGACGGCGTCTTCGGGACTGAAATTCCGCTGAAAATAGCTAAGCAAGCGGCCGAACCAATCAAGTTTGTACTGGAACTTTACGGATTCGGGCAGGTAGCCCTGCGGGACGTAGGTGTTGACTATGGTGATGCCGTTGATCGTAGCTTTGATCAGGCGGGGCTCGTCCCTCGGCTCATCGAGGAGGCCGTATTCCACCTGCTCGATCCGTTGCCTGCTGAATATGGCGACGCCGTTGTAGCTTTTCTGGCCTTTGAAAACGTAATGATAGCCGATATCGTCGAACGCCTCGGCGGGAAAATCGACGTCCTGAACTTTGGTTTCCTGTACGCAGAGAACATCGACCTGATGGTCGTTGAGCCATTTAAGGACTATGGGCAAACGTACACGCAATGAATTTACATTGAAGCTGGCTATTTTCATTTTGGCCGCCTGTCAAAAGCAGATTCTCATTTACTGTTCGGTTTTAGCCGGTGGTTCGGTCCTGCCGGGGCGAGGATTTTCGAACGGCAGCTTGCCGCCTCGCCAGGTGCCTTTGGCCTGGTGGTCCAGGGCTGCGTATTTTTTGGCAAGATCGATTACGGCGTCGTCGCTCTTGTCGACGTAAAGTTCGAGCCAGTAGCCGTCGACGCCTTCTTTGGCGACGCGGATGCCGGCCGCCAGACGTCCCCGATGGTCACCGCCGGCACAATCGCCCGCTATCAAGGCTGCCATCAAGCGATCCGCCAGGCTGCCTTTTGTCTCTTCGTATGCCCTGGCCATGGCGAAGACCACCTCCTGGCCTGCCAGCGTGTTGCCCTGACATGCGTAATATTTACCCGATACGGCTCCCCACCAGGTGCCCGATGGGTCGGCCTTTGACGGGTTGCGATTTGCCGCCCGGCCCGACATATCGATGATGGCCAGTTGACGCTTGTCACGCTGGGCATCATCGCGCAGCAACTCGGCCAGGACCTGCTCGGGCAGGTCGCCTTTGGCGAGCATATCAAGTGCGGGTTCTCCCCACTCCGGATTGTGCCAATGCTGCGTGCAGAATGCTCCAACGCCCGCCCGCGCATATGGGACGACCTTACCCACGGCGGGATACTTGCTTGCCACAGCCGCTCCGCATACACCTGTTTCAGGGTCGACGGCGACTATGGAAAATGTCCCGGTGATATCAGTTTTGGAGCGAAGGCTCGCAGCCTGGCCCGGGGCGATCTCGAGAACGGCCTTTTTCATGCAGAAGGAGTACAAGCCGCAGTCCAGGCCCGAATAGAGCAGCCACATCGTTTTGCCGTCAGGGCTGATCCATTTCGGCGGGAATCGATGATGATATGTCCGGCAGTCTTTCCCATCTTCGACGGACCAGTGGTCGTCATAGTAAAGTGTCGACCATGGCCCCCAGAGCTCGGAAGCTTCGAAGACACCCAGGGCGGCGGTGTGCGTTGCTTTGCTGCCGATCAGATGAGAAGTCGCCATGATGTATCGACCGAGGGCGGGATTGTAAGTGATCGCGATACGCTGCGTTCCTTTAGGGTCGGTGAAAATGGGCTTACGTTTCGAGATGTCCGGCGACCAGAGGGGCTTGCCGTTCTTGTCGAGACCGGCAAAAAAATCGTAGCGGCTCCTCTCCATGACCCGGTCGGTTTTCACCCGGGCCAGCACGATGTCCGGCGAATAACCGTACGCGCTGTCATTTGCCTGCGAGGCGATATAAATATAGTCGTCTCTCGCTCCTTCGTAGTTTTTGCCGTACTGTACGAAAGCGGGACAGCCGAACGTCTCTGAGAAGTGCCAGTCGGCCCATATCCAGCTCTCGCCGAGATCGATCGAGCAGGCAAGTCGAGAGTTCGTGAAATCGTCGGACCCGGCGGGCTTGTAGTTTCGCACGAACATATAAAGGATGTCGTCTACCGCGATCATGTCACTGGCTTTTATTGCGGACGAACCGCCGCCCATCGGGGTATCGGCGTCGCTTTCGAAATTCTCCGCGCTGAAACCGGGCGGGTCACCGACGACCTTCGCAAAGCCCAGCGACAAATCGGGGGCCTGGCTGGAGAAGCCGCGCCCGTCGCAAAAGGCCGTGATCTGAAGACTGTCATTGACCCATGCGATGGGCCAGTTGTCGCCGCTGATGCAGCCTTCCATCTTTACGATGTCCGGCGACCATGTGAGCTTAGTGATAACTTTGCTCGCCGGGTAAGGAGCGTTCGAAGCGGCTATTGACTGGCTGCCGGAGACGAGCGGCAAACAGAGAACTAAACTCAGAAGGATTTCGGGCAGTTTGTTCATTTTTGCTCTCCTGTTTTCTTTCGGTTAAACTTAGGCTCTGGTGCTAAGCGGTTCCCATTTCTTCGGCGAAGGCTTTCATTTTTGCAAGCCTGGCTTTGAAAGCATTGTACAAGCCGTCCGAATTTTCTCTCAACGTGCGCTGCGAGTTCGTATGCTGGTTGACCGAAGTCGCATAATCGGTCTGTTTGATCAAGGCATTCGGTACCGAAGCGGCACCAGAGAGCGCCCCGGAGATGCCGGTGGCCACGGCGGTCAGGCAGTCCGTGTCCCGGCCCATATTGACGCCGGCCTTCATCGCCTCCCACGTGTTGGCCTTTGTCATTTTGAAGACGCAGACGGCCTTGGTGACGATTTCATTAGCATAGCTGTGGGAGTAGGGGATTCCCGAGCCATTGTAGATTGTATCGAATTTTTCTCGCATCTGGCGAAAATCGCTGCAATCGGCCGTCAGTTTCAGCGCCCGTTCGATCTCGCCGCGAATGCCAGCCTTCCGGGTGAAGCGCGTATCGACCTTGTCGCAGTTGTCGAAGATGGCGCCGAGCACACTGTCGACGGTCGCGCCGGACTTTGTCGCCGCGGCAATGGCAGTGACAACAACTTCGGCCCAGAGTATACCCCGGCTGTTGGCAGTGTTGTAAAGCTGGCCGATTTCGCGAACGTCGTCGATCGCACCACGGATGTCACCGGCATTGATCGGGCCGATCGGATGGCATGACCGCGAGAGTGAGACCAGGCCGGAATAGTCGCAGTACTTGCCGATATCCGCGGCGGGGATATGCGTCTTAGCCATCGCCAGCAGGGCTCCTTCGAACGGCTCGGAGACCAGCCCGGCCGCGTTGGGATTCATGTGATCGACCCAGGCTCGGCGCAGGTCCTCGGCGTTAATCCGGTCCTGCTTTTCGATGATCGCGGTAATCATCAGCTTCTGGCGTTCCACGCCGTCCTCGGTTGTGCCGGGCTCGCGCATCCAATTGTTGCTGTTTCCGTAGTGATGGTAGGGCAGCAGCTTATCGAGCGTGCCGTATTCTCGTTCGATTCTGTCCCATGACCGCCCTTCGACGACTGCGCCCATCGCCGAGCCAATATGGCAGCCGGCGATGCATCCGAAGAACTTCTCGCGCAGGCTCACCGGGCCCGTGCCTTGTTTCTCACCGGCCGGATTCTCCGCCGCTAAGGCATTTGGGACCGAAGCAAGTGTCGCTGCTGCGAGTGTCCCTTTCAGGAACGAACGGCGGGCAATGGAATTATCGTGCCTTCTCATTTCTTTCTCCATTCAAAACTCAGTGACGTTCATAGAGAGATTGATCGATATTCTCAGTATATCGTTATTTATTCTCCCAGGCCGATTCCGCTTGTACGATACTCGTCACGGTACAGACCGATTTTCTCAGCAGGGATTTGCTGAAATCCCAGGGCAAAGGCGGGCGAATCGGGACGCAGCCGAAAGTTCAGTCGCTCAGAGTCCACAAAGTGGGGATCTTTATCCACGAGATTGTCCTCGAATTTGATGAGCGGCATAGCTTTTTTTTCTACGTCGAGCCATTTTCCGCCGAAGGAGATATTACGCCGGACAATGTTGCCGCTTGGCTGGCCCGGTGAATCGTCGAGGATATTAACGAGGCGTGGATATTTTTCGCTCCAGGGCGGCTGCTTGTACGGCATTTCCCGAAGTCGCTGCGGCAGTGTACCGTCCGCCTCGACATGATAGGCCATCCAGCCGATTCCGCGAGCGTCGACGTGAACCGAGGCCTGGCAATCCACGAAAATGTTATTCTCGATAATATTATCCCGACCGCCGCCGATGAACGCCGCCTGGCCCGCGCGGTTGAAAATATTGCCGATTATGGATATTCCGCTTGCCGCATCGTCCAGATACACGGCCATGGCGCCGTAAAGGCCCGGGCCTTTGATATTGTGAAAATAATTATGACGTATAATTGTTCCTCTCGCCGTCCAGTCGCGGCCCATATAAAAGGCCCCGACGTCGCCGGTCTCGAAGCACACGTGATGTATTTCGTTAAATTCGATCGTGTGGTTGTTTCCGCCGAGCTGGATTGCATTGTGGGGACCATCATGAATCACATTGTGCGCAACCTGATTGCCGACGCCGCTGACAGAGACGGCGGGCCGATACGTTCTGTAAATGCGGCCGAAGTGATGTATATGATTGTTCGCCGCGCGATGCCCTGCGGGCATGAGGCTTTTACGCTCGCCTCCGCTTAAAGACACGCCGCCTTCGCCGGTTCGGTAGATGTCACAGCCGAGTACAGAATTATTGCTGCCGCCCGAAATGTTTACCGCCCAGCTTCCGGTGTTTCGAATAGTGCAGCCGGCGACGATGTTTCCCGTACCGCCTGATATGGTTACGGCCGTGGACCGCGTAGCTTCCAGCACGAGATCGCGAATAGTCACCCATGAGCAGTCTTTCAGCACAAACAAATGCCGGAGCGTTGAGAGAATTGCTTTGCCCTCATCTATGGGTGCCGGAGGTAGGAAATAGAGGAATCCTTTCTGCCGATCAAGATACCACTCGCCCGGCCGGTCCAGCTCGGCAAGTATATTGAGCGCATAGTATCGCTGTCCCTTGCGGTACCCGTAGTTGTGGTAGGGGGGGACAGTTGAAATCACCCGTTTCTCGGTATCTATCGACGAGACTTTCTCAAATGAGTCTGACCAGTCCCAGAACCAGTATCCATGAAGCCATATTTCCTGTTCATCGGTCCAGCGTTTGGGACGGTCGCCCAAGTACGTGAATTTCCCCTCAAGTGTCCCCTTTATGCCGTGGATGGTGTTGGGTGTTTCTCCGACGACATCGACAATTTGCAGGAAACCTTCGTTTGGCCAGCGGGTAAGCTGCATGGGCTCGTCCTGGAAGAATAATTCCAAACGGTTTGCCTGAGCGGCCACCTGCCCATAGTCTGAGATTCCCGCCGCCTTGAGGTCGGCACAAACAACTTTTTCCCGGACAGATACATCGAGCCGTTTGAGTATCTCCGGATCGGTTACCGGCTGAAATTCCTTCGCTTGCCGTCCGCCGACTATGCGGACCTCCTGCCCGGTTTGTCCCCGGTAGACTATGGGGGCATTCTTGGTTCCCGAGTCCTCATTTGATAATGTCAAAGGTTCGTTCACATAATATGTACCTGCCTCGATCCATACGGTTATTCCTGATCGGGGCAAATTCGAGCGTTTTTTCAGCTCGCGAACGGCGCTGCTGGCGCGCTGCAATGTTGCGAAAGGTTGTGCCTGTGTTCCGGGATTTGTGTCACTTCCACTGGTCGAGACGAAATATTCGGTGCCGCCGAACAGCGGACAGGAGATAACCAGGATAATAAGACTTGCATAGAGATATTTTCGAATCATTATTTTGTCCCTGTTGAAAATTGGATTTTTTTATTTCACGAGAACTTATGATAAGGCGATCAGGATTGATTTCAACCTTATTTTTGCAGCCGTTCCGGCGGGAGGACCTTCGTGCCTTGAACAGAAGTTTTGAATTTTCAGGACACACATGATATTCTATCGGGCAGGAAGCTCAGCACAGTACGATGAGCAGGCAGGAATGAAAAAACAGCAGTTGTTGTTTTAGTGATTTCCTGACGTGATAAACGGTATATTCGAGTTTTTCAAACAGGAAGGTTGAATCGTGAAACGAATAAAATGGATCGTCTTTGCAACTTGCGTGATTTGCAGCATTCCGAGCTATGGACAAGGCGAAGTCGACTTTTCAAAACTGAATTCTCCAATCATTTTCCACGGCAACCAAAAATATGCTTATCGAGATCCCGCGGTCGTTTTTCATGATGGCAGGTTTTATCTTTACTTTACTTTGTCCGAAACGGCATCCGACGGCGGGTATTACAATATGACTGCCTACAGCATCAGCGATGATTTAGTCCACTGGACGTTCCCGGAAATCATGACCCCAAGAGACCGCAATCTGAATTACAGCAGCCCGGGCAATATCATCCGCTTTGAAGGTGGATGGATTATCTGCCTGCAAACATATCCGACGCCCAACCGCGAAGAATTCGGCACAAGCGACAGCAGAATCTGGATCATGCGGAGCAAAGACCTTAAGAATTGGTCCGAGCCGGAACTGCTTAAGGTAAAGGGCGGTGATGTCCCCCGGGCAGAGATGGGCCGGATGATTGATCCTTATCTTCTTGAGGATGCCGGGCAAAAGGGTAAATGGTGGTGTTTTTATAAGCAGAGGGGTGTGAGTATGTCTTATTCGTACGACCTGAAAAACTGGACTTATGCCGGCAATGCTCCATCCGGCGAGAATGTAACGGTCATCCGGCAGGGTGATGAATACATCATGTTCCATTCCCCGAAAAACGGCATTGGCGTCAAGCGGTCGAAGGATCCCAAATCATGGGGACCGGATGTTCAACTGCTGAGACTCGGACAGGAAGACTGGCCCTGGGCCCAGGGGCGTTTAACGGCTGCGACGGTTATTGATTTGACGCATGAAAGCACCGTTGGCAAATACATCATGTTTTTTCATGGTTCCTCGCAAGAAGGAATGCAGGCTCAACGTGCCCATGGAGCAGCCAGTCTGGCAATCGCCTGGAGCGACGATCTTGTGAATTGGCATTGGCCGGGACAGTAAAAACGAACTGGTGCAATTACGGACTGACAGTCGTTCTGTACGGAGGCTCATCCCGGCAGCCGGGATACGTTCTTATCCAGCATCATCTGTAGCGACAAGTTTTATATAGCCTGATGCTATTTAATTATCGCAGCCCAGCCGCCTCCCGGCGCCAGCTTGATTTTCATTTTATCTCGGGCTGAGACTTTCTTAGTCTCTTTCTTGTAATCGTTGCCGATCCGGTCGGCATTGATTCCATCCTTATAAATGTCGATGGTGTGCTGGCCCGGCCCAAGGAATGAGAAATCAACTGTCAGCTCTCGGCCCGTCCAGTCGGTCATGGCTCCCACGTACCACTCGGCGCTGTTCTTGCGAGCTACCAGCACGTAGTCGGCTACCTTCGCATCCAGCACCTTAGTTTCGTCCCAAACGGTCGGCACCTTGGCAAGAAATTCCATACATTCGGATTCTCTGAGGTAGTTGGAGGGGCTGTCGGCCAGCATCTGTAAGGGGCTTTCATAAACCACGTACATCGCTAACTGGTGGCAGCGGGTGCCCATGCTCATCGGCCGGTTGAAGATGATTTGGAAATCGCTCTTTTGTGCGTTGATCATTGCGCCCGGCGTATAATCCATCGGCCCGGCTACCATCCGGAGAAACGGAATCGTCACGTTGTGCTCCGGATTGGCGTCAGTGCTCCATTTGTTGTGTTCGAGCCCACGAAGGCCTTCACGGCTGATTACATTGGGATACGCCCGTCTCAGGCCGGTCGGTTTATACGAGCCGTGAAAATCGACGAGCATGTGTCGCTTGGCCGTCTCTTT
>Ga0210003_1000874_pt1 | contig 27053 bp, 22 predicted proteins | sample LantaG_FD_182804 | JGI IMG/M metagenome (GOLD analysis project Ga0210003, IMG submission 182804) | Deep subsurface microbial communities from Baltic Sea to uncover new lineages of life (NeLLi) - Landsort_02402 metaG (SPAdes) (version 2) | ecosystem: Environmental > Aquatic > Marine > Oceanic >... | reverse complement strand
CTCGGCCATGGAGGTTTCCGGGCCCGGGATAATCACCCCGCCGATGTAGGCGCCCTTATCGCTGACGATGTCAAAAGTCGTCGCGGTGCCGAAATCGACTACAATCACCGGCCCGCCAAATTTATCGAACCCGGCCGCGGCGTTGGCGATACGGTCGGCACCGACCTGTTCGGGCTGGTCGATTTCAATGGCCATAGGTAATTTTATCTTATAGGTAACAACCAGCGGCTCGACCGCGAAATACTCCCTGACGGCGGTTTCGTAAACCTCGGTCAGCGGCGGCACGACCGAAGCTATGACCGCTTTCTTGATATCGCCGGTTTTCACTCCGACCCGGTCGAAGACGTCGCTGATTAAAATCCCGGCCTCGTCCGAGGTCCGGTTATAACGCGAGGCGAAGCGGAAATCGTTTTTGAGGGTTGGACCGTCGAACAGCCCCACGACCGTATTGGTATTGCCGATGTCGATAGCTAACAACATGAGGGGAATATAGTGAATATTCGGTTTATGGCAACAGGATTAACAATGAAGCAGCGTGATATTTATATATCGATTAAGTGGGTCGTATTCTGAATTGCTTTCAGATTCCGTCAGGAAAGGATTCCTGACGGCGCTGAAATAATACCCTCTATATCGTCATTGCGAGCAGAGGCTGAAGGCCGGAGTGTGGCAATCTTCTCGTGCCAATCACTTGACGGCACTAAGTCACCCCACCGGCGGGCCGGGCATGGGGTTCTGCTGGTACTGCCGGGCCAGGTCGATATTGATTTTTTGAGCCGATTTGTAGGCGTCGTAAATGCCGTAAATGAACAAAATCGGGGTGGTCAAAAGGCCGATTACGATAAATACCAGAATCCAGGAAATAGCGTAAAAGATTATGAAAGCGATACCTTTGGCGATCTGGCCGTTGTATATCTGGCCCAGGCCCATCCAGAAAAACGACAGCACCGCCGCCAGACCCGGATTTTTATAAAATACCGGCGGTTGCGGAGGGGGTACATATTGCATTAAAACTCCTTTTCTCCCGGTTGTTTCTCTTATATAAAATAAAGCGATTAAATCCGATAATTCAATATATTTTTAGGTCCGTTTTTTTTACCGGTCACTTATTGCTTTTAGTTATTGAGACGTATTTCTACGACAACGGTTGCGAATATTTAAAAATGATTGACAAGAGCTTCCCGGCGTATATTTTGACAGGCAAATCATAGAGGGAGAAAAAAATGCAAAAACACATCAGGCGCCTTACCATCGAAGATTATGATAATATTCTAAAAGTCTGGTCCGACGCCGGTCTGCCTTTCAGACCGCAGGGCCGGGACACAAAAGACAGAATCGCCCAGGAAATGGCCGCCCCCAACTGCGCTTTTTTCGGGATGTTCGACGGCGACGATATGATGGGAGTGGGCATCGCCAACTGGGACGGCCGCCGTGGCTGGGTCAACCGGGTGGCGATCGACCCCGAGCACCGGGGCCGGGGGCTGGCCGGGGAGATAATCCGCGAGTGCGAGAAGTTTCTCGAAGAGCGGGGGGCGCTTATTATCTGCGCTCTTATCGAGGATATGAACACGCCCTCGATGGACTGTTTCGAGAAAGAGGGTTATTCCTGCATGAAGGAGATTTTGTATTTTTCCAAGCGCCAGTCCCCGGAGGTATAGCATAAAAAGAGGCAGAACCGCTGAAGGGATTCTGCTTTACGAAACTATCACAAGATCGAATATTACGCGATGAAAACCTCCCTACAAAGAGTTTCTTGGTACGGGCGGATTCTCTCGGTCCAGCCCCGTATCCGTCTTACACGGTCATTTGACGAACGGTATCACAGCTACCACGGCTATGTACTTCGCATCGATGGAACTTATGGTGATCAAACCGGTGAATTCATGGTAGCTGTCGGGAAAGTCGCGCGTGAACGACACGGTTTCTGTGTCGGGATGGAATTGAGCGGCGACTCGGTTCCGGTCCAGGATCAGCGTCTTGAGACTGCCGGTTTCTATAAGACGAGCAAGATCAAAGTCCTCAAGAGTGCCGACCTCGGGCAATTCTCTATCCCGCCGTTTCTCGGAGTTCCGCCAGATTTGGAGACATATCGCAACCGAGGGCATCGGCGGCTTGATCCGAAGACTTACGATTCAAAATGCCTGACCTGTATCTGGGGATGCCTAATGCCGGTCGTGCTCATTATCGACCAGTGGAATCCATCGAAGAAGAAATACAGATTCGAGACGTTTTGCTACGGTCCCAAGAGTTGCCGGCTTTACCGGGCTGGGGTCACTCGAAAAGTGCCGGGACGTCGAGGGATGTCATGGGAAGAAGAAGATTGGGTAGACGATGAGGCGACCTCACATCGAGGCCCAGATGAGTGATTCTCTTCTTTACCTCGTTCCCACGGTCTCCGTGGGAACGCATTCCGAGGCGCTCCGCGCCTTTATGGGTGACGCGGAGCGTCACGACGAGGGGAAATAAAGAGGCAGAACCGCTAAAGGGTTCTGCCCTATTATTTCTTTATGTAACCTTTTTTGTAACCTTCTATATCGTTGTCGTTACAATATCGATTCGAAGCCTTTTTTCAAATCCTCGAAACTGCGCATCCCGACATAACGCCCGACCTCCCGGCCGTCGCGGTCGAGAAATATCGTGGTGGGGACGCCCTGGATGGCGTTAAAATCGATAAGCACCTGGTCCTCCCCCATTAACATAACCCAGCTCATTTTATATTCGGCGGCGAACCGGCGGACGTTCTCAGATTTGTCTTTCACGGCCAGGCCGACTACCTCGACCCCTTTAGGAGAGTACTCCTCGTACAATTTTACCATATCCGGCATTTCCCTCCGGCAGGGCGGGCACCAGGTTCCCCAGAAATTGATAACCACCGGCTGCTTGCCGAGCCATTCCTGGGAGTGGTGCAGCGTGCCGTCGATATCGTAAGCGGTAAACTGAACCACGCCGGGATTGTTAACCGGTCGGTCAATCTGGGGTTTTTGAGCGGTTTGGGAGGTTGTGTCTTTGCTGTCGCCGGAACCGCAGGAAATAATAAAAACCGTCAGGGTGAGCGTCAAAAACGCTAATAAAAATTTCTTCGTCATTTAAAAACCTTTTTATCAAAAAATAACATCCGTAATCTTAAATTGTGCCCCGAAAAAGCTGAATTAAAAAAAAACGAAAAGAAGTCGCAAGTAAAATTATTCTCCGGACTTTTCCGGCTGGGATTTATTTTCAACCCGGGTGGTATCGTATTTATATTCCTTGACCCATTCGAGCGCCTCAATCAGCCGGTCGGTGGTCTGGTAACCGGGCAGGGGGCCGATTTTGACCCCTTCGGGTGAAACAAACCAGAAAGTGGGAAAGCCGTTGACCCCGAACTGGGCGTGAGTTAAATTCCTCTGCGAAATTTTATAACCGTCGATATCGAGCATGTCATTGGAATCCCCCCAGACTTTAACCGGAATAAAATTGTCATTGACTGTCTCAATGACTTTGGCGTCGCTGAAAGCCTCTCTTTCCATCCGCTTGCACCAGCCGCACCAGGAGGCGGTGAAGTCGATAAACATATGTTTCTTTTCCGTTTTTATTTTAGTCAGACCTTCCGGGTAGGTCAGCCAGTCGATTTTACTTTTAGCGGTTTCCTGTTTTTTGGATTTTTCCGCTTTGGTGGAATCGGCGCTTCCGGGTTTGTTCTCCGAGGCCTGAAGACCGAAAGAGATTAAAGCCAGGAAAAGGATAAAAAATATCGACCGTTTAAAAAACTTCATAAATAATCCAAACTCAATAAGTGTTACTCGTTTCTCTCAATATAATAATTAGATACCTAAATAATATAAACGATTCATTCATAATTATTATTTTTTACGCCCATCGGCCGCAAATAAGCGGCCGAGTCGCCCAGCAACTCTTTAAGGCTGTTGAGCAGTTTAAAATCAAGATTCACGGCGTACTTATTGGACTTAATATACACTACCGAACCGTTTTCCCTGGTTTCCAGAAGCACCGGAACATTGCCCCGGTTTTTGGCCAGGGAAGCAAGGGCCTTATCAATATTTTTTTCGGAGCAATTCTCATCAAACTTTATAACCAGCTGGCAATTAAATCGTTCCGTCAACTTTTCCAGGGGCATGACCTCGTTGCCGATAATCTTGGCGGCCTCCCCCTCGCGGGTATTGACCCTCCCCGTAACCAACACCATATTATCGACTTTGACACAATCTTTGGCTTTCTCGAAACAGTCCGAGAAAAGAATCAATTCCACCCCGCCGGAAAAATCCTCGAGGGTGGCGAAAGCCATCATATTCCCCTTTTTATCGACCATTTTCTTGACAGCGGCAATAATGCCCCCGACCGTGACCTCGCGGCCGTCGGGCACCTGGACCAGACCGGCGGAACTGGAGGTGGTGAACAGGGCCAATTCGTCGCGGTACTTGTCCAGGGGATGGCCGGAGATGTAAAAACCGAGCATGGTTTTCTCGCGGGTCAGTTTTTCCGAAGTGGACCATTCTTTGATATCCGGGAGTTTCGGGGCGACCCGTTCGATCTCGACCGAGGTCCCGGCGAAAAGGTCGTGGGTGTTGGAAATCTCGAAGACCCGGTGACCGAACTCGAGCATCGAGCTTACCGCCTCGAATTTCTGGGCGCGGCTGCCCGGCAGGGAATCGCAGGCGCCGGCGGCAATCAGCGATTCCAGCGTCCGGCGGTTGAGCATCCGGGGCAAAACCCGGCTGACCAGGTCGGGCAGGTCGGTGAATCGCCCGTTTTTAAGCTGCTCTTCGGCCATCGCCTGGGCCGGTCCCCCGCCGACATTTTTTACCGCCTGCAGACCGAATCGGACCTTGCCGTCCACCACCGAAAAATCAATTTTCGATTCGTTGATGTCCGGCGGCAATACTTTTATACCCATCCGGCGGCTTTCTTCGAGCAGGATATAAATACGGTCGGTGTCGTTGATTTCCGAGGTCATCAGTGCCGCCATGAATTCCTTCGGGTAATAACATTTCAGCCAGGCGGTCTGGTAAGCGATATAGGCATAACAGGTCGAGTGGGCCTTGTTGAACCCGTAGCGGGCAAAAGTTTCAATCTGGTGGAATACTTCCTCGGAAATCTTGTGATCGATTTTCTCGTCATCGGCCCCTTTGAGGAATTCCCGCTTCTGGGCGGCCATCAGGGCGGCGTCTTTCTTGCCCATGGCCTTGCGCAAAAGGTCCGCCTTGCCAATCGAGTAGCCGGCCATCATGTTGGCGATATGAAGCACCTGCTCCTGGAAGACAATCACCCCGTAGGTGTCTTTCAAAATATCCTCCAGCACCGGGTGTAAAAACTTGATGTCCTTGGCGCCCTTTTTCCGCTCGATATAGGTGTCAATCATGCCCGAATCCAGCGGCCCCGGACGGTACAGGGCGTTCATGGCGGTGATATCGGTGAAAGTGGTCGGCACCAGCTTGCGCAGGTAATCACGCATCCCGGCCGATTCAAACTGGAACACCCCGATCGTCTCTCCGCGGGCGAAAAGCTTGTACACTTTTTTGTCGTCGAGAGGGACACGGTCGAGGTCCACCGTGTCGTCGGGATGATTTTCCTTTATCATTTTCAGGGCGTCGTCGATAACTGTCAGCGTTTTCAACCCGAGGAAGTCCATTTTGAGCAGGCCGATTTTCTCGACCATCTTCATATCGTACTGGGTGGTTATTTCGTCTTTGCTGCCCTTGAAAAGCGGGACGTAGTTGGTCAGGGCCGAAGGCGCTATCACCACCCCCGCCGCGTGGGTGGAGCAGTGCCGCGCCAGGCCCTCGAGTGTCCGGGAATAGTTTATGAGCCGCTCAATGCGTTTGTCGTTCTCGATAAGTTCCCGCAGTTCGGGGACCTGCTCGAGGGCTTTCTCGAGCGTCATATCGACCGAGAGAGGAATCATTTTGGCGATTTTGTCCACCTCGCCGTAGGGTACGCTCAGCACCCGGCCGACATCGCGCACCACCGCCCGGGCCGCCATCGTCCCGAAAGTTATAATCTGTGAGACATTTTCCTCGCCGTACTCTTTGACCACGTACTTGATTATTTTATCGCGGCCCCGGTCGGCGAAATCGATATCGATATCCGGCATCGAGACGCGCTCGGGGTTCAGAAACCGCTCGAACAGCAAATCGAATTTAATCGGGTCGATATCGGTTATTTTGAGCGTGTAGGAGACCAGCGAGCCGGCCGCCGAACCGCGGCCCGGCCCCACCCGCACGCCCTCGGAGCGGGCGTAATCGCAGAAATCCTTCACAATCAGAAAATATCCGGCGTAACCCATTTGTTTGATAACGCCCAGCTCGTATTCGAGCCGGTCTTTTATCTTTTCGGTTATTTTCTCGTAGCGTTCGGTAAGCCCACGCTCGCACAAGTGCCGCAGGTATTCATCGGAGTTGACAAAATTTTTCGGGATAGGGAACACCGGCAGTTTCAGCTTGCCCATCTCCAGCTCAAGGTTACACCTCTCGGCTATTTGAACGGTGTTTTCGAGGGCCGGTTTGAAATCCCCCAGCGTCTGCTCCATCTCTTCGGGGGATTTGAAATATATCTGGTCGGTGTTGTATTTCATGCGGTCGGTATCCTCGACCATTTTGCCGGTCTGGATACACAAAAGAGCGTCGTGGGCCTCGGCGTCCCGCTGATGCAGATAATGGCAGTCGTTGGTGGCCACCAGGGGGATGCCGGTCTCGCGCGAGATGGCTTCGAGTTTGGGGATTAAAAGCTGTTCTTTTTCAAGGCCGTGGTTCTGGATTTCGATAAAGAAATTCCCCGGGCCGAAAATATCGTTAAGCTCCCGGGCGGTGGCGACGGCCTGCTCGGTCTCCCCCTTGAGCAGGTGCCAGTTGATTTCCCCTTTCAAGCAGGCCGAGGTGGCAATCAACCCCTCGGAATACTGCCGCAGGATTTCCTTGTCCATGCGGGGGCGATGGTAGAAACCTTCCTTGTATGCGGCCGAGGCCAGTTTCATCAGGTTTTTATAGCCGGTCAGGTCCTTGACCAGGAGCAGGAGGTGGAAGCCTCCGTCGGGGAACTGGTTCGAGGGTTTCTTGTCGAGGCGGCTGCCGCCGGCGACATAGGCCTCACAGCCGATAATCGGCTTGATCCCGGCTTTAGTGGCTTTAAGGTAGAACTCGATGGCGCCGAACATGTTACCATGGTCGGTGATAGCCAGCGCCGGCATTTTATATTCTTTGGCCAGCTCCACCACCTGGTCGATGCGGCAGGCACCGTCGAGCAGCGAATACTGGCTGTGGGTATGCAAATGAACAAAGTTTGCGTATTTCATAGAGGCAAATTCCGTTTTAGTTAAGTATATCCTTAAGGTCGCTTAAAAAAGCGTTGCGGTCAATCTCTTTTTAAATGCGACGACCGGGTTGGTGTAAGTCTATATTGTTATAACAATTTGAGGTGGAAAAAGTCTGGGGCGTTGAATTGTCTTATTTAGACGCGGCGCACGAGGACGTACGCCACGCACATTTCGGGTTCGAGCGCACGGTAAAAGGAAAGGCAGGATTACGGAAATCCTGCCCTGTTATAATCACAGATGAAATATGATTACTCGGCGATGGTGGGCGCCAGGAGGTTGACGGCCTCGAAAATATCCTCCAGCGCGCAACCCTCGCAATGAATCTCGCGGATGCCGGTTATCTCCGAGGTTTCGGTGTTGATCAGTTTAACCGAGAGAATCAAATCATGGCCGAGCATACTGACATTGCCGGTAATCAAATATTGCGCGCCGAGAATTTTGCCTAACTCAGCCGCTTGCTTTTCGACATAGTCCGATTTCTGGAACTCCAGCTCTTTGAGCACATCGTCGATACGGCTTCGTTCGACCAACCGCACTTTCGGGCTGGCGATAAGTTTGGTCTCCAGCATTTTAGGCACCGATTGCTCCAGTTCCATGGGAATCTTCGCGACTTCGAACGGCATCACGGCAATCACGTATGGCCCGCCGAAAGAAATTAACGGCTCGGTAGCCGAGGTGATGGTGAACTTGCTCATGAAACATCCCGTTGACGATTTGTCAATCGTCAGGTTCCAGAGGTTCAAGAAGCATCGACCGACTTTCTCGCTATCCTTAACCCCCACCGCCGCCAGATCGCCGTCGGGCGCGATAGCGTACACGAGGATATCACCCTCTATTTCGGTTTCATAATCAAAGCTCCCGGAAGCGATATTCCGGAAAGCGAGTTTATCAGTCTGGAGGGTGGAGGTTTCCAGGAGCGTGTAACAGTTTTGCGGCGTCAGCTCAAACCGTTCGATGGTTTTATAATTATCCTCGAGAATCTTAACCACCGCGCCGTCGCGCCAGTCATAAAAGGCCAGGGTGTATTTGAATTTCATCCCCTGCCCGCCTTTTTGAAGCACCTGCTCGTCGAGCCCGACCGCGATAAAACGCTTGTCGGCGCTCATAGCGGCGGATTTGACATCATTACCGGAGTTGGGCATGGTATGGATATCGATTTCCGTCACCCGCAATGATTTCATTTTGTTAAGATCCCACCACATGAGGCGCTTATCTTTGCTTACCGACACCAGCTCATTGCCCAAAGCCCCGAAGGCGATATTGATTATTTCCTTTTTATGGCCCTTCAGCATCCCCCTGGAGGCGCCCGACGGGAACTCCCAGAGAGATATATCTTTGTTGGAACCGGCGGCGGCCATCGACTTGCCGTCGGGGCTTATCTCGATACACGACGGTTTGCCCACGTTTTTATCAACCAGTTTTTCCAGCGCGCCCAGTTCCAAATTCCAGATGGAAATCTTTTTGTCGTCCGAGCCGGCCGCCAGGTATTTCCCGTCGGCGTTGAACGTCAGGGCGTTCACCGCCTTGTTATGGATTTTCAGAAGGTGAAGTTGCTCGCCGCTTTCGATGTCCCAAACGTAAACCAGTCCTTCGGAGGTTCCGGCGGCCACCCAGCGGCTGTCGTGACTTAAGGCGACCGCGGTGATAAACGGCGTTTCGACCGGAATCTGTCTGTCGAGTGAGAGATTGACCTGGCCCGCCCCGGTTGGCGCTAAAACTGTTATTAACAGACAGAATATTATCAGGCGCTTCATAGTTATCCTTCCCTTAAATTATTTCAAGGTCCCTCGTGTTGCAATCGGCCGGATTTTAAAAGAAAGCAGAGAGGCCGCCGAATACAATGAAACTTACATCGCCGCCTCCCAGCCCGAAACCCAGGTTCCCGGAAACATCGTAAGCCAGATTATCACTTATAAAATATTTTATCCCGCCGCCCACTTGAAGAAACGTAAAATCGGTAAAACTCATGGGCTCTTCGGGGGAAATATCAAACTGATAAATCTGGCCGCTTAAGTACGGGACGGTTTTCTCGCCGGTGACAAAATTATAGCGACCGAAAAAAGTAAGGCTGATATTGGAATTATCATCGCCATCATAACTGGCATAAATTATCATCGGTCCGCCGCCGATTTCGGTTTTGGGGGTAACAAAATAGCCATACATGAAAGTACCAATAATTGCTGTCATCCCCTCGAAAGCAATCAAACTTCCCTGTACTTGAACTTCCTTGTCGCCCTCCTCGACCTGGGCGGTCGTAAACGACGCCAGGCACAGGATCAAAATCAATACATAAAGAGCCTTTTTCATGGTGTCCTCCCGAATAAGGTTTACCGGATTTAGTAATTATAAAAATCTATGAATATTGAATTTAAAAAGCAAATTATATCTTTAAAAGAAAAGCTTCATCCAACAAATCATCCTTAGTGGAGTCTAAGGATGACTTTCCCTATAATAACTTACAAAAACTTCTCGAACTCGATTTCGTCGCGCATGGGGATGCCGAAATGGCCGATTTTGGGAATGGACGGTTTCAGTTTGCGCGAGTGTTCCAGGGCGTTGACATGCACCGCCGCCAGGGTATAACCTCGCCGCATATAAAAGCGGATGGCGTCAAGGTTGTCGTTGGTGGTGATAAACCATAAACGTTTGCAGCCGGCCTGGCGGGCGGCCTTATCGACACGCTTCATCAGGGCCGTCCCGATACCCTTATACTGCTCGAAAGCATCGAGCGTGATAACCTCGCACCGGTCGCCGATAATTTCATAGGTCAGCAGCCCGACCCGTTGGCCGGTCTCGTTTTCGGCGTAGAAGCCGGGCATTTCGGCCGGATAGACTTTCCGCCCGCGGGTTATAATAAAATCGGCCAGCCAGTGGCTGATGATTTCATCCACCCAGGCTTTATCCCGCGCCGTTAGTTTTTTCACTTTAAAGAACATAATTTATTTACTCCGGCAGCAGCCAGGCGACCGAGAAGCGGAACTTGAATTCCTCCTCGTCCGCACCCGGCTTGTTCAAATACAACGGAAAATCCAGCCGCACCCGGTGCTTAGACCTGGCCGGCGGCATCGTCACCGATACCCCCGCCGAGACGAAAAACATCCGCTCGTCGGAGCAGCAGGCGGTTTCGTTCTCGGTATCGAGCATCGGGTAATATTTTTCCTTGTTGTCCATCGACACCGTGGCCAGATCGACAAAGAAAGTCTGGTCGAGTTGCGACAAGAAGCCGCCTACCCCCGGAATTATTTTGAACCATTTATAGGGCAGCAGGTCCGGCACCGTCATCTCGGCCGAACCGCCTATCGACGCGGTCAGGTAAATTATTCGGTCCTGGTAGCCGCGCACGCGGCCGTGGGCTAGATAGAAGTCGTCCTCCCAGTCGACCGGGAAGGTCCCCGGCGAACGGAACACTTTCGAGTTTATGAACCGCTCCGCTTCGGATACCCGGCTGAGATGGTGTAGAAAATGTGAGGGCGGCTCGCCGCCGGTGTTGAGCAGGTTGAAAGCCAGTTTGAGGTTCGGTCTCTTTTTGAAATTAAGACGCAGATTCCAGCCGAGTTCCATCATGTCGAACCCGCGCAGACGGTCGTTTTCGTTGTAGCCACCGACAATATTTTTTATGCCGAAATCAAATTTGCCGTAGCGGAAAGTCCGCAAAAAACCGGTCTCCATGACGGCGTAATAGGTCTTGTTGATGTCCCACATCGTATTCGGCAGATGCTCGACAATCTTTTCGGGGATCGGTTCAAACCGGTTCTCCTGCTCGCCGGTGATGTTGAGATAATTCAACTCCATGCGGAAAAGCTCGTAATCCTCGCGGGAATAATACCGTTTGAAAATCTTTTCATTGCTTTGCGAGAAAAAAGTCCGGAAATCGGAGCGGAGAAAACGCATTTCGTTTTTGGAATTGTACCCGAACGGCTTGAACGGCGTCGAATACAGGGCATCGACAAACAGCCGCCCCGATTCGGTCCCCATGCGAACATCGAGGCTGAATTTGTTCTCAATCTCGAGATACGAACCGTGGGCGTGGAGTCCCGCCTGTGCGCCGTTGGCCTCGTCGTACCAGATATCCGGCCGCCAGCGCAGAGCGTACCTGCCTACCGGGGTGCGGTCGTATTTCATATTGTCCAATCTTACCTCGGTCGGCCAAAGCAAACCGGACTGGTTGTTGCGACGGTCGATATCGACCAGCATCCGGTGCGGGTCCACCACGACTTTTTTAATATCCCGCTGGGAGCGGACGGTGAACTCATACCGGTCGCTGAACCTTCGGAACTGATGCCAGGTCGGCAGCAGGGCATAACCCGATTTGGCGTAACCCATGCCCTCGGGAGCAACCGTGTAAAACGAGGTATCCCCCTGCTCGTAGATAATCGCGATATCGACCGGGGAAATAAAATCCCCCGGGCGTTTCAGTTTGATAGTGTGGAAATAATAATATTCCACCTTGCGTGTTTTTTTACCGGCGTAGGCGTAGTCGAGCCATTCCCGCCCATAAAACCACTGCTGCAGGTATTCGTCGAGTTGCAGGCCGGTGGATTGCTCCAGTGATTCTTTAAGTTCGTCCTCGTAGGGATGAGCGAAAAACCATTCGTCGCAAAAACGGAACATGACATCGAAATAGGTCGAGTCGCCGAGTATCGAGCGCAGAGCATAATGCAGCGCGGCCGACTTGTAATACGCCGAGACGCGGTACGGCCAGTATTCCTCGGCCCGGTCGTAAGAGAATATCATCGGCTTGTCGAAGCCCTCTTTCATGAGCGAAAGCAGCGGCCGGAAGCCGCGCACGTTGCGGTCTTCGGTCGGCGGGGCGAACAGCTTTTCATACAAGCCGGTGAAATCATCCATATTGCCTTCGCGGCCGTAATATTTTTCCATGATAACGTGCTCGGCATGGGTGGTGAAGCCCTCGTCGAGAAAGGGCCGGTCTACCTGGTTGAACCCGACCTGCCCCATGAACCACTGGTGGCCGATTTCGTGATAGAGAAGCATGCTCCAGCGATGGTTCGGACCGCCGCCGCCGCAGTTGGTGAGCATGGGGTACTCCATACCGCTGTAAGCGTCGCAGATGCGAATCACCGGCCACTGGTAGGGGTAATAAAGTTCCGAATAGGTTTGGATGGCTTCCTTGCCCAAACGCACGGCGTCGACCCAGCTTTTCGCTTTGTCCCGCAGCGAATAGGCTACCACCTGGACACCGTTGACCGAGCCGCTGTCGATACAAAATTGGTTCGAAGCAGTGAACACGAAATCGTTGACTTCCTCGGCGACATAATGCCAGGTTTTGGTTTTATTTGGGTCAAATTCGAACTCCGGCCACCGGCTCGCCGGTTTTATGAAATTTTTTATGTCGAGCATTTGATAAAGGGTGTCCGGAAGGACCTCGTCTTCATTGACCAGCACGCCGGTGGCCGTGACCACCTGGTCTTCGGGAGCCGTGATGTAAACATCGAACAGCCCGAAATCGCCGTAGTTCTCTCCCCAGAAAAGATACTGCGAATTGACCCAGCCCAGCTTGTGGTCATAAACGCACACCTGCGGAAACCAGTAAGCGGCCTTGGTCACACCCCTTTCGTAACCCATGCGCGCTCGGGCGGGTTGGGGAAGAATCGTCCTGAAATCGAATATGAGCCAGGTCGTGTCATAAGGCGCCAGGGGTTGGCTCAGGTAAACCGTGACGACGGTATTGTCAAACTCGAATTCATCGTAGCCCGTTTCTCCGTAGGCCACCCCCTCCGGTATGAAAAGCTCCAGCGAGCCTTCCTCGTCCGGTTTCAGTTCGGCGTAATCGTAGCTGTTCATTCGGCGAAGTTTTTCATCGGCGTAGGAGCCTTTCTGAACGGCGTTGGGAAAGGCTTTCAAATAAAGTACGCCGAGCGTATCGGGGGAGTTGTTGATGTATTCGATTTCGATATTGCCGTCGATAGTGCGCAGGTCATCGTGAAGGGTTATCTCGAGCCGGTAGTTGACCTCCTGTTGCCAGTACTCCTCCGCCGTTGTCACGGGACAGATACAGATTAAAGATATGATGGAGACAAAAAATATTTTCGCCACTTTACATACTACCCGTTAAGCCGTCATAAATGAAGGTAGCGCCAAGATACAACAGGAAGGCGGCGCATAACAACAATAAAGTCTTGAGTCCGGCGCCCATCATGATATTTTTGCCTTTCCAGATGAGAATCGAAACAGCCGTGTACCAGACGAAATCCGACATGATATGGCCGAAATAAAAAACCACCGGGCCGATTACGCCGAAATGCATGGACTTGACCAAAAAAGCCAGGCCGGTAGTACCCCACCAGACAAACCAGTAAGGGTTGGACAGGGTGGCGATAATCCCCTTGCCGGCCAGTTTCCGCGATGAGCCTTTTTTGTCGTCCTCGAGTTCGTAGGAGATTTTTTTCTTAAGGGTGTCGTAACCCATCGATATGCCCATCAGAATCAGCGCCGCGCCGCCGGCGACCCCGATTATTTTGGTGATGAGGGCGTTTTCGGTAATGGCGGCCACCCCGAACGAGAGCACAATCACCACCGCGACCTCGGCGATAGCGTGACCGACCGAAATCACCGGGCCGGTGCGCCAGCCGTGGAGGGGCGTCTGCGAAACACCCACCGCCAGAAGCGGGCCGGGCATCAGCGCCCCGGAAAACCCGACCATGAACGAGTTGAAAAACAAAAGTATGAGTTCCATGTAGCTGAAAATACCTAAATGCGAGTCCGGTGTAAATCTTTTTCCTTGTTTAACTTTTATTTAAAACCCGGCGGACGGATGAGATTCCTTGATAATCGGGGAGAGAAATAAAGCGGAAACGATACAGAAATCTGCGACTGTCATTACTAATATCAATGACAGATATTTATAATTCCGACAGGTCAATCGTCTTGCCGACCCCGACCTCGATATAGTTTTCACCGAAAGCTTTTTTGAAAAGCCGGCGGGCGTCGTCGCCGGAACAATGGCAGGGCGCGGCGTAACGCACGCCCATTTTTTTGAGTTCGTCGATTATGGCGTTGATTGATTCCTCGCTGTCCCGGACCAGGTGAAAACCGCCGATTATCAGAAAGATATCATCTTTGAACAATTCTTTTACCTTGCGGGTAATCTCGACAATGCCCGGATGGGCGCAGCCGGTGACGATAACCAATCCCTGTTGAGTTTTTAAAATCATAGAATGTTCTTTAATATCGGTCCCCATCTCGCCGGTGGTGATGATGTTGTCACCGATTTGAGTCGAGGTCGTGATTTCAATCAGAGCGGCCCCGGCTTTTTCCGGTTCGTCCTTTATTTTTCGTGAAAAAGACTTCAGCATATACACCGCTGGACGCTCGCACTGTTTTAAAACATCGGCCAGTCCGCCGGTATGGTCCCAGTGGTCGTGGGAGATGAAGATAAGCTCGATATCTTTCGGGTCGATATTCATCTTTTTCATATTGTCCCTGAGGATTTCCCCTTTGGCGCCGGTGTCGAACAGCAGAGCCGGACCGGCCCCCCTTATGAGACATCCGAAACCCCAGTCGGGTTTCATCTCCTCTTCCCAGAGGTTATTGTCATAGACGATATCGAGCCGCAAATTTTTAATCGCTGAATTTTTATTTTCGATTCCATTCATATTATCACTCCCCTCTTCCGCAAATGTTCGCTCGAAAAATAAGATAGAAACGCAAAAAAACACTGCTGTAAATATACATATTATCTTTTTCACCGCAACCCTCCTTTTATTTTCTGACGCCCACGAAAAGAAACGACTGGCGGTTGTCATCGTGAACATCGTAAGCGTATTTCTCGACCTCGAACCCGGCTTCCTCGATAAGCTCCAGCCACCGGGCCTCCCGGAACAGGCCGCCAACGTGCCGGTCGTGCTCGATACGCAGCTGTCCTTTCTCGCGGATCAGATAAATCATCAGGTATTCATAGGTGGTATCGTTTGAGTCGGGGTCGAACTCGTATTCGATATGCACCAGGCGCGTGTTTTCATCGGCTCCGGAGCCGTGCCGCACGACGCCGTCGACAAACGTCTCGGTGGTATAATCCGGCGAGGTTATAAAGACACCGCCGGGGTCCAGGTGTTCGGCAGCGGTCCTGAAAGCGGCGCGCAGGTCATCTTCGGTAAGCATATAATTGATGGCGTCATGGATGAGCACCGCCTTGAATTTTCGGCCCAGCCTGACAGTGCGCATATCCCCGACCAGGTGCTCGACCTCGGGGTTGAGCCGGCGGGAATTGTCCAGCATTTTGTCCGATATATCCACCGCGGTGGCCTTGAATTCGTTTTTAAGGTGGGATAAGTTGTTGCCGCCGCCGACGCCCAACTTCATAATCTCGTGCCGGCCCGGGCCGAGTTTATCACGGAGCGCTTTTTTCCAGAAGGCGGCTTCCGGGGCGTAATCTTTCGGGTCGCTGATTAAGACCCACAGGTGGGCGAACTCGTCGTAAAGCCGGTTCTGTTTTATATCTTCGTATTTCATGGATTTTACCTCCCGCCAAATTCGATTTATATAGTAACCGCGGCCAATATATAAACGAATAACTTTTACATTTATACAAAAAAAGCGGGAGATTTTTTCTCCCGCTTCTTAAATTTAACGCTATTTGTTCGACTGTGTCACACCGCGACTATTTGCCGGTGAAGTTGGGTTTGCGTTTCTCAAGAAACGCTTTGGTGCCCTCGTTCTTGTCGTCCGAGCCGCAGATTTCGCCGAAGAGGTTCATCTCGAAATCGCAGCCGTCCATGAGGGGCATATCCAGGCCCTTGTTGATGGACTCCTTGGCCATCGCCACCGCCAGGGGGCTTTTGGAGTTGATCAGTTTGGCCATCTCGACAGCCTTGTCCAGCAGTTCCTCGGGTGGATAGACCTCGTCCACGAGGCCGATCAAATGCGCCTCGGCGGCGCCGACCATGTTACCGGTCAGAATCATCTCCATCGCCTTGCCGCGGCCCACCAGGCGGGACAGCCGCTGGGTGCCGCCGTAACCGGGAATAAGGCCGAGATTGACCTCGGGCTGGCCGAACCTGGCCTTTTCCGAAGCCAGCCTGATATCACAGGCCATGGCGATTTCGCAGCCGCCGCCCAGGGCGAAACCGTTTACCGCCGCGATTACCGGGCGAGGGAAATACTGGATGGTCTCCATCAGTTTGAGGCCTTTTTCCGAAATCGCCTTGCCTTTGGCGACGTCGGCCGCGGCCAGTTCGCTTATATCCGCCCCGGCCACGAAAGCCTTGCCGGCCCCGGTCAGAATAACACATCTGATACTATCGTCGTCTTTATGTTTGTTAAAAACGTGCTGAAGTTCCGTCACCGTCTCGTCGTTGAGCGCGTTCATGGCTTTCTCGCGGTTAAAGGTAATAACCAGAACATCGTCTTTCTTTTCGATTAAAAGATTTTTTAATTCCACCATAGCTTCTCCCTCTATTGAGAATTTAATTTATTTTCGAGAAATTTACCGCTTCTCCACCAAGCGCACCATCCGCAATCCCATCGTATGGACGGTGGTGCCGGCCAGTTCGAATCCGGCCTTGACAAAACAGCCCAGGATCTCCTCGCTGTCGCCGTAGAGATTTAAAATAACCTTGATAATATCCGGCCGTTGGGCGGCGGCTTCGTAAAGCAGGTTGAGCATTTTGGTGCCGTAGCCGCGGGAGCGCTTATAGGGGTCTACCAGCAGGTGGGCTATTTCCACCGCGTTTTCAATGGGGCGGTTCCACAGTTCGCCATAAGCTATTGGCTTGTGCTCGGAAAACAGCAGATAAGCGGTGACATCGGGCCGCTGCCAGCCATCCACGATATCCTCCGGCGGGGGAAAATCCTGGCCCCGGCAGAGATTTTTATAGGTTTCCTCGGATTCTATCCAGGAGCGGACAATCTGGGCATATTCGGGATTATAAGGTATTATATCGGCCTTTATACGGGTCGGGTCGCTCATAACTTGATTTTCTCCATTCTGGTAGTTGCGGGGAATATAAGCAATTTAAAGTTGGCGAGCAACCCAAGAAAAATGAATGGTTTGGATTATCCGTCTAATTCGGGGCATAAAAAAACCGCCGAATTACTCGGCGGTTTTTTATGGGAGGGTGTATGGTCAGGGTACAAAAGTCTGTTTAATATCATTTTATTTCGTTCACTATATTAAACCGATTTCATCCCGTTTTGGTTCCACAAAATTAAAATTTTTGCCGATTTTTCAATGTTTTTCATATATTCATTGATTTATAAGGGCTTACACCGCTTGACCGGGCCTTGAATTTTTGCTATATATACCCGGATTCCTGCCAAAATTGAAATAAAAGGAGGATATTATCAGATGATAGATTTCGCCTACACCGAAAACCAGCTGGCGGTCCGGGATATGGCCCGGGAACTGGCCGCGAGGGTTATAATTCCCTCGATTAAGGATTTTGACCGGACCAACCAGCCCAACCCGAACCTTCTGCCGGCCATGAAAGAGGCCAATTTGCTGGGTTTCTGCATCCCGGAAAAATACGGTGGCCTGGGGATGGATTATATCTCGCTGGGGCTGGCCTGCGAGGAATTGGAATACGGCGACACCGCCGCCCGGGTAGTGCTATCGGTACATATCGGCCTTTACAGCCTGCCGGTTCTGACCTGGGCCAGCGAGGCGCAGAAAGATAAATATCTCAAACCGGCAGCGACCGGGGACAAAATAGGGGCGTTCGGCCTGACTGAGTCGGGAGCCGGCTCCGACGTCGTCGGGATGCAGTCCACCGCCGTCAAAGAGGGCGACTTTTATATCCTCAACGGCGAGAAGATGTGGATATCGCTGGCCGATGTCGCCGATTATCACCTGGTTTTTGCCTGGACCGACCTGGAGAAGAAGAAAAATCGCGACCATAGCGGAATTTCGGCCTTTATCGTGGAAAAGGATTTCGAGGGTGTGACCACCGGGCCAATCCACGGCAAGCTGGGTGTTCGCTCCGGGGATACCGGCTGGATTGCCTACCAGGATGTAAAAGTCCCGGCAGAAAACCTGGTTTACAAAGAAGGCGAGGGGTTCAAAATCGCCATGTTCTGCCTTGACCAGGGACGCTATACCGTGGCGGCCGGTTCCTGCGGCCTTATCAAGGCCTGCCGTGACGCCTGTGTCAAATACTCCTTAGAGCGGAAGACCTTCACCCGCGATATCGCCGAGCACCAGCTGGTCAAACAGATGATCGCCAATATGGAAGCCGGGTATGAGTACGGCAACTGTCTCTGGTTGAAAGCCGGTTGGTTGAAAAACCAGGGGCTGCGTTCCACCCGGGCTACCTCACTGGCCAAATGGGTGGCCTGCCGGGAGGCCGAAGAAGCCGCCGCCAACGCCGTGCAGGTTTTCGGGGCGTACGGTTTCTCCGATGAATACCCGGTCGAACGGTTTTATCGCAACGCCAAGGGAGCTTCAATTTACGAGGGCACCCGGGAGATACACACCCTGATGCAGGCCGATTACGCCCTGGGACTGAGAAAGGATAAACAACTGGAAAAGGACCTGCCTGAGGTGGAGCAGTAATCTCCTAAGTACCTGTATAATTTACAAATATCCACAACCCGTCATCGCGTATATCTGTTTGACATAAAGAAACTTGACCTGATAGCCGACTATAGATATATGCTCAATGCCAATCAAATAGTGTCAAAATACGGCAATTTGAAAAAAATTAATTATTTCGTAATTAATTTTCTGGATTTTCAGGACGCCTTGAATACGACCTCGCAGATGATTGACAAGGGGACCGACGCGAAAGACAACCGAGAGGTAAAAAAAATATGCGAGATTATTACAACGCCGTTAAAGGGCCGCTCGGCCGGATTTATTCTGACTATCAATATACCCGAAAAAATCGTTAAATAAAAAAAGAGCCATCGACCGGCGATGACTCTCTTTAAATATTATCCCCAAAATATCTATTCGACCGTCACCGATTTAGCCAAATTCCTCGGCTGGTCGACATGGCAGCCGCGCATAACGGCGATATGATAGGCCAGCAGCTGCAGGGGTACAACCGACAGCAACGGCGTCAACAACCGAAAAGTCTGGGGAATGTAAATGACATGGTCAACACGATCGGCAATCTCCTGGTCGCCCTCGGTGGCGATGGCGATAATCCGGCCTTTACGGGCCTTGACCTCGGCGATATTGGACATGACCTTGTCATAGACCGGGTCTTTCAAAGCGATAACCACCACCGGCATATTCTGGTCAATCAGGGCAATCGGGCCGTGCTTCATCTCCGCCGCCGGGTAACCCTCGGCATGGATATAGGAAATTTCCTTGAGCTTGAGCGCGCCCTCCAGGGCCACCGGATAATTTATCCCGCGCCCCAGGTAGAGGAAATTGTTGTTCCTGTGATAGACCTCGGCGATCTGTTTAATCTCCTCGCTCTTTCGGAGAATTTGCTCGACCTGGTCCGGGATTTTCTGGATATATTCAATCATTTCCTGGCCTTGCTGGACGGACAAATGGCGCATCCGCCCGAGCAGGTTGGCGATAAGAGCCAGGACCATCACCTGCGAGGTAAAGGCCTTGGTCGAAGCTACGCCGATTTCCGGCCCGGCGTGGATATACACGCCGCCGTCGGATTCGCGGGCGATGGTCGAGCCGACCACGTTGACCAGTCCCAGGGCGGTTATGCCGCGCTTTTTGGCTTCGCGCAGCGCCGCCAGGGTATCGGCCGTCTCCCCCGACTGGCTGATAGCCAGGAAGATAGTGTTCTCGCTGAAAATCGGCGAGCGATAACGGAACTCCGAGGCGTACTCGACCTCGACCGGCAGCCGGGAAAGCTCCTCGATCATGTATTCGCCGATAAGACCGCTATGCCACGAGGTGCCGCAGGCGGAAATGATAATTCTTTTCAAACTGTGCAATTCTTCGTATTGCAAATTGAGACCGTTCAGTCGCGCGATACCCTCGTCAAGGTTCAATCGGCCCCGGATGGTATTCCGAAGAGTGCTGGGCTGCTCATAAATCTCCTTGAGCATGAAATGGTCATACCCTCCCTTCTCAATCTTATCCAGCGTCCAGCTGACCTCGTTTATTTCCGGCGTGATTTTAACGTTCTGGATAGTGGTGATTTCGTAATCGGTCGGCGTGATGGTAGCCACCTCGCCGTCCTCGAGATACACCACCCGGTTGGTATGCTCCAGCATGGCGGAGACGTCGGAGGCGACGAAATTTTCCTTTTCCCCCAGCCCGATAACCAGCGGCGAGCCCATCCGGGCGGCCACCATCAGGTTGGGGTGCATGGAGGATATCACCGCTATGCCGTAAGTACCATCCACCTGCGTCAGGGCGTCGCGAACGGCACTGGTCAGGTCACCTTTGTAATTGAGCCGAATCAAATGCACCAGCACCTCGGTGTCGGTATCGGTTCTAAATTTAACCCCCTGGCGGATGAGATATTCTTTAAGGGTCCGGTAGTTCTCGATAATGCCGTTATGTATCAGGGCTATTTCGCAGTTTTGGTCGATATGGGGATGGGCGTTGACCTCGGTCGGCTCGCCGTGGGTCGCCCAGCGGGTATGGGCGATACCGTGGGTGCTGTTGAATTCCTTATCCCCCAGCACCTGCTCGAGCATTTTGATTTTACCCACCGATTTTGAAACCATCAAGCCGTTATCGGTTAAAAGAGCGATTCCGGCCGAGTCGTAACCGCGATATTCAAGGCGTTTTAGGCCCGCCAACAAAATAGGTTTTGCCTGCCTGTAACCGACATAACCAAATATACCACACATATTAAAATTCCATTCTATTTAAAAAAGCGTTTCACTGCCTTATGCAGTTTATCCGTTAATTTCTGTTCGTCCGTTTCCACGATGAGCCGATAAATAGGTTCGGTATTGGAAGACCGCAGTTGTACCCAACCCCTGTCAAAATCAAAGCGCAGACCGTCCTGTCGGTCGATTCTGGTCTTGCCCAGAAGATTATTCGCCTCTTTTTCGAATCGCATTAATTTATCTCTAAAGTTGTCGGGAAGCGGCGCTTTTGATTTTATAATATAATACATCGGCAGGGTTTTGACAAGCTCATTCAGGCTTGTTTTCTCCACGGCCAGGCAGGTCAAAACCAGGGCGGCGGCAATCAGGGAATCGCGCCCGGCGTGAAAAGCCGGGTAAATAACGCCGCCGTTGCCCTCGCCGCCGATAACGCCGCGCCGGCGTTTCATCATCTGGATTACATTGGCCTCGCCGACTTTGGAGTAATACACTTTCGAACCGGACCTTTCCGCCATATCGGCGGTGGCTTTCGAGGTTGAAAGATTTATAACCGTCGCCCCCCGGGTCTCCTTGAGAATTTGCTTGACGGCTATAGTCAGGGTAAACTCTTCCCCGATCGGCCGGCCGAACTCATCGACCAGCGCCAGCCGGTCGGCGTCGGGGTCGCAGGCCAAACCCAGATCGGCTTTATACTTTTTAACCGCCCGCCCCAGCTGACCGAGATTTTCCGGTATCGGCTCCGGCTCGTGGACAAAATTACCATCACCTTCGCAATTGAGCTGAATGACTTTCACGCCCATCTTCTCCAGCAGGCGCGGCAGGGCCTCCGAGCCGGCCCCGTTGACGGCGTCAACCACCACTTTAAAGCGGCGCTTCCTGACGGCCGTTTGGTTGACCGCTTTGACGGCCAGCGTCCGCGCTATGTGCTTGTCTATCCAGTCGCTTTGATAAGTTATCCGGCCCAGTTGCCGAACCGGTTTATAGGCGAATCGGCCGCTGTTGAAAATTTTATCCAGTTTTTTGTGCTGTTCGGGGGTAATAAATTCGCCGTGGTCGTTGAAAAACTTGAGAGCGTTCCATTGCGCCGGGTTGTGCGAGGCGGTGATGCATATCCCGCCCGCGGCCTTGAGCTGTTTGACGGCGATTTCCACCGTCGGCGTCGGCACCACGCCGACATCAACGACATCGATTCCCACCGCCACCAGGCCGGAGATGACGGCCTGTTTGACCATGTCTTTCGACGGTCGGGTGTCGGAGCCGACGACCACTTTTCCTTTTTTCAAAAACGTTCCGAAAGCCGCGCCGTATGTGGTCACCATGACCGGATCCAGACCGTTGCCGACCACACCGCGTATGCCCGAGGTTGATTTTACTAACTGTTTCTTCTTCATATTACTATTAATGTATCGATAAAATTGTAACTTATTATAGTATAAATATGATATTTATACGTTTAATCAAGGGCAAGAACGATAAAAAATCATCCGCGCAGGACTTTTTTCATGGCCGGATGAAGTTTCCCGTTGGAGGCCAGTATTTCTTTATCGAAGATGGAATATTTTTCTCCGTTGAAACGGGTGATTTTGCCGCCGGCTTCCTCGACGATAACTTTCGCCGCGGCGGTGTCCCAGGGGTGCAGTTTCAACTCCCAGAAACCGTCCAGGCGACCGCAGGCCAGCCAGCATAAATCCAGCGCGGCCGAACCCAGGCGGCGGATACCCTCAGCTTTCTTGGCCATGCGGGCAAACAGACCGAGATTATTGCGCCGGGCGGTCCCGATATCATAGGCAAAACCGGTGGCCAGTAAGGCCCGTTTCAATACTCTTTCGCCGGACACGTGAATTTTTTTCCGGTTAAGATAAGCGCCGTCGCCTTTTCGCGCCCAGAACAGCTCGTCGAGTTGCGGGTCGTAAACGGCGCCCAGGACAATCTCTCCCTTATATACCAGGGCAATCGAAACGCAGTAAACCGGGAAGGCGTGCGAGTAATTGACCGTCCCGTCGAGCGGGTCGATGACCCAGCGGTAGGGCGACTTTTGCCCGACCGCGCTGCCCTCCTCGGTCAAAATTTCATGATGCGGATATTTTTTTATAATATTGTCGGTGATGAATTTTTCCGATTTCAAATCGGCCTCGGTAACCGGGTCAATCCGGCCCTTGAATTTGATATCGTGGCGGCGGTTAAAACTCTTTTTCAAAATCGCGCCGGCGTTGACGGCCAGCTTTTTGGTAAAAACCATCAGTTTTTCGGCTTCACGGTTGGTCATTTAACAAATCCCCTGATTTACGCGGGCATTATTTTCTTCTGCGCCAGTTCACGTTTAAACTGCATCTGGTACAATTTATAGTAAATGCCTTTCTGTTTCAACAATTCATCGTGCCTGCCCATCTCCCGTATCCCGCCGTGGTGCAGGACGATTATATTATCCGCTTTTTCGATCGTCGACAGGCGGTGGGCGATGACAATCGAAGTCCGGCCCTTGAGAAGTTCATCGAGCGCCGCTTGAATAAGTTTTTCCGTTTCAGTGTCCACCGAACTAGTGGCCTCGTCGAGAATAAGAATATCCGGGTCGAAAGCCAGCGCCCGGGCGAAAGAGAGCAGTTGTTTTTGTCCCGTTGAGAGAGTCGCGCCGCGTTCCATTATCTCGGTGCGGATGCCGTCGGGCATTTTATCCAGGAAGCGGTCGAACCCGACCCGGTTCAGGGCCTGTTTCACCTGTTCGTCGGAAATATTCCGTTCCCGCAGGCGGACGTTACTGGCGTAATCGCCGCTGAAAATATAGACATCCTGGAGCACCAGCCCCAGGTGGCGGCGAAGTTCGGTCACCGGCATATTCTTGATATCAACCCCGTCGATTTTTATCGAACCTTTCTGGTAATCGTAAAAACGGTACAAAAGCGAGATGAGCGAGCTTTTGCCGGCCCCGGTGGCGCCGACGATGGCCACCCGCCGGCCGCTTTCGACCGTGAACGAGATATCTTTGAGAACCCAGTCATCGTCCTTGTAGGCGAACCAGAGTTTGTCGAATTCGATCCGTCCGCGGAAATCGCCGTTGCTTTCGGGATTTTTGACGTCAACGATAGCGGGCGAAGTATCCAGCAGTTTAAAAATTCTCTCGGAGGACGCCATCGACGATTGCAGAACATTGTACTGTTCGGACAAATCCCTTATCGGCCGGTAAAAACGCTCCACCAGCTGGATGAAGGCCACCAGCTCGCCGAAAGTCAGGACCGCCTCGTTGATTCTTATTCCGCCGTAATAAAGAATCAGGCCAACTGAGAGAGCGCTGATGATTTCCACGACCGGGAAAAACATGGCGTAATAATAAATGGAGCGGAAATGCGCCCCGCGCAGGTCGCGGTTGATGGTGTCGAATTCCTCGAAAGTTTTCTTTTCCCGGTTGAAAAGCTGGACGATATTGATACCGAGGATATGCTCCTGCAGGAAGGAATTGAGCCGGGCCAGGCGGGTTCTCACCTGGCGGTAGGCCTCGCGGGCCTTGATTTTGAAGACAAAAGTTATTATCACCAGAAGCGGCAGGACGATGAAAGTAATCAGCGCCAGCTGCCAGTTGATATACAGCATGGCGCCGACAATCAACACCAGCATGAAAAGATCGCCGATGATGTTGACCACCCCGGAAGAGAACAGCTCGTTGAGGACGTCGACGTCGTTGGTGACGCGGGTGACCAGCCGGCCGACCGGATTCTTGTCGTAAAAGCCCAGGTGTAAATTCTGCAGGTGGCGGAAAACCTGCATGCGGATATCGTGCTGGACGTTCTGCCCCAGCCACTGGGTCAGGTAATACTGGAAATGCTGGGTGATAAAAGTCAGCACCATCACCCCAAGATAGGCCAGGATTATCCAGGTGAAGCCGTCCCTGACGCCGGTCATGATATGGTCGTCGATGGCGGTTTTGACCAGGAAGACCAGGGCTATCTGGGACAGGGAGCCCAAAAGCAACAGCACCACCGCGGTCGCCACTGGCAGACGATAATTACGAAGATACTTCAACAGCCGCTTCATCAGGCGGGCGTCATAAGCCTTGCCGAGGGCTTCCTCTTCGTGATGATTATTTGCGCCGTCTCGTGCCATCAGAGTTTTTCAATCTCCATTTCCAGAAGCTGCGAACGGTACAGCTCGGCATAGCGACCGTCGAGCCGCATCAACTCGTCGTGGCCGCCCTGTTCGACAATCCGGCCGTCCTCGAGGAATATAATCATATCGGCTTCTTTGACCGATGAAACCCGGTGCGAGATAATTATCCGAGTGCAGTTCTGGTATTCTTCGTCGAGCCGGTCGTAAATTTCATTTTCGGTTTCGATGTCCACCGAGGAGGTGACGTCGTCCAGCACCAGTATGCTCGGTTTGACCATCAGGGCGCGGGCAATAGCGGCCCGCTGTTTCTGGCCGCCGGAAAGAGTTATGCCGCGCTCCCCGACAATCGTGCCGTAGCCGCCGGGGAATTCCTGAATATCCTTATCCAGGGCGGCGGTGCGCGCCGCGGCACGAAGCCTTTCTTCGTCGTCCCGATCGGCACCGAACAGGATATTTTTGGCGACCGTGTCGGAAAACAAAAACGGCTCCTGCGGGGCGAAACCGAGCTGCCGGCGCAATGCCGACAAATCCCATTTATTAATATCAATATCGTCGATATACATCTGGCCGTCGTCCACCGGGTACAGCCGGGCCAGAAGCCCCGCCAGAGTGGATTTGCCCGAACCGGTCATACCCACCACGCCAACCGTCTGCGACGGCTCGACCACCAGGTCGATACCGTCGAGCACCATCGCGCCGTTATAACCGAATTTGAGATTTTTGAATTCAATCTTCCCTTTTAATTTTCCCCGGTAAGGCTTTTCGACCTGGTTTTTGATTACCGGCTCGGTGAAGAGGATGCGGTTGATGCGGTCGAGCGAGGCGGTCCCGCGCTGATACAGCGATACCACCCAGCCCATGGCGAACATGGGCCAGAACAGGCCGTGCAGGTAAGCGAAGAAAGCGACCATCGTACCCAGTTCAATCTTCCCGTCCCAGACCTCACGGGCGCCGAAATAGAGTATAAGCAAGGTCAACGCCGAGGCGAGGAAATATATCAGAGGGAAGAGCGTCCCCTGGAGGCGCGCCATACCCAGATTATAGCGGATATATTTTTTAGATTCTTCGCTGAAATTATCATACTCGTTCTGTTCCTGGCCGTAGGCTTTGACCACCCGGATACCGGCCAGGTTTTCCTGGGCGGTGGCGGTGATAAGAGAAAACTGTTCCTGGATCTTGATAAATTTTCGGTGCACCAGGTTCCCCAACTTGTTGACGGCGTAGGGGAAAACCAGCATGGGCAATAAAGAATATAGCGTCAAGCGGGGCGACAGGTAGAGCATGAAACTGACCGCGACTACCAGGCTGACGACGGTGTTGGTGATGTACATAATCCCCGGGCCAGCCATTTTGCGCACCGCCTCGAGGTCGTTGGTGGCCCGGGCCATAATATCGCCGGTACGGGAAACATCGTAAAACGACGGCGAGAGTTTTAAAAGATGCGCGACCAGTTCGCCGCGCAGGTTGTATTCCAGATGACGCGACATCCAGACAAGCGTCCGCCGGGTGGTGAAACGAAACACACCGGATAAAATCGCCAGTCCGAACATGGCCAGAACATATTGCAGAATCTCCCCGGCCGGGGCCTTTTTTTCCAGCAGGTCAAAAACGAGCTTGGTGATATAGGGAATAACCATTATCAGGGCGTTAGCCATGACAATGGCTATGCCCCCGACCGTTAAATACCCCTTATAACCTTTGAGATATTTTAAAATAACGCCGAAACGGCCGTTTTCGGACCGGTTTTGTGAAGGAAAATCAGTCATTTATCCCTTAATATTATACAACTTATCAGTTAAGATAGTAAAACAGCAGGCGGGGTCAATAGTTCAATATATTGGCCAGGAGGTGGATGGCCTCGATATTCAATTCGGCAATCATTTCCACCAGGGGCAGGCCGCAATAAATAATCTGGCCGTCGCCCAGTTTCGAAACCGAC
>Ga0210003_1000872_pt1 | contig 27091 bp, 21 predicted proteins | sample LantaG_FD_182804 | JGI IMG/M metagenome (GOLD analysis project Ga0210003, IMG submission 182804) | Deep subsurface microbial communities from Baltic Sea to uncover new lineages of life (NeLLi) - Landsort_02402 metaG (SPAdes) (version 2) | ecosystem: Environmental > Aquatic > Marine > Oceanic >... | reverse complement strand
GCGGCGGCGGCGGCGGCGGCGGAGCGAGGTGAGGAGAAGGAAGAGAAGAGAACAGAAGAAGAGAAGAACGAGGAGGAGAGAAAATTTTCTCGACGACGAGAAAAAAAAACCTCTTCCTGCTCACCCTCTCCCCCCCGTTTTGACGAGACAAAAAACCGAAACGATACATTAACAGCCAACCGCTTTTGCACCACGGCCAGCAGCTCCAGCAGAGCCACCAGCAGCAGAGCTACCAACAGCAGCAGCAGATGCAAATGCTCCCGCCGCAGGACTCGTACCTCGCCTCTCGAGCAGGCGCGCTGCAGCAGGTCGAGTCTACCATCGCCGAGCTGGGAGGCGTCTTCCAGCAGCTCGCCACGCTCGTCGCTGAGCAGGGCGACATGGCCATCCGCATCGACGAGCACGTCGATGAAGCTCTGGGAAACGTCGAGGGCGCGAGGTCGCAGCTGATGCGGCACCTGGCGTCGATCAGCAGCGACAGGTGGCTGGTGCTCAAGTGCCTAGGGGTGCTGCTTGCGTTTGCGCTGTTCTTCATCTTCGTGGTCGCGTAGAGAAGAGTGCCGCTGCCGCCTCTCCGTTTGTTGTGGTGGCGAGAAGCAGAGGAGAGAGAGGAGGAGAAGAAACCATTTTTTAAAATTTAAATGTTATCGGAAATTTCAACACTACACAATCTTTTCTTTCTCTTTGTTCTCTCTTTAACGGTCTCATCGTCTCGAAGCCCGTGCTCCGTCGATAAAGGCCCGCAGGGCATCGAGCCTCGCCTCTACCTCGGCCCCGGGGTCGTGGAAGTGGTCGAAGCCGCTCCCGTCGAGTTTCTCTGCCGTCTCCGCTCCTGTTGACGCCGCTGCTGCTTTGCTGCTCAGCGGAGAGTAAAGCGGCGGCGCCCTCGAGGCCTCGCTCGCGCCCCCGGCAGCGGCCAGGGCCCTCGCTCTCGCGAGCGGGGACGGCGTCGAGGCGGTCGAGGTCGAGGAAGACGAAGGGGTCGATGGCGAATGCTCGTGCGGCTTTTGCTGCTGCTGCCGCTGCTGCTTCTGTGCCAGAGGAGTCGCCGCTGCGGCGCGAGCCGGGGAGACGTTCTCCCTCTCCGCCGCTCTCCCTCCCCCCGTTATCCGCCTCCTGAGCTCGTCCACCTCCCCGGCGAGCGCCCTGGACCGCAGCCTCGTGGCGTGGACCTCCGCCCTCGCGGCCTGAGCCTGCGCCTTGGATTCTTCCAGGTCCGCAGCGGCGGCCCGCAGCGCCCGCCGCCTCGCGGCGCGCTCGCGGCTCAGCTCCCGCTCGGCCTCCTCGGCCCTCGCGGCCTGCGCCTGCGCCGAGGCCTCGGAGTCGTCTAAAGCTTGCCTGAGCGCGTCTACTTCCCCTCGGAGGCGGGAGAGCTCGAGCGGCAGGTCTCGGGATGCGAGTTGCGATTCGGCGACGGAGGTCCGGAGTTTTGCGACGAGAGGGCGCAGCCTTGCGGCCGCGGCGGCGTCGGGCTCGGCGAGGAGAGGTAACGGGTAGACCGCGGAGTCGAACTCTGTGGACAGCGTGACGACGAGGTACCTCTTGTTGTGTCGAACAGACAGAGAAGGGAAGGCAGATGAGGAGGAAGACGACGGCGGCGGCTGCTTCTTCTCCTCTTCGGCGGGCGCCGCCCCTCCGACGTCCTCGGAGCTCAGCAAGTCACAGCTCGCCCCGCTGCCGCCCCCGCTCCTCCTCTCCCTCCTTTCGCCTCTGGAAGGAGCCAGAGACGCCCTCACGAGCCTGGTCATCTCCTCGAACGACCTCCGCGCCCCCGCCGCCGCCGTCAGCGCCTCAAGCGCTCCCGCGTCGAACGACGCGGCCCAGGCCCTCGAGTCCGAGGCGCGCTCGGCGGTGACGCGGAAGGAGGTGGGGGTCCCTCCTCCGTCTGCCGTCGTCACCGAGGTCGTGACGAGGTACTGCGAGGTCGGGTCGTGCGCGAAGGAGACCGTCACCTGGCGTGAAGGGTTTCGGGTGTAGAGAGGAGGAAGAGGAAGAGGTTGAGTTTTCCTCTGTTTGCTTGGACGTCGTTTGAGCACCCTTTCTCTCTCTCTCCCTTCTCTCTCTTCGTTCCCACTTGAATATCTAATCTACTCACGGTCTCCTCTCCGGGCTCGAGCGAGCCATGAGGTTCGCTGCTCGCCGTCCCTCGCAGCAGCGTGTCGTCGTAGACGTCGAGTGGACGGGAAGAAGAAGGATAAGCCTGCATCGTCGTCGTCGTCGAACCGTCGTCGATGGAGTTTTTCAACGTTCCCGCTCCCGTTGGCGTTCAAACGGGGCGAGTTTTGCTTCGCGCCGTTTGGCGAGGAAGTGAATGAGCTTTCTCGAAGGAGCGAATGTGAGAGGCTCGAGCTGGCTCCACGAAGAATGTGCGAGAAGAGGCGGAAAAGAGCGAAAGAAAGCGTGCGGAAAAAAGAATCGTAACTGAAGAGAGGAAGTGAAAGTGAGAGTTCCCTGTTTTCGAAGAAAAAAAACCTCGACGTCGTCTTCTTTCCTTTCCTCTTTCTCTCTCTCTCTCTCTCTCGCGCGCGCGCGCGAGAGAGAGAGAGCATAACGTAAAATTACACTCATCCCCTCTTCGGCCTCCTCCCCTCGATCTCCAGGGCCCAATTTCGCCCAATCTCCGTCTTCAGCTTGCCACGCACACCTTCAAAAAACTCAGACAGATCCAGGTTGGGGGTTTCCGGGCTCTCTTCCTTCTCGTACTCCACTGCCTGCAGCAGCATCTCGAGCTTGTCGCAGTCCTTGACCAGCTGCGCCTCCGGGGTCTCTCCTTTCTCATACTCCTCGAACAGGGCCTCGACCTCAGCTCCTATTGTGACTGGGCTGCTGCTGCTGCCGCTGCCGCCGCTGCCGCCGCTGCCGCCGCCGCCCTCGAGCATCCTCCGCATCTCGGCCATGGCCTCCGCCTCGCGCCTGGCCTTCTCCTCCTTGGGAACGTTGTCCCCGGGGGCGATGTCGCCCACGATGGCCTCGGCGAGGTCGTGGACGAGCGCGATCTTGACGGCGCGCGCCGCGTCAAAGGGCGGGGAAGAGGAAGGAGAAGAGGAAGCCTGCGAGCTCGAGCTCGACGCGACGAGGGCGAACAGCGCGACGCGGAACGAGTGGTCGGCCACGGACTCGGGCTGCGGGACGCCCCTGCGGACCCAGCCCGTGCGCTTGGTGGTCTGGTCGTCGGTTGGCGAGGTTGACGAGGAGGGGTTGAAAGTGAGTTTTTTCCCCCTTTACCAAGTTCAGAGGCTCGATCGTCTTTGATCATCAATTCAAGTTGAATCTACCTTGAGCTTCGTCAGCAGCGTGAGAAAGTCGACCGCGGAGGCTGGGCTTGGCGCGCTCGACGCCATGGCTGCGTGAGGGCGAGCGCGGAAGAGGCCTGGAGGGGGCGGAAGGCGGAGGAAAATAGCCAGCTTGATTGGTAGTCGAGTCGAGATAAGAGGTGAGAAATGGAAGGGAAAAACATTTGAAGAATTTAGAAAACGACGCGCTTTGCCCTTCGTCGCCGATTCTTCTCTTCTTTCTCGCCGCGGAAAGAGGAGAAGAATCGTTACACCTCTCCTCCGCGCTCTCCATCTGCGCTCCCAGGGCACGCCCAAGAGCCTCTCCCACCGCCTCGACTCCTCGGCTGCTCGGCCGCAATGGAGCCCGGCGACGGCAACGGCGACGCCGCTGCAGATGCGTTCTTCGGCCCCTGGTCGATAAATGAGCGCAAGGAAAAGCCCGTCCAGTTCCTCCGCGAGGTGGTGGTGCGTTTTGCTCTTTGTTCTTTGTTGCCCGAGCGAGCCGTACGAGAGACTGTTGCGCGTCCAACGAGGCTGACGAAGTGCGAGGAATGAGCGGTCGAGGCGGAGGAAAAGAAAGGCATGAAGCCAATTGCCCTCTTTCGAGAGAAACCGTTTTCATTCGTCGTCTCAACCTCCTCCTCCTCCTCCTCCTCCAAAAAAACCCGCCAGGCCCTCCTCCGCGACCTCTCGAGCTCTCCCTCGGCGTCCTCGCCGAGCTTCCTACAGCAGATGAAAGCCTCGCTCGAGGCTGCGTGCGCCTTTCTGGGCGCCGCGATCGCGATCCCGCCCTCCGACGCCGCCGCCGCCGCCCGCGCGGGCTTTGCCCTCGTCTCTGCGGCCGCCGACACCGTCCGGACCTGCGTGGCCTCGCTGCCTGCCTCTGCTGCCTCCCCTGCCTCCGCTTCCGCTGCTGCCCCAGAAATCGCGGGAATCGTCGTCGACGTCGTCGAGGGCGCGATCGAGGCCCTGTCGAGGGCGGCGGAGCTCTCCCACGCCTGGCACGCGCGCGGTCTCCAGAGTGCCGCTCGCCTTTCGTCCGGCGCCTCCTGCCCCACGTGCCTCGAAGCAGTCCTCGACGCGACGGCCTCGACGGCCCGCGCGATCGACACGTCGTTCTTCTGCGAGCCCTGGCTCGCAGCGATCGGGCAGGAGAGGTTCACCGCGGCGTCGGCGAGGCTCCGCGCGGCGCTCAAGGACTCGCTGGCGCCGGCCGCGGCGGCGGCGCTGTCGCAGAGGAGGAAGATGATTTCTTCTCCGTCGCCGTCGCTCGCTCGCTTGGGCGAGACCGTCGAGACCCTCACTAGCCTCGGGGTGCGCGCCGCGGTCGCCGTCCGAGGTGGAGGAGGAGGAGGAGGAGGAGGAGGAGGAGGAGGAGCGAGCGGGGAGGGAGGAGGGTCTCCCCCCCCTTCCGCCGCCGCTGCCGCCGCTTCTCCTCCTCCCCCCTCCTCGTTCCCCCTCCCGATGCGCAGCTTCGCGCTCATCAACGTCGCCGTCCTCGGGGCCAGCAGGCTGCTCTCCGCCGTGGCCGAGGCGTCCGAGGAGGCGAAGGAGGAAGAGGGCGAGGGGAGGGAGGGGGAAGAGGCCGACCGCGAGCTGATCCGCTCCGCAGCCTCGAGCGCGCTCGCGGCGCTCGCGGGGCCGACGGCCGCCGCGGCGGCCGACCTCGCCCGCGCGCGCGGCGGCGACGCCGAGCGGGCCTCCAAGCTGACGCCCGTGCGCTTCTGGGCGCAGCACGTGCTGAAGCTCGCCGCGGCGCACCCGAAGGGATGTGTGGTCTCTGGATGCGGCGAGCGGGGCGAAAAAGCGGGGCGGCGCTTTGCCGGGGCGCTGGTGGCGCTCGCCGGGGCGGAAGCCCAGCTCTCGCTGCGTGCCCTGTCTTCTTCTTCTCCGGCTGCTCCTTCCTCCGCTCCTCTCGCCGCGGCCAAGGGGGTCATGTCGAAGGCTGCCGCGGCGGTCGCTGCCTGCTGGGCCAGCCGAGCGGAAGAAGAAGAAGAGAGCGGCGCGGGGGCGGCGGGAGCCGCCGCCTCGGCGCTTGCCGCCCTGCTGAAAGGAGCCGGCTCTGCCGAAACCGAAGGCGCCGACGACGCCTGCGCCAGCGCGCTCGTCCTCCTCCTGCAGGCCTGCTCCTCCTCCTCCTCCTCGTCCATCGGCTCCTCGTCCAGCGGCTCCTCCGCCGCCAAGCTGGTCTCCCAGATCCTCCCGGAGCTCGCCAGGCGCGTCTCCCGCGGGGAGAGGGCCCTGCGAGACGCGGCGTGGAGGGACGGCGCCGCCGCCGCCGCCGCCGAGGCGCTCGCGGCCGCCGCGGCGCCCCCGTCGCCCCAGCCCCCGCCGGCCTCGCCCTCGGCTCCAGGCCCCTTCCTCTGGCACGCCGCCGAGAGGGCCCTGTTCGAGGCCGCGCTCGAGTGCCCCGCCCCGTCCGCGAGGGAGCTCGTCGGCGAGGCCTGGGCCGGGGCGTTCCGCAGGCTGCTGGGGAGGAGCGCGAGCGCGTCCCCCGCCGCTTGCTCCTCCCCTTTCTGCTCCTCCTCCCCTGTGAGCGACGCCATCGCTGCGGTGATCGCGGCGCACGCCTCGGCGCTCGCGGCCGCGGCCGCCGGGGCCGCCGCGGTCGCCGCCTCGGGCGGCGACTCCTCCCCCGCCGGCTCCTGCTGCAGCAGGGCCGACGCCGAGGCGCTGTCGGAGCACCTCGCTCTGCTCTCTGCGAGGGTCCTCTCGGCGTTCCTCTCTCCCTCTCGCTCTCGCTCTCGCTCTCGCTCTCGCTCTCACTCTCCCGCTGTCTCTTGCTCTCCCGCTGCCCCTCGCTCCGCGCTGGCGGCAGCCCCTTTCAGGGTCGCCTGCGGGCTCCTCGAGGAGGCCGACGAGGTGCTCGCGGCCGCGCAGGGGCGCGCGGAGGCCGCTGCCGCCGCCGTGGCGGTCGTCAAGGTCGCAGTGGCGGTGGCGGCGGGGGGGCTCCTCCCGGGCGCGGGCGCGGGCCCGAACACCAGCGGCGTCAGGGAGGCCGAGAGGGACCTGCGCTCCGCGGCCGACGGGCTGCTTCGGCGGGCCTCTGCCTATCTCCTCGCCGCCGCGGGGGACGCGGAGGAGCTCCCCCCGCAAGGAGAGGACCTTGAGGGCGCGCTGCTGCTGGTCGCGGCTCTCTGTGCGGGATGCTCCCCGTCGTTCGACGAGGGGGGCTTCGCCGCGGGAGTCCCGGCGGACGAGGTCGACGCCGACGACTTCCGCGCCGCCGTCGCCGACGGCGAGAGGAGGACGGCGGAAGAAGAGAAAGAGCTCCAGTACCTCTGCAGGCGCGCCGGCCTCCTGGGCCTCCCGCGCTCGCGCGTCGAGGCCGTCGCCGCTCGCGTCGCCTCGCTGGGCCCCGTCATCGCGCTCCTCTCGCCGGCGTCGGGCTGCCGCTCTGCGGCGCTGCGGGCGCTGGCGGCGACGGGCCTCCCGCCGCCGCTCGGGAGCAGCAGGTCTTCTTCCCGAGGGGGAGGAGGAGGAGGGGGGGGAGGAGGACGAGGACGAGGAGGAGGAGGAGGAGGAGGAGGAGGAGGAGATCTCCTGCTGCTGCTCCCGGCCTCGATGGCCGAGGGGGCCCGCGCGGACCCTGGCGTCGCGGCGGCGGCCTCCGCCCTGGCCCCGCTGGTGGCGGCGGGGCAAGGGCAGGGGCGCCAGGGAGGGGGAGGGGAGCGCGGCGGCAACGGCGTCGAAGCGCTGTACCGGGCGCTGCTCGCGGCGGCGGCGGCGGCGGCGGCGGCGCCGCCCAGCCCCGCCCCCTCGTCCCCGCCCTCCGCCGCCGCCCCCCCCCGTCCCTGCTTCGTCGCCCTGCACACCACCGCGGCGTCGCTCGTCGCCCACGCCCGGGCCGGGGGGGGCGACGTGCGCTCCTGCGTGCCCGGCGGGATGCTGCCCCCGGCCGGGGCGGCCCCGGGCGGGGGCCGGGGCCGCGGCGGCGGCGGCGGCGGCGGGGGGGGGCCCTCGGCGGCGGGGCCGTGGCCCTTCCTGGGGGTGGTCGGGGCCATCATGAAGCGCGAGGCTCCTGCCGCGGACCCCTCCGCCGCCGCCGCCGCCGCCGCCGACGCCCCCTCCCCTGCCTCCCCGGCCCGCTCCGCGCCCGCGGCGGCCCTCGGCGCGGCGGCGCTGGCCGCGGCGCTCGAGGGGGCGGCCTCGAGGGTCTCCTCGAGGGCCGCGGCGCTCGCCGCGGGCGGCATCGGCGACAAGGTCGCGCAGGCGCTGGCGTCGCTGAGGGAGGCCGAGGCCGCCGCGGAGGCCGTCGGAGGAGGAGGAGGAGGAGGAGGAGGAGGAGGAGGAGTGGGAGGAGGAGGAGGAGGAGGAGGAGGAGGACTGGGAGGACTGGGAGGAAAAAAGGGGCGCTCTTCGGCCTCGTTGGCGCTCGACGAGGTCGCCGCTGCGGCGCAGAGGCTCAAGAGGCGGTGCGTCTGAAGAAGGAAGAGGGAAGAGAAGCAGTTGATGTTTGCCTCTTTTCTATGATTCTCCGTTTGTTGAGAGAGAGAGAGGGAGGGTGAAAAAGGAAAGGGTCGGCCGCCTGTCGAGGCGGCCGACGACTGCGATGGCCTCACTTTTTTCCCTCTCTCGGAGGCTGAGCATTCGACGAATGCTGGCGCCTCCCACCTCACATCTGCAGGCGCCTCCGCGCCCTGCTGGACCTTCAACTCCCTCGATGCGATCGCATGCGGCTAAGGGCTCGCAGTTGGCAGCCTCGCGACGCCTCCAGCGTCATTGTGCGCTCCGGGTGCGAGCGCAAAATAACAACAAAAATTCGCTCGATGATCTCAAAGAATTCGTCGCCCGCCGCCCCGCCGCGCAAAAGGCCGTGCTCAGACTCCTCCTCAGCCCGGGGCTCACGGGCACCCTGGCCGTCGCCGGGAGCTATCTCGCGAACATGAGCTCGCCGCTTTCGGCGCTGCTCACGCCGCCGACAGCCTCTGATATCGCTATCGGCCTCGCCGCGGCCGTGCCGCTCGTCGCCCTCGACGCGCTGATGCTGGGACCCAACTCCCAGCCCGAGGCCCCCCCGAAGCGGCTGGGGGGAAGCCTCCCGATGTCTTCTTCCCCTCCCGTCGAAAAGGATGAGCCCCAGGGGGAGGAGCGAGGCTCCTCCTCGACGACGGCGACGACGGCGACGACGAGCGGCGGCGGCGAGGAGGAGGAGGAGGAAGGAGGAAGCGTCGCCGCCAAAGAAGCCGAGGAGGAGGAGGAGAGCCGAGGGGAGGAGCCCAAGAAGGCAAAAGGTCCCGACGCGGCCACCGTCGAGGCCGGCCGCCTCGCGCTGCTCCGCTCCCTGTCCGCCTCGGGCGTCGCGGTCTTCGACGCCGGCGCCCTCGCCGCGGGACCTTCTCCTTCCGTGGGCGGCTTCGGCGGCGAAAGTAACCCCCCCCAGCTCCGTCGCCGCCTCCGCGCCGCGGCGCACGCCTACAGCAGCCGCGCCGTGCGCTCGACGCTCGCCCGCGAGATCCCGGGCAGTCCGCTCGCCGAGGCAGCGCTCGTCGCGTCCGCGCGGGCCGGCACCGAGCTGCTCGCGCGCTTCTTCGCGCTGCGGTTTGCGGGCGCGTGGGTCGCCGACCGCGTCGTCGAGGCCGGCGGCCTCGTCGGGGAGGACGCGCTCGTGGCGCTGCTGTCGTGGTCCCGCGCGCCTCCCGACGCGCCCCTGGGGACCGCGGGCGAGGTGCTGGTGCTGGCGGCGACGGCCGCGGGGCTGGCGGGGATCGGGGTCGCGGGCGTTGTGGCCGCCGAGGCCGAGGCGGCCAGGGCCGCGGCGGAGGTCGAGAGGAGGACGCGCGGCAGCAAGAGCAGCAGCGGCACCGGGGAAGCTGCCGCCGCCGCCGCCGAGCCCACCTCGACCTCTGCTCGTGCTGCTGCTGCTGCCGCTGCGGCGACGGCCGCGGCCCTCGAGCGCGGCGGCCTCGCGGTCATGCAGCAGATCTCCAGGGCGCGCGCCGACGCCGCCCTGCTCGACGCGTCTCTCGACGCTTTGAGGCTACTGGTGGTCGGCGGCGCCTTCGTGGCGTCGGGGAACCACGTCGCGGCGAGCCTCCTTGCCACGACGGTCCGGGAGCTACCCCGCCGCTGGCTCGTCATGCGCTCGGCCGCGCGCGCCACGCGGGTGAGGCAGGAGGCGAGGGAGGAATTCGAGAGGCTCGTCTCGGGGGATGAGAAGTTCCTTGCCCTGCGGAGAGCGATGGAGGAGCGGAGGGAGAAGCGGGTGACGTGGCTCAAGAGGCGGGAGGAGCTGATGGGCGGAGGTGGTGGAGGAGGTGGCGCAAAACGTGAAAGCGGAGAAGGAGAAGGAGAAGACGACGGGCGAGAATCGGAAGGCAAAGATGAGGTGTAAAAACGAAACGGCGTCAAGTTCTTTTTCAAGCTTTTTTTAATTTACAGGGGTTTCCCCTCTTCCCTCTCTCTCCTCCCTCCTCTTCCCTCAGAAACTCACTTCCCCGCGCTCGAGGCCGCGGCAGCCGCAGGGATGCTCCCGTCCCCGGCCCCGGACCCGGGCGGGGCGAAACCCTTGTGCGCCCTGAACCTCCGCGCGAACGCGTCGGCGTTGAGCGGCGCGAACCCCTCGGGCAGCTCGGGGGCCGCCTCCTTGACCCGCAGCGTCCTCGGCGGCGGCGCCCAGGGCACCAGTCGCGCGTCGCCCTCGAACGGCGGGTGCGCCTCTCCGGCGAACACGCGCAGCCTGCGCGCACGCGAGGCCCTGAGGGCATTTTTCGGAAGCATGCCATAGACGGCGCGCCGCAGCGGCGCCGTCGGGTCCCGCGCGGCCTCGGCGCCCGCGGCGCGCTCTTTCAGGCCTCCAGGGTACCCCGAATGCCACCGGTAGAGCTTATCGTCCCACTTGCGGCCCGTGAAGGCCGCGAGCGCCGCGTTCTTGACGACGACGACGTCGCCGCCGCCGGCACCGCCGTCGGCGGCGTTGGGGGTAAAGGTCGGCTTGTCCTTTCCCTGGAGGATGCGCGCGAGCTGCGCGGCGAGGCGGCCCACGACCTGGTCCTTGGCGTCTACGAGGCGGAAGCGGACCTGGGAGGCGTCCCTGGGGAGGGAGACGCCCTGTTGTTGGTTGTTGTTGTTGTCGTTGTTGTTGTTTCGGTTGGGGGAAGGGAGAGGGTGAGAGAGAAGGCCTCGAGGTCGAGGGAGAGGGGCGAAGCAAAACGAGGCGAGAGATCGACGAAAGGAGAAACGTGTTTTTCATCGGTCGTTTTCAGCTGCCTTTGTCCGTCAGATTGCTCTTCCATTTCGTCGACAGCAAAGATATAGACGTTAAGCATGCAGCGAAATCGGCTCCAAAGTGTAGAAAGGGGACGCCAGAACGGTAGCAGGCGGCAAGAGAAGTCTTTGCAAAAAAGGAAAAAACCCATCGCTGATCAAGCACAGTATCCTTACCCTCAGCGGGTTGCGCGGCGGCATTTATTCTCGGTTACCGCTGCAGCTCAGCAAAGAGAAGCCTCCGGAGAGAAAGAGAGAAAGCGCTTTCGTTTTCGCGCGCTCTGCGTTTGCTTCGAGCACACAACACACGCGAACAAGAAAAAAAAAGAAAGCCGTCGGCGAAAAAGTGACATCGAAACTCAGAAAGCGGAAAAAAGGAAAAAACTTTCAACGCTGCAGGCCGCTTGACGAACAGCAGGGCGTTCAATCTAGCCAAGCCGACTTCTTACGCTTTTGTCCGTCTGCCTCCGTCGAAACCGAAACTAGCACGCGCCTGTTTCTCTCTAGAATCACCATGGTACGTTGCGAGAACGAATGATAGTACACAGAGGGGAGGAAACGCCGCTCTCATCCGCTCTTTTCGTCGGCGGCTTTCTTTCGAAACTCAGTTCAATCAACACCATTCAAAACATCTCAACTCGAACCGAATTCCAGGCGACACGCTGCCAGTTCGAGAACAGCAACGACATCGGCGTGTTCAGCAAGCTGACCTCTGCCTACTGCCTTGTCGCTCTGGGAGGATCGGAGAACTTTTACAGGTAAGAAAGCTTGAGCTCTAGAGACCGATTGCAACGATGACCGAGGCATGGACGTTGGGAAGAGGCGGCGGCGGCTCTTCCTTCCTTCTTCCCCTTCTTCTCACCTCGCCTTATTTCCCTCCTCCTCCTCCTCCTCCTCCTCCTCCTCCACCCAACGCCCACAGCGTCTTCGAGGCCGAGCTCGCCGACCACATCCCCGTCGTCAAGACCTCCGTCGCCGGCACCCGCCTCGTCGGCCGCGTCTGCGTGGGGAACCGCCACGGCCTGTTGATGCCCAACACCGCGACGGACCAGGAGCTGCAGCACGTGCGCAACTCGCTGCCCGATGAGGTGGTGGTCCAGAGGCTCGACGAGCGGCTCTCCGCGCTCGGCAACGTCATCGCGACCAACGACTACGCCGCGCTGATCCACCCTGACGTCGACAGGGAGACCGAGGAGGTCGCCGCGGACGTGCTCGGCGTCGAGGTCTTCCGGCAGGCGGTAGCCGGCAACACGCTGGTGGGGTCCTTCGCGGTCTTCACCAACCAGGGCGGCGTCGTGGCCCCGCAGGCCACCGTCGAGGAGCTCGACGAGCTGTCCAGTTTGCTGCAGGTCCCGCTGGTCGCTGGGTCGGTCAACCGGGGCTCCGACGTCGTGGGGGCGGGGCTGGTCGCCAACGACTGGGCGGCCTTCTGCGGCGTCGACACGACCGCGACAGAGCTCTCGGTGATCGAGAGCGTGCTGAAGCTCAGGGGCGCCGCCCCCAGCGACGTGGCGACGGAGATGCGGGCGAGCCTCATCGACGCCATTGCTTGATAGGAAGAAGGGGGGGGTTGGTTTTGCGTCGGAGGAAAGGGAAGAGAAGAAAGGGCGAGAGAGGGGACGCGTCGCCTTTCCTCGTCTACCTCCCTCTCCTCCTCTTTTTTTTTTCTCCACCTGTTTTCGAAACTTGAAGAATGATACTGCCGTTTTTGTTTTTTTCTATGTTTTCGCCGTTTTGCGCGCTGTGTTAATTTGTGTGGAATGAAAGAAAAGTCAGAACAATTATCGGAAGGTGGAGGTGGTGGAGAGGGCGAGGAGCGTAGCAAAAGAGAGAGGCAAAAAGGTTTTCGCCGGCCGGCTGGTTTTCCCCTCATTTTCAACGAAAAGGTTTCCTCTTTTCCTTGCCCTTTCTCTTTCTTCTTCTCTCGTATTTCTATTCTTCTTCTTTCTCTTTGGGCCATGGTCACTGCCATGGCCTTCCACACGGCGTGCATGCTTACAGGGTAAGAGAGAGAGAGAGAGAGAGACAGACATTGTTATCGGAGAGAGAACAAACAAGGAAAAAAGAATCACTATTTCGAGACGTGCAATCCATCGCCGACGCCCCGAATTTCGCTCACCTCTTCCCTCTTCCCCCTCCTCCTTTCTCTTCTTCCTCAGCTTGCACGTCTGTACCTGCCTGGCCGGAGCGCCCGCTGCAGTTTCCACACCCAGCGCGTCGCGGAAATTCGCAAAGGCCGCAGCGACCCTGTGGAAGGAGATGAGGATCGACGCCGACGACATGCTCGGCGGCGGCGGCAGATCGGACGCCGGCGCCGAGAAGCAACCCAAGACCGGGCAGACCGCCTCCGCTCCTCCTCACCAGCAGACGGCGGAGATCGACGTTCCCCCTCTCTACCGCCGCGCCGTCGAGATAGACCCGGCTTTAGACGCTTCGAGCGCCTCGTTCGACCGCGAGGCCGCCTACCGCGAGCTCTATGCGGCGCGCCGCCGCGCCGCCGAGGCCGCGGCCATCGCCGCGGCGGCCGCCGCCGCCGCCGGCATCCCGGACTACGCCCCTCCGCGCGGCGTCCAGCTCCCCGAGGGGTTCCAGCTCCCCAGACCGGACCCGGAGCACGCGGCGAGGGCCGCGCTGATCCTGCGGGCCGCGGCGGCGGCCCGCGCCTCCGTCGAGCGGCGGCGCGCCGCCGAGCGAGAGCTCGCGACGGCGCCGAGGGTCGCGCTCTCCGCGGCCGACGCCAAGGCCGCCATCGCCGCGGGGGCGAGCGTCGAGGTCCTCTGGCCCGACGACGGGCAGTGGTGGCCCGCCAGAGTCCAGGCCGGGGCCCCGGGCGACGGCGGCGACCACCTGTTCTACGGCACGGGGGAGCAGGAGCGCGGCGTCGATCTGGGGGCGATGGCCGGGGCCGGGGAGATCGCGTGGTCGGGGCCCGAGCGCGCGCGCTGTCTCGCGCTCTACAGGAGCAGGCTGCTCGAGGCCGAGCGGGAGAAGCAGGCGCGCAAGGCCGAGAGGGCAGCAGAGAGGGCCGCCGCGAGGAGGCAGCTCACGCAGCAGATGCTGCAGCAGCAGCAGCAGCAGCAGCAGCAGCAGATGCAGCAGCAGCAGCAGCACATGCAGCAGCAGCAGCAGATGCAGCAGCAGCAGCAGCAGATGCAGCAGCAGCATTATGTTCAGCAGCAGGGACAACAGGGACAGCAGGGGCAGCAGCAGCAGCAGCAGCAGCACATTACCGTGCGCGCGCTCGTCGCGGCCGGCGCGGCGACGAGAGGCGCCGGCGTCGCCGTGCGGCTCGCCGCGACGGGCCAGGTCCTCCGCGGCACGGTGCTGGGCCCCGTGCACGGAGGGTCCGGCCTGGGCGTGCAGCTCGAGGGAGGGGCGGGCGCGGGGGCGGAGGCGGCCCGGGCGGTGGAGCTGCGGGTGGAGAGGGACGGGGTGGACTTCCACGTGTTTCTGGAGCTCGGGGGGTGAAAGAAAAGAGGCGAGAAGAAGAGAGAGAAAAGGCAGCAGCAGCAGCAGCAGGAGCAGCAGAAGAAGAAGAAGCAGAAGAAGAAGGAGAACAAGGAGAAGATGAACGAGAAAAAGGAGAAGAAGAAGGAGAAGAGGCAGAAGAAGAAGGAGAAAAAGGAGAAGAAGCGGAAAAAAAGAAAACCTGTAATAAAATAAATGATAGCCCCAAATTACAACTGAGAAAGAGGAGGAGGGCTGCCAAGCGCCGCCGGCGGTCCTCCGCCGCCGGCGCGCGGCCCTCTCAGGAGGGCCTCCCCGACAGCGGCGGCGAGCGCCTCCAGCTCGTCGTCGCCGTCGCCGGCGGAGACGAGCCCCCGGAAGGAGAGCTCTTCTGTGGCGCCGTCGCGACCTCGGCGGCGGCGGCGCTCCTCCGCGGCGCTGAGCTCCACCGACGCCAGCCCCAGAGCAACCACGGGGGAGTTGCTCGAGGCGTTTTCCGGCGGCGAGAGGGCCACGAGGGCGACGCGCCTCTCCTCAAACTCACCTTCGAAGTCACGTTCGACCTCGGCCTCGGCCTCGACGCGCCAGAGCATGCAGTCGTCGGCGCTCGGCGCGACAACGGCGACCCTGACCCCCCCCCTCCCCCGCAGCCGGAGCTGAGACAGCAGCCGCTCCGAGAGCTTCGAGATCTCCCTGGGAGGGCCACGGGCGGCCGCCTCTGCCGCGGCGGCGACGGCGGCGGCCCTCGCCGCGGAGGCGGCCCTCGCCGCCCTGGCGGAGGCGGCGGCGGAGGCCTCCCTCGGCACGACGCCGACAGTGGGGGCGGCCTCCTCCTCTCCCGCTCCCGACCCTCCTGCTCCCGTTTCTGCTGCCTCCGCGGCTCTCCACCCGGCGGACCGCAGCGCCCCCCACAGGCTCACCAGGTCCCCCTCGCTGAGCAGAGAAGGATTGTTCGCGGGAGAAGAGAGAGCGGGACTGGAATCCGAAGGAGCTCCAGCAGCAGTAGCAGCAGCAGCGGCGGCAATCCCGGCCTCTGAGTGCTCTGCGAGCGCCGCGGCCGAGGGGGGGTCGAGCTGCCCCCAGCTCGCCAGGGCCCAAGCGGCCGCAACCGCCGCCCGAGGGGGCACCCCTCCCCTCGGAGAGCCGGCCACGCGGGACCTGAGCGTGGACACGAGCGCCGGGAAGGGAGGAGGAGGAGCCCTGCTGCCGGGAGGAGGAGGAGGACGAGAGGCGCCACCGCCCCCGAGGCTCGCGAGGGCCGCCGCCGCCGCGGCGGCCTGGATCGGGTTGAACCGGGCCGTCGCCGCCAGCGCTCCCACGGCCCGCGGCAGGGCGTGCCTCGCCACCGCCGCGGCACAGAGCCAGTCGACGATCGCCGACGCGGGCAGCCTGGAAGGCAGGCACGGCGCGCTGCCGCTGCTGCCGGACTCCTCCTCGCCTGCCCTCCCGCTACCACGCCTCCTCCGCCTATCTCTTCCGTCGCCGTCGCTGTCTGTCGTCGCGTCGCCGCTCAAACTCGGGCCCACAATCCCGCTGCTGCTCCTCCTTGCCGAGAATGCCACCGCCGACGAGGAGAGCGCCTCCATCAGCCTGGCCCCAGGGTAGATCCCCAGACAGGCCACGCTCCTCGCTATCGAGGCGGCCGCGGCGAAGACGAGGACCGGCGGCGGCGGAAGCGCAGAGGGGGGAGGAGGAGGGGAGAGAGGAGCAGAGGGAGCAGAGCTCGCAGCGGCCAGGGCGCGGCAGGCCTGCCGGACGACGGCCCGCGCGAGCTCCGAGGCCGCGAGCGTCCGGTGCCCCGCCTGCGCGTACGCCTTCAGCAGCCTCGCGCTGGCCTCCAGCGACGAGACGGACGACGGAGGCGAGGACGAAGGCGAAGACCCGAACGAAGGCGAGGGCGGCGGCGGAGAAGAAGTCGAAGATCCAACGCTATGATGCTGCTCGAGCGCTCGGGCGACGGCGCCGCCGAGCGCGTCGAGGAACGCCGCGGCCTCGGGACTCGTCGTCGCTACGCCGCCGCGGCCTCCTCCTCTCGTCGCGGCCGCGAGCGAGACGGCGAGGTCCCGGGCCCTGTCGAGCAGCGTCCGGTCGGGCGAGGCGGGGGCGCGGTTGGAGAGGGCGCGGCGGAGCTCGGAGGCCTCGGCGTCGAGCGGGTGTTGTCGTTGTTGCTGCTGCTGCTGCTGCTGCTGCTGCTGCTGCTGCTGCTGCTGAGGAGGAGGAGGAGGAGGAGGAGGAGCAAGGGGCGACGGCGGCGCTGGAGCAGGAGCAGGAGCAGGAGGAGGAGGAGGCGAGGAGGGGGGTGTCGTCGAGGTCGACCGCCGTGCGACCGCCGCCAATCGCTGCCGCCATCGCCTCGGCAGTTCGACGCTTCTCCTGCTGCTCTTGATTGCCGCTTTGAGGCATCGGGGGATCGCGAGCCTCGCTCGCGGTGCCGTAGCCGTGGAGCCTCTGTCGAGGAGAGGCCGGGCGGCCAGTAGTGCCGACCGCGAAAGAGCAGCGGCCATCGGACTCTCTCTTCTACTAGAAATTTTTGAAAGTGAGCTTTTTTTTTCCCTTTTCAACCTCGACTCCGACTCGCTCTCCCCATCTAAACGTTCCCTCTTTTTCTTCTTCTTCTTCTTCTTCTTCATAATCTTCTTCTTCTTCTTCACTTCCGCGCATTACAGAGAGAAAAAAAGAATTACCACTCAAACGGACTGCCCCCTGCCTTATCCTTGACCACCTTGACGATTAACTCCCTGACCGCCCCGGCCGCTCCGATCAGCATCACCGCCGTCATCAAGGGCACCGTCAGCCAGCAGAAGCAAAACTCCCAGCTGCCCGCTCGCGGCTTCTTGAGCTTGAGCCACAGCAGGCACGGCATGATGAACGTCGTCGGCGTGATCGACAGCGCTCCGAGAAGGCCCAGCACGACCTCGAAGAACGGGATCGCGGCAGCCAAAAACGAAATGACAAGCACCAGGCTCGACCTGACAATGGCGCGGTACAGCACCGCCGAGGGCAGCAGCCCCCTCTTGATAGCGAGCCCGTCGATGTAGTCCAGCAGCGGGAACAGGTAGACGTGAAACCCGGCCAGCACGTGGAAGACCACCATCGCGTTGGCGGCGACCATCACGCCGACCGGCCGCGACAGCGACACGAGGATGTTTGGCTCGACGGCGTTGCCAAACGTGTGGTAGCCCGTGAACGCGACGCTGAAGTAGAAGAAGGCCGTGAACGCGAAGGTGAGGTGGACCGAGTTCATCATGGGCTGGGTAGTCGAGGGCGGGAAGGGGAGCGTGGCCTGGATCTCCTGGGCGATGTTGTGTCCTGTTTTCGATTTTTTTTAAAGTTTCAAAAGTGAGTGTCAAAAAAGGGTCCCCTTTCCCTTCTCTCTTCGTTTCCTCTTTCTTCGTCCCCCAACCGTTCCCTTCCTCACCTCCGTACGCGAAAGCGATGGTCGCGATCGCGTTCGCGGCGTTGAAGACCAGCGCCTCGGTCGAATCGACCGATTTCGCGGCGCCGAACTGGTACGACACCGCCGCGTTTTTGTCGCCCGTGCCGCGGACCAGCGACCCGATGAACGCGACGAGCGCGTAGAAGACCGACGCCAAGGTGCCGATCATCGACACGGCCGACAGCGAGTGGAACGAGCGGATCTGGACCACACAGAGGTTGATCAGCATGAAGATAAAGATCCAGCGGCCCAGCCCGCCGTCTCCTCCCCCTCCGCCCTCGCCGCCCCAGCTCGAGCCGGGGGCGACGAGCGCGACAATCTTCTGGAAGGAAATGGCGGCAGTGATGGTGTAGGCGATCGGGATGCCGACGAAGAGGATGACCTGGAAGGGGGTGAGGAGCCAGAAGCCCCTGTTGGTGTGGAAAAGGTTGGGAAGGGAAAGGCGGAGAGAGAGGAGAAAGGTTTGAGTTTCGGATTCGGTTTCGCCGTCTTGTCGAAAAACTCGAAAGAGAAAAAATGGCTTAAAAAAACGCACCACCTCTCCCCAAAGGCGAACTTTGTCAGATCCTGGTACCGGTCCATCCGGATGAGGTTGCTTTTTTTGTTTTCGTTTTAAGTAAAAGGGGGAAGCGTGAGCGGGAGCGTGAGCGCGAGGATTTGGCAAAAAAAAGGCCAAAGAAGAAACAACTTCTGTTTCCTGTCTCACCTCGGGGGGATGAGCTGCTCGTGGAGCCTTACGAGCAGCACGAACGTCCCAAGCGAGATCGACCAGCTCAGCAGCATGCAGGTTACGCCGAACGGCCAGCCCAGACAGGCCATGGCGAAGGGGAGCGCGAGGACCCCGGCGCCGACCATCGAGGTGAAGTTGTGCTTGTTCAGTTTTGTTTTTTGTTTTTTTTCTTCCGGGTTTTTCGTTTTTAGAGAGAGAGGGCGAGAGGCAAAAGCAACGAGGCCTCCTCCCGGCTCTCTCAGTTCTCCAAATCTACACCTAAAACCTTCTCACTCACCCAGAACACAGAAAGGACCGACGCGTCGCGCTGGGACGTGCCCGTGCGGTGCGAGTCCTCCTCCTCCTTGGTCTGTTTTTTTTTTAATGATAAGTTCGGGGTCGAGAGGGGGACGACGACGAGGGCGGCGGCGACGTCAGCAAGGTTTCTGGTTTGCCCTTTTTTTTTTCTTTCCAATTCCATACAGCAAGCCCTGCTGCAGTCCCGTTTTCTCTGCGTGACAGTGTAGCTTCGCAGCAGCGACGTGCTTCAATTTGCCGATTGGCGAGCGGAGGTGCACAGGGGTCCTTGCCGGTCGAGGCCATTCGAACCTGTCGCAGAAGATATGCAGAGCCATTGAAAAACAAAAAAAAGCAAAAACTCGGGACCGATTCCGCTGCGACCCTTCCATGCGATTCTTACCATTCCGCCGGGCGCGTCGTGGAACATCTCCGACCAGAGGGAGCTCAGACGGAATCTCACTGAGCTCGAGGCCCCCCTGGTCCCTGCGAGGCTGCTGCCTTCGCCGGCCGGCGTCGACGGTGGGTCCACGCCGGTGACGAGCCTCGACTTGGCCAGCTCGACGTCTCCCGCGGCCGCTGTTGCCGGCTTGGCCGTCGACATCACTGCAATTGCGATATGACTCCCTCGAAGGAGAAGTCTCGGCCGCGCGCTGGTGGGCTGTCGAGAGAAAAAAGGGAGAAAGAGGGAAAAGGGCCGCCGCCGTCTCTCTTTGAAACGAATCGAAGTTTTGTGGGGAGGGAGAGCTGATATTTTTTGTTCTCGAGCCGTCTCTATCGGCGGGCTACTTTTCTTTCTCTCCCCTTGCGCCCCGCAACTCCTCTTCACGCTTTCTCTTCCTCGTTGCTCTCTTTTCATCCGCATTCTCCTCCTCTCCTCCAACTATCACTCCTCCAGGAGACGGGTCTCGCTCTTTCTGAACCGCTATGGTCGTAGGAGGCCCAGCCGCGGAGCTGGAGCGGCTGAGGCAGGGTGCGTTTTGAGACAGAGAGAGAGAGGGAGAGCAAGAAGAGGTCGATTGTTGCGCAGCCATGATCGAAGTTGTTTTTTTGCTCTCTTTTCCGTGCTCGTTCGCGAGCACTCTCGCGTCGGCGCTTCCGTTTCTGTCCGCAGGCAGCGCACGATCCAGACGTACTCTGCCTGAACATGGGGACGGTTCTTGCTCTTTCGGGGAAGCCTCGCCTCACGACAAGGAAACCGAATCAGGGGAAAGCAGCAGCTCCGTCGACACGCTCACTTTTTTTTTTCCTCTCTTGAAAAAAACCCAACCTCCTCTCTTCCGGAAAAAAAAAACAGAGCTTGCCGCAGAGGTCGCTCTCCTCCCGGGCTGCCTCCAGTCGCCGTACCCTTCCCTGCTGGTGGACTGCCTCGCCGACGTGTTCGGTCCCGGGGACGGGGAGCTGCCTCCGTGCCTGCGCAGCCGAGGAGGAAGCGTCGCAGGGGCACCGGAGGCAGCGGCGGCGACGCCACCACCCGCGGCGGCGGCGGCGCACCGACCCCGACCGCCAAAGACCGAGAAGAAAGTCTGGGTGCGCCTCGCCGCGGCGCTGGCCGAGCCCCTCGACTCCCCGGCGGCCCTCCGCTCCCGTGACGAGTGCGCCGAGGCCTCGCGGAAAGTGGCCGAGGAGCTGCGGAGCGCCTCGTACCTCGCGGCGCCGACAGGGAGCCACCTTCCGGCCGAGGACGCCATCCTCCTCTCGCGCGTCCGGCGGCGGGCAGGAGGAAAGCAGCGGCAAAAGCAGCCTGCCTCCGCCGCCGCAGCCACACCAGCGGCGGCGACTCCAGCCCCGACGACCACGCTCGTCATCTGCAGGTGCTGCGGCGCGACGCTCTTCGCCGACGCCTACCTCGAGCACGCGGGTCCGTGCAGGGCGGCGCTCGCACGCGTCGTCGCCCGCGCGGAGCGCGTAGCGGCCGAGGCGGCGGCGGCGGCGAGGGCGGCGAGGGCGCGCGCGGAGGCCGCGGCTCTCGCGAGCGCTGCTGCTGCTTCTGCTGCTGCTGCGAATGCTCATGCTGCTGCGAATACTGCAGCAGCCGCGAGCGGCGGCTTCGGCGGCAGCGGAGGAGGATACCGCGCCCCCTCGCCCGCGGCGGGCAAGCGCAAGTTTGCCGACGGCGGCGGCGGCATTTCGGCGGCGGCGGCTTCGGGCCGAGCGAGGCCCTCCCCGACGCCTCCGCCCCCGCCCGCCGCGGCGGTGCGGGCGGCTGCGGCCGCTGCCTCCGCCGCGGCCGAGGCGCTGATGTCGCAGCAGAGGGCGGCGGCGGCGGAAGGAGCGGCTGCGGTGGCGGCGTCGGCGTCAGCGTCAGCGGCAGCAGTCGCGGCTCAGGCGGCGACGACGGCAACGGCGACAACGACCTCGGCGCCCTCCCCGTCGCTCGCGCCGCCGCCGCACGCGAGAAAGCCCAGGACAGCCGTTGGGAGCGCCAGGCCGGCGCCCTCGTTCGTCGCCGCCGCCGCCAACGGCCGTGGGACGGGAGCAACGATAGCGGCGGCGCCCCTCGCTCGGACGCAGCTCCTGCCGCCGCGGCCTCCTCCTGCGGCGACGGCGGGTGCAGCTCCGCTCTCGTTCTCCAAGCTCCTGCCGTCCCTCCCTGCCGAGGCTCATCGGCAGCAGCAGCAGCAGCAGCTCCAGCAGCAGCAGCAACATCACCAGTTCCAGCTCCAGCAGCAGCAGCAGCAGCAGCAGCTTCTCCAGTTCCAGATCCAGCGGCAGCAGCTTCAGCACATGCAGCAGCAGCAGCACCTCGCGCCGCCACCGCCTCCTCCTCCCCGGAGCCACTTCTCCGTCCCCGTCACCTCGCATCCGGGGCTCGCCGCGGCGTACGCCAACGGCGGCGCCGTGCTCTGGGACGCCGCCGCAGTCGGGCTCGGGCAGCAGCAGCAGCAGATGCAGCAGATGCAGCAGCAGTTTCACCCTCCCGTTCCCGCACCCGCTCCCGCTCCTGCTCCAGCTCCGGAGCTGCCCTCGCGCCACTTCTCGGTTCCCGTCGCCGCGGGCCCCGGGATGAACGGAATCAACTTCGCTGCGACAGCGGCGGCGGGAGAAGGAGGAGGAGGAGGGGGAGGGGGCTACCTCTCGGCGCCGCAGCCTCCCTATTTTGCGCCGCTGCCCGACCTCTCGGGGCACCACCAGCCCGCGCCGCCGCTGTTTCCGCCACCTCTCCAGCAGTTCCCGCCGCCGCCGCAGCGGTTTCCCCCGTCGCTCGACCAGCAGCAGCTCTTTCACCACCACCAGCAAATGCTGCAGCAGCAGGCGGCGTTCCAGCAGGGAGGGGGAGGGGGCGCGCCACTGCTGCCCCCGCTGCCTCTGGCTGCTCCGCCGCCGCACTGGCAGCAGCCTCCTCCTCCTCCTCCTCCTCCTCCTCCTCACTTCCCGGTCATTCACCACCACCACCACCACCAGCAGCAGCATCAGCATCAGATGACTCCCGTCCAGGGCCAGAGGACGGCGTCGCTCAACGCGCTGCTGGGCACGCTCCCGACGGTGGAGCCGCCGCCGTCGGCGCTGGCCCTGGGCGTGACACCGCGAATGCTTCCTCAGCAACAAAACCGCTGAGAAATCATCAGACACACTTCCGTCTCCGCCTCCCTCCTCAACTTCAGCCCCTCGCTGTATTCCAAAACTTGCCTTCAAAACCAACGCAGCCTTCTTATTTCTGTGTAGAAACCAATTCGGTCGTTATCTTTTCTGAAACTTCGGAGAGAAGAGAGGTTGAAAAAAAAAGGAAAAATACCGCTACGGCACCTTGACTTGGCTCCACTTTTTTTTCTTCACTCGACGTAAGTCGAGTCGTATTTCAATTGCGGTCTTGCTAGTTTCCTCTCTAGCTCGCCGTTTCTCGTTCTGCTAATCGCTCCTGCTGCTAGCTAGCAGAGAGAGAAGGCGTCTCTCTCCGTTTTAACGATGCCAGCCCAGACGACCGCCGCGCCGTCGTCGGCGCTGGCGCAGCAGCTCTCGTCCATCTCGCTCGCGTGGGCCCGAGACCATGGGGGGAGGGGCCCCTCCGCCTCGGCAACCAGGAGGCCGTCGCTGCTCTATGATGCGGCTGCCGCCGCTGACATTGACATGGCCACCGTCTATGAGGTCGGCCTGAGCGGTACGTCGATAGAAAAAGGGGGGAAGAGCTGAGAGAGTAAAGAAGGAAGGCGACTTGAGAGAGAGCGGACGAATGGATGCATGCGTGCGGCGGGCGGCGGCGGCTCGTCTCTCTCGGCGGAATTGCCCAAAAACTAGCCACGCGCCGCGTTGAGCGAATTTGAGTCCAGCCGGCGTCCCCATTCGAGACCCAGAGCCGTTCGAGACTTCTCATGTTCGTGAATCAGCAAAGAAGCGGAGAGCACGGCACCGAGGACCCCCATAAGGGGGAGAGGCAACGCCTCTCTTGCGCCGAGCATTCGTTCGTTTCGGTCGGTCGGTCGCTCGTCGGCACTCGCTCGCTTTCTTCTTTTCCCTCCTCTCGTCCTCTCTTTCTCACCCTCCCACCTCCCGCCCCCTCCACCTCGAAACGCACGCCCCTCGCACCACAGGCTTCCGAGAGCTCGCCAAGTCCGACGCGCGCTTCGAGCCCTACGCCCGAACGCTCTTCGCCCGCCCGAGCGGCTCCAACGACCCCGACGCCCTAGAGGGCCCGCTCGCCCGCTCCCTCGACGCGGCGCTCGCGGCGTTCGCGCGCCTCGTCGGCCCGCGCCTCCCCGAGCCCGCCGCGGCCCGCGCGCTCGAGTACCTCGTGCGCCGCTTCAAGATAGGAAGCAACAGCGTGTCGGGCCCGGCGCTGATCGCGGCGGCGCTCCCGCATCACGGCACGCACGCCTTCGTCAGGCTGCTCCGCGTCTGCGCGCTCGGGCAGGCCGACGACACTAGTAATCCGTGGGCGTGGCTGGCGGCCTCGGCCGAGGCCGGCACGCCCGTGCCGCGGGCGGTCCTGGCGGCGAGGGCGGCGCACGATCTGCGGGTGCTGGTGGCCGTCTGCGCCGCGGCGGCGGACGGCGGGGCGGCGGCGTGCAGCTCGGAGGCGGCTCCCGAGGGGGGCGACGAAGGGGCGGCGGCAGCGGCGGCGGCTGCCGCGGCTGCCGCCGCTTCCTCCCCGGCTGCTCCCTCTCGCCGCGCCTCGGCCGCCTCGCTCTCCTTCTACGCCGTCACGATCTGCGAGGCCCTAGACGTCGCGGCGACCTCGGGTCGCGTCGGCGGGCGCAGGGCGCACGGAGGGAGCTCGGGCGGCGGCGGCGGCGTGGGCGACGCCGCGGTTCGCGCCCTGCTGCCGGGCGTTCTCGCGGGCCTCGCGCGCGGCGCTGGTCCCGACAGGCGCGGCGCGGCGACGATGGTCGCGGCGGCACTGGCCCGTTCGGCCAGGCTCGCGGACGCCGTCGTGAATGGTGAGTCTTCGGCCTTCTGTTTTCTTTTCGCAGAACGACCTTCTCTCTCTCTCTCGCGCGCGCTTCGAAAAAAAAAACTCCACGCCGAGGAAGAGACCAATTCTTCAATTATATCATCCTTGCCCTGAGGCGGGAGTGGGAGTAATTCCCGCGCCCGCAATGCTGCGCCGAAAAGAAAATTTTAAATATCAGTTTGTATTCCCTGAGGCGTGGAACGAAGCGCGCGCGTGAGAAGAGTTGCGAGCGAGCGAGCTAGAGCGAGAGGACAAGGGAGAGGGACGATTTTTTTTTTTGCTCACGAAAAAAACAAAAAACCCATAAAAACCCCAAAACAAAAATCCAGCTCTGTTTATCGAGGCCGCGAAGGGCGCCCCCGACGCCGCCGCTGCGGGCTCCTCCCCCGACGTCGCCCTCCCGACCGTCTCCCTGCTGGTGCACCTGGCGGCCACGCAGCCGCACTACGGCGGCGGAGGCTCGAATGCGCAGATGGACGCGAGGGCGTTTGCGCACGTCGTGAAAGTCCCCGGGCTCGCCGCGGCCGCTGCCAGGCTCCGCGCGAGGGGCGCCGCCCCGGCACTCGCGGCTCTGCTGAGGCTGCTCCTGGCGCCACTGGTCGAGGCCTCGGGCTCGAACGCGAGGCACAGGCAGGTGCTGGTGGAGTTCGCGAGGAGCGGCGCGCTCTCTGACGGGAGCGGGAGCGGAGACAGCGAAGGGGCCGACGTGTTATCATCGAGGCTCGCCCGCACCGCCGCCGATGGGGTCATCGCCGCGGGCGCCGCTGCCACTTCCTCCGGAGGGGAGGCCGGAGGGGAGGCCACGCGGGACTTTGCAGCGGCGCTCGCGGCTCTCGACTCCCGCGCGCCGCTCGCCGTCGGGGCCGCCGTCGACGCGGCGCTGGCGCCTCTGCGGGAGGAGAGGAGGAAGAAGAAGAGGAGCAGCGAGGGGAAGGAGGAGGCCGGCGGCGAGCAAGGCGAGGACGGGGGCGAGCGCGCGGCCGCCTCGGCGGCGCTCGAGTTCATCTCCGCCGCGCTCTCCGACGCGCGGAACGCGCCCGTGGCCGCGGCCGGGGCCTCTCTCGCCGCGGCACTGGTCTCGCCGCACGCCCACCTACGCCGCGCGGCGCTGCGCTCGCTCGAGGAGAAGGAGAAGAGGGGCGGAGGCAGCGGCGGCGAAAACACCGCCAACGGCGGCGGGACCGCCGACACCGACGCCCCTTCCACCCCTGCTGCCGCTCCTCTCCCTCTCGTCGACGCCTCCCTGGCCCAGACCCTCCTCGACCGCATCTTCGACGACGACCCGTCCGTCGCCGCCGAGGCCGTTTCGTGGCGCGTCGTGCGGTCGCTGCCGCGGGAAGCCGCCGCGGCTGCGCTCGTGCGGGCCGCCCGCGGCGGCGACGCCAACGGTGCCGTCGGCCGCCGCGCGTTGCGCTCGCTCTGCCGCCTCGCGCGCGAGATGGCCGCAGCCGCGCCGGAGTGGAGGCGTGCGGCCGTGACCGAGGTCCTCGCGGCCGCGCTGCCGCTCCCGGGGCGGAGGAAGGCCGCCCGCGCCGCCGCGGAGGCCGGGGCCAAGGTCGGGGACGAGCTCGCAGCGGCGCTGAGTAGCGCAGAGTGGCTGACTTCGTCCTCCTCGGCTGCTGATGACGAAGACGACGAAGACGAGAGGGGAGCCAAGAAGACGGCGGCGCAGAGGAAAAAGCTTGTCGTCCCTCCGACGCCGCCACAGAACGCCGCGCGAGCGCGCGGGGCCAAGGGCGCGGGCGGCGACGACGAGGAGCGGGGAGCGCAGCGGCCGGCACACCCTTCTTCCGCTCGCCCCGGCGCGGCGGCCTGCTTTGCCGACTGCCGCTCGGCCGTCGCGGCGCTCGCCGCCGCGGCCGCCTCCTCCAGCGACGCCTCGAGCGCCGCCTCGGCCGTGGCTTCCTCCGCCGACGCGTCTCCTCGGGCGCGGTTCGCGGCGGCGCTGGCTCTGGTCGCGGCGCTCTCTGCCGAGGCGCCGGCGTCGGCCAAGGGGAGCAGCAGCGACCATCGTCAGAAGATGCAGGCGCTCGCCTCCGCCGCCCTCTCCGCCGCGCTCGCCCTGCTCCCGCTCGCCGATGGGGTGAGCGACGAGGAGGCATCCGCGGCCTTCGAGCCCGGCTCGGGCCTCCCGACGGACGAGCTGCTCGCTGCTGTTTCCGTTGCCGCGGGAGACGACGGCCCCGCGGCGAGGGCGCGCTCGCTCGCGGCGCGCAGGCTGCTGGCCGCCTCCCTCGAGGCCGCCGCCGCTGCCTCTTCGTCCTCTTCTTCCCCTTTGGCGAGAGACCGGGACGCTCTCTACGCCCGCCTCGTTGCGGTCTCCCCGCCGGCCACCTCTGCCCGCGCGGCGCTGCTCCTCCTCCTCGCGGCCGAGGGTGGCGGCGCCGGGTCGGGGGGCCTCGGGGCCGCGGGGCTCCTCGCGCGCGTCGCCGCGGCGGGCGGCGAGGCCGCCGCGATTGCCGCCCTCGCGGACCTCCCGGGGGCTCTCTCCAGTGCCTCCTGCTCCGTCGCCGCCGCCGCCGCCGCCCTCGCCTTCGTCGTGCCCAGGCTGCTGGCGGCGGCGAGGTCCCCCGCTTCGGCTCGGGTCCGCGCTGCGGCGCTCGCGGCCACCGGAGCAGCCGCCGCCGCCGCTTCTTCTTCTTCTTCTTCCGCGGCCCTCGCCGCCGCGGCTGAGGCCCTCTGCTCGTCGGAGGGGACGGCCCGCGCCGTCGCCGCCGACGGCGCTGCGGTGGACACGGCCCTGGCAGCAGCGGCGACGGCGGCGGCGGCGAAGAAGGGAGGAGCAGGAGGAGGAGCCCGCGGAGGGAAAGCGACGTCCTCTTCTCCGCTCGCGGCGCTCGCGGTCGACTTTCTGTCCTCGCTCGACGCCGGGTCCTTCGCGAGCGACCCCTCGGTCTCCCTGGCCGCGGCCGCGCTGGTCCCCGTCGCCAAGGCCGTCGCCGCGGTGGGAGCAGGGGGAGCGTCTGCCGCCGACGCTGCGAAGGCGGCCGCGTCGGCGCTCCGCGTCGTGCTTCGGAGCGAAGGCGGCGGCGCCGTCGGAAACCTCGGCCTCTGCCTCGACCTCTGCTCCGTGGCCGCCTGCGGCGTCCCCTCCGCTTCGGCCTCGATCGCCGAGGAGCCCCTGGCGACGCTCCTCTCGCTCGCCAACGCCGGGGGAGCAGGCGCGGCAGCGGCGGGGTCCGGGTCCGCGCCGCCCTCCGAGCTCCGCGCCGCCGCGCTGGCCGCGCTCCCCGCGGCCGCCGGCGCGGCGGCCGCGGGCCCGGCCCGCCGCGCCGCGCTCTCGGCGCTCGTCCGCGCCGCCGCGAGGGAGGGCGACGAGGCGCCCCGCGAGG